>OGEP01001932.1_pt1 | contig 20150 bp, 17 predicted proteins | sample 1570721 | NCBI WGS metagenome assembly OGEP01 (sample SAMEA2582131, study PRJEB24529) | metagenome | biome: Human gut stool | place: China | collected 2011 | reverse complement strand
GGAGAAGTTCTACACCGTAGAACTGGAACTGACCAGCGGCTGCACGGCATCCAGCAAACGGTTTGCACAGAAAGCAGATGCCGAACTACTGCTTTCCAAATGCCGAAAGGAGGGGCGTGTCACGGTGCAGAAGATGGAGCGCAAGGAAAAATCCGAAAGCCCGCCGCAGCTCTATGACCTTACTGCATTGCAGCGGGATGCCAACCGTCTGCTGGGATTTACGGCACAGCAGACCTTGGATTATGCCCAAAGTCTTTACGAAAAACGGTTCATCACCTACCCCCGCACGGACAGCCGGTTTTTGACGGAGGATATGGCGGCATCCCTTCCGGGACTGGTGACGGCCACGGGCAAGGCGTTTGCCGTGGAGGAGCCGATTTCCATCCATGTGCAGCAGGTCATCAATGGCAGCAAAGTCACCGACCACCATGCACTGCTGCCCACGAAAAGCATGGCAAACGCAGACCTTGCTGCCCTCCCTGCCGGGGAGCGGAATATCCTGCGGTTGATTGCCGCACGGCTGCTCTGCGCTGTGGGTGAGCTGCACCGCTATGCAGAAACCACCTTGACCACCCTCTGCGCCGGGGAGGAATTTTCCGCAAAAGGCAAGGTGGTGCTGTCCGAGGGATGGAAAGCAATAGAGCGAAAAATGCTGGGCGAACTGCTGGGCAAACAGAAAGAACCGGCTGTGCTGCCCGATGTGCAGGAGCGGAGCCAGTGCAGCGTTTCCGGTGCCGAACTGAAAGAGGGGCAGACCTCGCCGCCGAAGCATTTTACCGATGTGATATGTTATCACTGTGGGTAGTTGATATACAGAACTGGAGGTGAGAAACGACCCATGAAAAAGAAAAAAGTCAAGGAAATCGGCATAACAGCGTTATATGAGCGGCTTTCTCGCGATGATGACGGAGACGGTGACAGCAATAGCATTGTTCATCAGAAGCAGATGCTTGAAACCTATGCAAAAGAGCATGGGTTTATCAATCTGCACCACTACACAGATGATGGTTGGTCTGGAGCGTCCTTTGACCGTCCGGCATGGAATGAACTTGTTTCCGGCGTAAAGGACGGAAAGATAACGACTGTTATTGTCAAAGACCTTAGCCGGGTTGGGCGTGACCATCTTCAAGTCGGCTTCTTTACAGATATTCTCTTTCGAGAAAAAGAAGTTCGTTTTATTGCCGTTGGTAACAGCATCGACAGTAACGATCAGCAGAGCAACGAATTTGCACCGTTCCTGAATATTATGAACGAGTGGTATGTCCGTGATACCAGCAAGAAAATTAAGGCTGTTCTAAAATCAAGAGGTATGTCCGGAAAGGCACACACCAGCAATTCACCCTGCTATGGTTATGTCAAAGACCCAGAAAACCCAGATCATTGGGTTGTGGATGAAGAAGCGGCTGCGATTGTCCGAAGGATTTTTCAAATGAGCATAGACGGCAAAGGTCCCTATGAAATTGCAAGATGCCTTGCAGAAAGCAAGGTCGAGCGTCCCTCGTACTATCTCGCCAAGAAAGGAATAGGGAATCATCAATCAGATTGTGATTATAACAATCCCTATATGTGGCGAGGAAACACAGTTGCCTCGATACTTGATCGTCTTGAGTACACTGGCTGCACTGTAAATTTTCGCACCTACAAAAAATCGTACAAGGAGAAAAAGTCCCAAAAGGCTGATAAAGCAGATTGGGTGATTTTTGAAGGAACACAAGAACCGATTATCGACAAAGAGACGTGGAATATCGTTCAGGGACTACGCAAGAATGTTAGGCGTGCAGACTCTCTAGGCGAAGCGAATCCCCTTACCGGAAAAGTCATTTGTGGAGAATGCGGTTCTGTAATGTACAATCATCGTCGGAAGAACGGAAGAATACGAGTTTACTACACGCCCAAAGGTGAACGGAGAGAGAGCTTTAGCAAACCAGAAGATTGTTATTCTTGTTCCCAAAATGCTCTCGGTCGTCAAAAATATCAGAAAGTTTGCTCGTGCCACGCTATCCGAACTTCCGCCCTCAGAAAAATTGCTCTTGAGTGTATCCGCAGAACTTGCGCCTACGTTAATAACAATCAAGAAGAATTTTTGAATCTTTATAATCAAATCTCGGAATCACAAAGTCGCACCCGTTTAGAAGAACTCAAGAGCAGAATTTCTAAGGCTGAACGTCGAGCAAAAGAAGTAAGTGCGTTAATTCGTAAAATATATGAGGACAATATCGCAGGCAGACTGTCAGATAAAATGTTGGAAAGTCTTTTGGAAAGCTATGAAAAAGAAAAGGCTAGCCTTGAAAAAGAAGAAGATGAGTGCCACAAGCAACTAGAGCAAGCAGAAAGCCAATCGCAAAATACAGAACATTTTATAAAACTGGCACACAAATATACTGACTTTTCAGAATTAACACCCTCAATGATCAACGAGTTCATTTCCAAAATCGTTGTGCATCGTCCCATTGAATTGAGTGGCACTCGGACAGTAGAGGTCGAAGTATATTTGAATTATATCGGAAAATTCAGTGTTCCGGAAGAACCGGTTATACTATCAGAAGAAGAACTTGTCGAAAAAAAGATTGCAGATGAAAAGCGTGAAAAGAGTCGTGCTGCAAGCCGAAAGTATATGACCGAATACAGAAAACGCATCAAAGAAATGAAAGAAGCAGGACTTCTTGAACCGAAGAATATCTCGGCAGAAATGAAAGGAGAATGGTTATGAAAGAATCCATCCGCGACACCACCAATGGACTTGACTATACCCTTGTCAACGACTACTATCTGCCGAATCTGACCGCAGCAACCCCGGCAAAGCAGCACCCCATCGGGCGGTGGGGCCGCTTACATAAGAACTATCTGAAAGAACAGCACCCCATCCGGTACAATCAGCTTGTTTTGTCCGGTGAATTGGGCAGCTATCTTGCCAAGCTGGACGAACAGGCCGAAGAACAGCTTGCTTTGATCGTCCAGCAGATGCAGGAAGCCGAGGGTGTGACCGAAGCCCTGAAAGCTGCCAATCAGATGGAATGGGTGCAGCGGATGAACAACATCCGCAATCGCGCCGAAGAAATTATTTGGCAGCAGCTATTCAAATGAAGGGAGATGCGCTCTGTGGTTTATCCGTATAGAGTATTATGCTATTCCAAAACCAACATTTTATCATTCTCTGCAAGCTATCAGCTACCAGAAGCCGCTATTCACACTTTTTGCGAGCAATGTCAAAAGAGCGAATATGTACAGGTCAAATGTGTATTGACTTCGACTTCTTCAGAAAAAATGGTTCCTCTTAATTTACTGTCCAGTGATCGAACTATGCTAATTGGGATGTATATTCAATCTCTTGAAATACGAGATTGTGGTGCACCCGCAGCCAATGATATAGGAAAGATTCAAAAAATAGATGATTATGGACAATTCCACACACTTTGGAAAGCGGGAAAGAACTTTACGGTTCTACCGGGAATTGATAGTTTTGTAATAATTCACAACAATTTCGGGTAATCATGCTAAAGAGCGGAAGGCATTACGCTTTCCGCTCTTTAGCATGTCTACCAAAGTACTCTCTATAAATTGACATTGTTCGTCCGGCAGTATATAATGAATATGTATGTTGATTTATTAAGGGGTGCAAGCATGGAGTATATGACCATTCAGGAAGCATCCGACAAGTGGAACATTTCAGCAAGGCGAATACAGGTTCTTTGTTCGAGTGGACGTTTGTGCGGTGCTGTCAAATTTGGTCGTCAGTGGGCAATTCCTTGTAATGTTGACAAACCGATTGACGCAAGAATCAAAAGCGGTAAATACATTAAAGGAGACTGCCAAAATGACAAAAGCAAAATATAAGGTAAACTCTTTTTTCGCCGGTATCGGCGGCTTTGATTTGGGATTTGAAAATCAAGGATTTCAAACCGAGTACCTTTGTGAAATAAATCCATTCTGCAATGAAGTCCTTTCCTTTCACTGGCCTAATGTAAAAAAAGGAACGGACATCTGCGCTATTGACGAATCATCCATCCCAGTTGCTGATGTTTGGTGTGGGGGCTTTCCCTGCCAAGATGTTTCTGTTGCACGAGGCGCATCACAACGTCTTGGTTTGGATGGAACTCGATCCGGTTTGTTTTTTAGGTATGCTGAACTGATTGAAAAAAAACGTCCAAAAGTGGTCGTGATTGAAAATGTCGAAGGTTTATTCAATTCTAATGGTGGCCGCGACTTTGGCGTTATTCTTCAACGCATGACCCAGCTTGGCTATGCTGTTGCATGGAGATTGGTAAACAGCCGATACTTTGGCGTTCCCCAATCCAGATCACGAGTTTACCTTTGCTGTTGGCAAAAGGACTTAGCTAGGGCCACTCATGTTATGTTCGATTCAGTAGGAGCGCATTCCACTAGCAATGCCCGAAAAGATTTTGTGACAGAGGCCTCAAAGCCAAATGAATACCCCAAAGTTCCAAAAGTTGCTTATTGTTTGGCTGCCACTTCTGGTAGACATACCGGAACCGACTGGAGCCGCACATATATTGTATGTGATGATGGCGTTCGCCGAATGACACCGTTGGAATACGAAAGATTGCAGGGATTCCCGGATTATTGGACGCTTCCAAGCAAATACGATGTTGATGATGATAATACCGATACTCTTCGATATACTGCAATCGGAAATGCAGTTTCCGTTCCTGTGGTCGAATGGATTGCAAAGCGCATTTCCAAACAGTTGAGTTCTAAAACTGATACCATGGAACAGAAAGATGTTCTCCAGTATGTTCCTGAATTCAAGAAGTCAAAATGGTATAGTGGAAATCTTGCTGATATAGATTTTTCAAATTCTGAAACCACTTATAAATGGCCGCGAGCCGGCATTGCATGGGAAGGTTCCTATGTTGGAGGCAATGTTCCTCCTTCCCCCGCAGAAAAGATTCCTTCATCACTGTTGGATATTGTTGAAAAGAAACATGTTAATCGAAAATACTATCTAACTCCCAACGCAGCAGAAGGCATCTTAAGACGAGTGGATAATCAGGGACGTCAATTATTTGCACCGTTGCGTATTGCTTTGGAAAAGGAAAAGGCAAAAAAAGATAACTGATAAGGGGCTTACAGTATGGAAGATATGCGGTTTGCAACACTTAGACTTGGAAAAACCAGCGTAGACGAAATTAAGCGAATGGACAAGAGTTCACCGGGAATTGTTGCTACTGATTTTAGCATCAGTGTAAAATGCACACAGGTTCCGCCCGATCTCAATTCTGGAACCTATGTGTTTATTTGGTTGGGTTCAGACAATAGCAAAGGAATTCAAACCGAATGGAAACAAGGCTTCAAATCGATAGGTGCTGTGTCGAGTGTTGTTCGAGCCAAAAAATACAATGATGAATCAACCATTTTGGTCTCCATTAAGTATATTTTTCAGAACGCGGTCAGTCGGTTAGATGTTCTCAAAGATGCTCCGGCAGAATATTACTGGTGTTCGGCACTCCCGATCATTGGAATTGACGATCACTCCAACCAGACCGTCCGTATGTTTACACCTGACAGTGAGCGGTGTAGCACAGAAGCTTTTCTTTGTGCGTTAAATATCACAGAGACCAATCTTAAAGAAAGCCTTTGTAGTATTGACAGCCGTTTCGCCCACTTGTTTAACTTTAGCACAAAGCGTACTAACGGAAATCCTGAAGCTGCCCAACAGCAAATTTCTCGAAAGACGGGTGCAGAAAACATCCTGTTATACGGTGTTCCCGGTGCAGGAAAAAGCCACTATATTAAATCCCATTTTTGTACTGATGCCTCAAAAATGGAACGAGTAGTATTCCATCCGGATTATTCATACTCGGATTTTGTAGGGCAAATTCTTCCCAAAGTTGAAGATGGGGTGCTTAGATATTTGTATTCGCCGGGTCCCTTTACAAAAATTTTGAAGAAAGCATGGCAAGACCCACAAAATTATTATTATCTTGTAGTCGAAGAACTAAATCGAGGAAATGCCCCTGCAATCTTCGGTGAAATTTTTCAGCTATTAGATCGTAAAGCTGACACCGAGGCATATCCTGACTGTTATGGTGAAAGCGAATATGGCATATCAAATTCAGATGTTGCAAATGAAGTATCCGGAAACCCGGATGCAATGGTGTTTATTCCATCTAATCTCTGGATTATTGCAACAATGAATACCGCAGACCAAAATGTATTCACCCTTGATACTGCATTTCAGCGTCGTTGGATGATGAAGCACATTGAAAACGACGTAATGTCTGCAAAGCACGCCAACGATAAAATCGAAGGCTCCTTAATTAGCTGGGGAGTGTTCGCAACTGTTATAAACGAAGAAATTCTTAAAGTAAGTGATGGAGTTCTAAGTTCAGAAGATAAAAGACTTGGAGCATATTTTATTACAAAGCAGGAGCTTTCAACAGAACGCTTTCCTGAAAAGGTTCTTAAGTACTTGTGGGATGATGCTTTCAAGATGAATCGAGATAGCCTTTTTGCTGCCGAATGTAATTCTTTTGATGCAGTCACTGCTATGTATCGTTCTAAAAGCGACAAGGACCCATTGAGCCAAATTATAAATCAATCGGTATATACTGAAATGCTGAACAGAATGAACAATTTGGCATAATTTTCAACATGTGAGGTGTGCCGTGTCTGAATATGTAATTAAAAGCCACTGCCATATAAACACCAATCGTGAGTCTGATACATTTGTTGGTCTTGATTGCAGAAACGAAGAACTTACAGTGAATTTTCCATTAGGATATCAATTGTCAGATAACGATTCCGGTATACGAAAAGATATTCTGCTTTTGATGCGGACATTGGCACTTGCATCTTCTGCGCAGAATAACACTGTAAATTTCAGCGATGAAAAAGCGGAATATTCATCTTTCCCACTGCAAGAATATCTATTTATTATTTCAGACTTCTTCAGTCGTGGCTATTATCAGGAAAGAGAAAGCTATTATTCCGTTTCACCTCGCGGAAAAATCGACTGGAAAAGGACAATCAAAACCCAATCTCCTTACATTCAAGGAAACAATATTGTCTACTTAAACTATGTAACACGGCAGACATCTTTGAAAGATGCAGGCTATATTACGGAAATACATAAATATTGCGTTTATGAGAGTTTTCGCAAAATCGGCTGGCTTTTTACTTCATTTATGCCCCCAAAGCCTGCCATTCAATTTAATCAAAACCTATTCGTTCAAATCTTAAAATCCAAATGTCAGCAGACATTTAATGATCTCAACAAGCAGCTTTTTGAAAGCATGATTGCAATTATCAGCTGTGCTGGCAATGCGTCCAATCAGAACGACTTCAAATTTGGGACAAATCGTTTTGAGTATGTTTGGGAAAAAATGATTGACCGAACCTACGGAATCGCAGAGAAAAGTACGTTTTTTCCAAAAACCAGATGGCATACATTTAATGGGGCATATTCTAATGCAAGCCTTGAGCCTGATAGCATTATGCTCTATCAAGGAAATGTATATGTGCTGGACGCTAAATATTATAAGTATGGTGCAACTGGAAAATTGTCCGATTTGCCAGAATCCACCTCAATCAATAAGCAGATTACATACGGCGAATTTATAGCTGAACAAGAAAAATTTAAGAAAAACTTTGGGGCAGATTTTTATGTGTATAATGCCTTTTTGATGCCCTATAACTCAAAGAGTTCACTTTGGGAGAATGCAGACAATTATATTTGCATCGGTGAGGCAATAAGCGATTGGAAGCACAATCAGAAAACATACGAACATATTTTGGGTATTTTGGTAGACGTTAAACACCTGATGAATCTATACTGCCGTTCAGATACATCAGAGATTGAGCAGTTGGCACAATGTATCAAACATTTCTGTTGCCATAAATGACTGTTATGGATGACTTGACAAAAGAGCAGCGACACCGCGCGATGTCGCACATTAAGGCAACTGATACAAAAATCGAAGTGCTTCTTAGAAAACACCTTTGGAAAAAAGGCATTCGGTATCGAAAAAATTATGCTTTACTTCCGGGAAAGCCTGATATTGTGATTTCAAAATATCGAATTGCAATATTTTGTGACAGTGAGTTTTTTCACGGAAAAGACTGGGGTCACTTGAAAGAGCACCTAAAAAGCAGTATTAACAGTGTCTATTGGTTAAAGAAAATACAGCGAAATATAGACCGAGATACGGAAATCACTAAACAACTGCACTCCCTCGGCTGGACAGTTATCAGATTCTGGGGAAAGGACATCATACAAAATCCAGAAGAATGTGTTCAGACAATAGAAGACGCCATCCTTGAACAAAAAATTCAGCAAATCGAATTAAGACAACCTTCATTTCCTCCCCAAAAATAATGTAGACATTACGAGGTTATTAGAGTATGGCCGATTGTTATATCAATGTTCAGTCTACATCGGCGACATCAGCAACCACATCTCCACTGCTGCTAAATGAAACCGACTTATTGAGGCTGCAATTTCTACCGACACTTGCAGATAATCAAAAGGAGCCGTGTAAATCCGTTAGTGGAAAAATTCTATTTGAAAAGAAGCCCAAGAATGCCCCTTGTTTTCCAAGTGATGTCAGTTACAAAAGTTTAAAAGTTTCGCGTGGTTCAGTTAAAGTCGGCGATTGGATGGAAATAAGCCTAAGTGCTTCGGAAACCTACGAGTTATATATCGGCCTTAAATCGCTATATGATTTATACGGTTGCATGGATGGCATTCCTTATGGAACTGCTACATACGCTCGGTTAGATAGTGGTTTCAAACAATTTCTTGACTTTGTGCAAAATGACCCTACTGCTGCCCGAATGCTTGTAGCTTCTGAAAACCAAGAACTGCTAAAGCAACTCCTTCGTTTAATAACACAATCAGAATCTCGTGAATCATTACAACAAAGTCTTGAAAGTCTAGAAAATTCAAGCCTTGACTGTCTGTCAGACACATTGAACATTGAAAAGTTGAAAAGAGTTGCTCAACTTATGGAGAGCAACATGGACAACTGTTCAGAAGAGTTTTGGCAAAGTACCGTATTCAAGGAGAATCAATGGGTTTTAGCTCAGATTTTTTCAACCCCTTGCACAATTTATGAAGATAAGGCGTATGTCGGCGGAAAGTCCATGAGTAACAGAGATGGCAACGTATGTGATTTTATCTATCAAAATGAACTTTCACAAAATATTGCTCTCATAGAAATTAAAACACCCTGTACTCCCATTATTGGCAATAGCTATCGTGCCACATATAGTTTTAGTTCTGAAATGAGCGGTGCTATCAATCAAGTTTTGAACTACAAGGATTCTTTGACAAAGGAATTTTACAGCCTCCAAAGTAAAAGTTCTCCCCGATTTGAAGTATTCAATCCCAAATGTGTGGTAATAATTGGGAGAATTTCAGCAATGGAAGTTGATGAAGTTGCTGCTTTCGAGCGTTTTAGAAACAGTTTGAACAATGTTACAGTTGTTACATTTGACGAATTATATACACGCATAACCGGTTGATTACAATGCTTTCAAACAAGCAAAGCGAATAATTTACATAGGCAGAGAAGTTATCAGATAGACTTCTCTGCCTTTTGTTATCTATTTGAAAGGAGCGTGATGCCATTGACCCAACCCAAATCCGACCTTGCCTATCTCCGCAACGAAAAAGCCAAAGCAGAACAGAAGCTGCGCGCTTGTCAGCACCGGGAGAAAATCCTTGAACGCCAGATGTCGGAGCTGAACCGGAGAGAGCGTGTGCACCGTCTTTGTACCCGTGCTGGAATGCTGGAAAGCTTTCTGGTCTGTCCGGGAGAACTGACCGATGATCAGGTGATGGAACTGCTGAAGATCTCGTTCCGTCAACCGGAAGTCGTGCTGGCACTTGCAAAGATAGTGCATGACGTTCACGAACGCAGCAACGTCCAAAACCCTTTAGAATAAAGGGCGCAATTATACACCGTTCCGGTGAAATTGCGGTCTTGCAGACGGCTCGATGAAATCGAAGCTGGCGTTTGTGCGCCAGCCCGATTCCATCCCAAGGAAAACTGCATTTTCCTTGCGCTGCTTTGCAGCTATCCTTTTGCAGAAGAACACGATATAAAGTACAAAAGCCGACCGGGAAAATCCTAGTCGGCTTTTGAATTTTTAGGGATAAAGTTCAATCAAAAGAGCATCAAATTCTTTGCAGTAACATCTTACGGTCATCCTCAGAAATCCCCATGGCATCCATAGCCTGTTCTGGGCTGAGATTCATGTTTTTCATCAGATTCTTTACAGACACCAAAAGAGTTTTGATGTTCTGCTCAGCTGCGGTTTCATCCCGCATTTTTTCCATAGCTCTACACATAGTTGCCACTCCCTTCTCGTTTTCTTTGAAGTACCATACTCGATTGGCCAAAATGGGATAGTACATTTTGCTGGAATCGGTACAGAAAAAGTCATGCATCAATTTACCAAGCGCCGTTTCATCCTTGATCTGCGAGTTGACATAGATGATATGAGCCTGATCATTAAAGATCATACCAGTTTCCTGAACAGTTCGGTCAATATGATAAATCGGAAGCCCGGCCCTCAAAATATCGTTTTCTGTGATAAAGATGACATAAGTTTCATTCAACGCATCGTATTCCTCACCGGAATCTGTCAGGTTTGCATCAAGCAAGCTGCTATTGTAGCGAGCACGTTTTTCACTTGCGCCCCGGTCACTGCGCTGGACTTCAATATTATACGCACGGTTGTTTCGGTCTACCGCCAGAATGTCCAGCCGAACCGAACGTCCCTGCAAATTTTTAATGCTGTATTGTCCATGAACCTCTCGCACAACCAAATCGTCCCGCTTCAGGATGATTCGGAGCAAGAACTCTGCGCAGTCGTGGTCTTCAAACACCGCAGCCATAAAATCATCATCAATCAAACGAAACTCTCGAATCCGCTGCAAATCTTCCTTGTGCTTCTGCTCAAAGTCCAGTTCTTGTTCTGATTTTCTTTCTGACATCGGCTCACCAGCTTTCTGTTTACTTATCCAAGATAATAGTATCATAAATCCACATTTTTTACAAGGGAACGTTTCAAATGCTCACAAGGAGGTGATTCCTATTCCGTGTCCGCATTTCAAAATCTCCATCGTAAAACGCAGCCAAGGGCAGTCCGTTGTTGCCGGTGCAGCCTACCAAAGCGGCGAACGGCTGTTCAGCGAGTACGACCAGAAAACGAAATTCTACAACAAGAAGAAAGAACTCGTCCATGCCGAAATCATGCTGCCGCCCCATGCGCCGTCCGGATATGCAGACCGGGCAACGCTCTGGAACGCAGTAGAATCCGTTGAAAATCAATGGAACTCGCAGCTTGCCCGGCGCATCGTGCTGGCGTTTCCGGTGGAGGTGCCGAAGGAACAGTATCTTCCCATGCTCAAAGAATTTTGCAACGAGCAGTTTGTTTCCAAAGGTATGATAGCCGACTTCGCCATCCACGACAAGGGCGATGGCAACCCACACGCCCACATTCTGCTGACCATCCGGGCAATGGATGAACACGGCAAGTGGCTCCCGAAAGCCCGAAAGGTATACGACCTTGACGAGAACGGCGAACGCATCCGGCTTCCATCCGGGAACTGGAAGTGTCACAAGGAAAACACGGTGGACTGGAACGACCAGAAGTACGCCGAGGTCTGGCGGCATGGCTGGGAAACCATCACCAACCGCTATCTGAAAGCCGCTGGCAGACCGGAACGTGTTGATCTCCGCTCATTCGAGCGTCAGGGCGTGCAGCAGATTCCGACCGTGCATCTCGGCCCCGCTGCTCACCAGATGGAAAAACGTGGGATAGAAACCTTTCTCGGCAACCTGAACCGGGACATTCGTGCCGCCAACAGCTTGATGCAGTCCATCCGCAGCACCATTCGTGGTCTGCAACACTGGATTGCAGACCTGACCGAAAAGAAGCAGATTCTTTTGGATGCACTGGAACAAGCCAAGGAGACAACGCTGTCCGATCTGCTGGTGGACTATTTCAATCTCCGCAACGAACAGCGCAGCGATTGGTCTGGCAAGGCAAAACTGAAATGCACTGTCCGGGACTTTGAGGAAGTCAAACGGGCGGTGGACTACCTGAAAGCCCATTCCTTGAACACCATCGAGGATTTGGACACCGCAATTTCTAACTTGAACCAGACTGCCGCCCCTCTCCGCAGACAGTTGAAGCAGAACGAGAACCGGATGTGGGCAATCGCCCAGATCAAGGATGCTGCCGCCGTCCATGCCAAGTTGAAGCCCATCCACGATACCTTCATCAAAAAGAACTTCAAGCTGACCAAGGACGCTTATGCTGCCCAGCACAAGGAGGAGCTGGACACCTTTAATAAAGCTGTCCGCACCCTGATGAAGCTGAACGGCAGCACAGCGGTGGATTTTTCGGCATTGGATGCCGAATTTTCTGCGCTGCAATCCGGCAGCGCAGAGCTGCGCAGCCAACTGGAAACCTTGCAGCCGGACATCTCCGCCCTGAAAAACATCCGCAAATATATCGACATGGTGCTGAATAAGCAGCAGCTTTCCGCACCGGGCGGTAAGATGCCGGAGAAGGAATCGGTGCTGAAACAGCTGGAGCAGCTTGAGCAGAAAAAGTCCAACCACAAAACGATTTCCACCACCCCAAACCGCGAAGAATCGCTCTAAACGATCTTTCTGTCACCGATATGCCGTTGCAATCAGTGGCAGAAGTACATAATTCATTTGTTTTTTGCTGGCTTTTGGCTATTCTCGCTGGCTAGTGACTAAAGGCGTATTTTTAAGGCGGAAATTTTCTCCAACACCCCCCATTTTAGGCCACTTTTTCTGTTAATAGTAGAAGTGTTTCTTTGAAGACCAGTCATTTGTGACCTTTTTGTTAATTCTCAAAAAGATGGTTGTCTTTTGGTCTTTTTCGTCGGCTACCTATTGAGAGGACTTTTTCAAAGCCGGAGATTCGGTCTCAAGAATTACAATTCAATTACAAGTTTCTCACCAATGCTACGAAACAGGCGTTCTCGATGCCTACCAAGTGTAGGGCATCTTTTTCAAGACCACTTTCAACTTTAGGCACTGCCAATGTTGCGAAGTTCCGTCCTCCATCGGTCGCCCCATGGGTCAATGTTATTTTAATCAAACAGCCACCTCAACTATATTTTCCAAAAACTTTTCAACAAATTTCTTTTTCAGGCTATTTTTTGGCCGTTTTCGATGGCTCGTAAGTAGAGGGATGATTTTTCGGAAGGCTTAACCTCCGAAGATTTTCTATGAAACTCCGTTCTTTGAAAATAGAATAGTTCAATCGTCCGGCACTTCACAAAAGGTACTTCTGTAACTCGCAGCCCGGTCATGACGAAGACGGGGTGGCTGAAATGCCAATGGTGCGGTGCAAGCCCGCCGCCGGACGATTCCCCACTCCTAGGGAAGTCGAGGACCAATATGGGAGACCTTAACTTATTAACGCAGTTGAGCACTTGTTTCGTGCTTTTCTGCGACTGGAGAATTGGAACCCACCAATTCTCGTTACATACTCTTTGTTCCTGATTTCTGCTTCAGCTGGAGGTGATCAACATTTCAGAATATCTTACCACGCAAACTCCGCTGCCGCCGTTTCTCCCATACCCACGCTTCCTTTTGGAACTTGACCTGAGCCAGACTGCAAAAATGACTTATGCGCTGCTGCTCGACCGTGCCACGCTCTCGCAGAAAAATCTCTGGATAGATGAACGTGGTTTCGTGTTTGTCATTTTTACGATTTGCTCTTTGGCTGAGCAGCTAGGGCGCAGCACTGTCAGTGTTTCCAGTGCGCTTAAGGAATTGGACGCTGCGGGATTGATCGAGCGCAGACGAACGCGGTTTTCTTCGCCCAATCACATCTTTGTGAAAATTCCAAATGTTGAATAGTTCTGCGTTTTTCACGATTCAAGAACCGCCAAAATCACGATTCTGTGATGCAGATTCTTAATGGCATCTGCAAAAGAGATTTTTCCTATGCAGTATAGCAGCCTTTAAGACTGTATCAAAGAAAACTTTCACCTAACCAACGTAATAAAACAAAAAGAGAAAAACGAATAGAATCCATCCATTCCTTTCCGTATTTGCACCACATGAATGAGGAGGTCTGCCCTTGAACAAAGAAAAATCTGAGAAGAAGCCCACCACACGCAAACGTGCGCCGAGAAGTCCGAAGTCCGTGCGCCTGATCGTGGAACGCCATTATATCGGCAATGTGCCGATGAATACGCTTTTTCAGCGGCTTGTGGAAGAAGAAATTCGTAAAACTGCCGAATCGTATCTCGCCGCTGGCTAATTGGACGTTTTACTGCGGAAAAGGGCTTGCATCATCACGCAGCATCCGCTACAATGTGATTGATGAGGTCTCTTTTCCATTATGGAGGTACACATGGAAAAGGACAAAAAAGTAACTGCTTTATACTGCCGACTGTCAAAAGATGACGGTTCAAACAGCGAAAGCCTGAGCATCCGCACTCAAAAGGCGATGCTTATGGAGTATGCCACACGCAACGGTTTCGGGAATTGCCAGTACTATGTCGATGATGGTTACAGCGGCACGAACTCTGACCGCCCTGCCTTTCAGGAACTTCTGGATGATATCCGGGAAGGAAAGGTGGCAACAGTCATTACCAAAGACCAGTCCCGACTTGGACGCAACCACATCGAAACCGGAACGTATATGGAGATATTCTTTCCTGAACACGGTGTCCGCTATATTGCAATCAACGATGGTTATGATTCCAACGAGCAATCCCAGATGGATATTGCCCCGTTCCGAAACATCATCAATGAAATGTACGCCAAAGACACTTCCCGAAAAATCAAGAGTGCCCTTCGGACACGCAAGAAAAGCGGAAAGTATATCTCCAGCGGCGCACCGTTTGGCTACCAGAAAGACCCTGCCGACCACAATCACCTTGTGATCGACCCGAACACCGCCCCCGTTGTTGAGTATATCTATTCAATGGCAGAGGAAGGGCTGGGGCTTCACCGCATCGCCAAGCGGCTCCACGATGAAAAAGTCTTGAAGCCGTGTTACTACAAGAAAGAGATGTTTGGCCGCTTTATTGATGATGAAAAGATGTATGATTGGGACAGTGCCTATATCAGTCAGGTTCTGCACAGCCCAGTCTACGCCGGACACATCATCTACGAAGCCAAGCCCACCGTGTCCATGAAATCCAAAAAGCGGCGTTATATTCCGTTTGAAGAACGCGCTATCGTTCCGAATACACATGAAGCAATCATCCCACAAGACCGTTGGGAGAACGTGCAGCGAATCCTTTACAGCCGTTCCAGTAGTTTTATGTGCGATAAGACCGACTACGACAATATCTTCAAGGGCATCGTCCGCTGTGCAGACTGCGGCAGAACGATGTTAGTCAAGGTCGAGCACAGGCGCAAACGTAACAGTGTTCTGGATCAGACCTTTTATTGTTGCAGCACTTATCGGAAATATGGTGCGAAAGCCTGTGACTCTCACAACTTGGAAGCCCGTGTTCTGCATGAAGCTGTCTTTGCGGACATTCAGGCACACGCAAAGGCCGCTGTGAGCAATCGGGAAGCCCTTGTGAAGAAGATTGCAAATCAGATGCACCTCCGGGTGTCCTCTGACCGGGCGCAGCACAAACGGGATTTGAAGCAGTGTAAAGCACGAATCGCAGAAATCGAAGACCTGTATGCAAAACTTTATGAGGACGTATCAAAGGGACTTCTCCCGGAGAAACGTTTTCAAATGCTTGCAGATCGCTACGACAAAGAACAGGCTGAACTGACCGAGAAGATTGAGCAGTACGAGCGGGAAGGCCGTGCTGAACACGATCAGCTGGACAAGATTCAGGATTTTATTGATGAAGTCAGCAAGTACGCTGGCATCACCGAACTGAACTATAAGATTCTGCATCAGCTGATTGACAAGATTCTGGTATCCAAAGCGGAAAAGGTCGATGGCGAATACGTCCAGAAAATCCAGATTTTCTACCGCTTTATCGGCCCATTGGATGCCATTGAGTAATAACGTCAGAAAAGTCACCTCCGAGAACTATCCTACAGATTCCGGGCGCGAGGGAGAACTGATTTTTCGGCTTGTCTACCAGCAAGCCGGGTGCAAAAAGCCATTCTCCCGGCTTTGGCTTTCCAGTATGGAAGATTCCGCAATCCGGGAGGGCTTTGCAAACCTGAAACCGTCAACTGAATACGATGCCTTGTATCAGGCTGCACTCTGCCGGGAACGTGCCGACTGGATGGTCGGTATCGACTGTTCCAGGCTTTTTTCATGCCTGTACAACCAGCCCTTGGCGGTAGGGCGTGTTATGACCCCTGTGCTGGCTATGACGGTCGGGCGTGAAGCGGCCATTGCTGCCTTTGTGCCGGAAAAATTCTACACGGTGGCTTTGTCCTTTACGGATGGCGGTATGGCATCCAGCAAGCGATTTTCGCAGAAGTCAGATGCCGAGACGCTGCTTGAAAATTGCAGAAAGGAGGAGAACACCACCGTGCAGAAAGTTGAGCGCAAAGAGAAAGCCGAGAAGCCGCCGCTGCTTTACGACCTGACGACCCTCCAGCGCGATGCAAACCGTCTGCTGGGGTACAGCGCACAGCAAACTTTGGACTATGCGGAGTTTGCCGAACTGGAATTTCCCCCGGACTGACTTTTGCCGCCTGCGGGCGGCGTACATATACTCTTTCCCTCAACTATGTGATTATGGTGTATCACTCCCCTCTGTTTGCTGTTTCAAAACATTTTTCGACTTTTTTCAAAAAAGTCTTGGCAAGGATTTATTTCTATGGTAAACTTTTTGTGAAAGTTCATAGGCAAACCCGGCGCAAGTCGGCGACGCAAAGCTATAGGGGCCCACCGGGTCAGCCAGTTGCCAGTAAGAAATTGCTGTTTTGCTGTCGTCAGCAGATTTGCGGGTTTTCCAGAAACAGGAGTTGACAAAGGTGAATACCCAGCGATACACTGACAGCAGAGCACTTATAATGTCCTGCTGTTTTCTGCTGTCCGTAAATATCGCTTTATGAAGTCAGATGACGCTTTCAGTCATGGGTTCGCCATGCCTTGAAAGCGTTTATTTATTTTCCAGCGGCAGAGTTATAAAAATGGAGGGGACATGCTATGAATGTTACAAAGCGAGCCAGAACTTGCAGGGGTCTGGCAATTCTAATGACGATGCTTCTGCTGACGGCATTGCTGTCTCTTTCGGCAAGCGCAGCAGAAACAGTAAGCCAGCATGAGCGTGTGAGGGTTGGCTTTTTTGCAATGGACGGCTATCACATGATGGACGAGGACGGAAACCGCAGCGGTTATGGCTACGATTTTCTCCGCTTGATGGCGCGCTACTGGGATGTAGACTATGAATACGTCGGCTATGACAAAAGCTGGGAAGAAATGCAGCAGATGCTGATCGACGGCGAGATCGACATGGTAACTTCTGCCCGCAGAACGCCTGAGCGCGAAGAATTATTTGATTTTTCCCGTCCGATCGGAACCAACAATGGTATCCTGACTGTCCGCAGCGATAATAGCACCATCGTTGAGGGAAAATATAGTACCTACGATGGGATGCGTGTTGCACTCCTGCGCGGAAACTCCCGGAACGATGAATTTGCGGAGTATGCACGAACCAAAGGCTTCACTTACAAATCGGTCTATTTCGATTCGGCTGAGGAGACAGCAGAGGCACTTCAGAATGGAACGGTTGATGCCATTGTCACCAGTTCCCTGCGCAAAATGAACAATGAGCGCATCCTTGAAAAATTCGGCAGCAGTGATTTTTATGTGATCGTCAAAAAAGGAAACACTGAACTTCTGAATAAGATAAATTATGCGATTGATCAGATGAACGCTGCCGAAGGCAGCTGGAAAACGACCCTCTATAACAAAAACTACGAAACTACCGATACCAAAAATCTGGAGTACACGGAAGAAGAAAAGCGTATCATTGCCCAATATTCCAAGGAAAATCCCCTTCATGTTCTGTGCGACCCGACCCGGTATCCCTATTCCTATACAGAAAATGGCGAAGTAAAGGGCATTCTCCCGGACTATTTTCGGAAGATAGCAGACTATGCAGGACTCTCGTATGAGTTTCTTGTTCCTGCGACCAGAGATGAGTATATCGCATATCAAAGCAATAAGGATGCGGTAAACATCAGTATTGATGCACGATTGGATACGGATAATTACGCAGAGACCAAAGAATGGGGATTGACCGCTCCCTATATCACGATGCGAATGGCAAAAGTGACGCGGAGAGACTTTGATGGGAAGATCAATGTTGTCACCACAGTCAATCAGACCGTATCCACATCGATCGAAGATGTGCTGGCACCCGGTGCGGAAAAACTGATGTGCAGTACCCGTCAGGAGATGATGGAAGCTGTCCGCAATGGCAAAGCGGATGCAGCCTTTGTCTACTATTACATGGCACAGGCATTCGTCAACAGCGACACAACAGGTACAATGACCTACACGCTGCTGGAACAACCCACATTCAGTTACCGCATGGTGATTTCCTCTACGGAAAACCATGCGCTGGCAGGTATCCTGACAAAAGCAATGTACGCAATGCCGGATAATCTTGTTGAAGACCTTGCAACACAGTACACCACTTATAAAGCAACGAATCTGACACTTGCAGATATGATCCGTCTGCATCCGGTCACAGCTGTCGCCATCATCGTATTTATCTCGTGGATGGCGGTCGCAATGATCATTATCGTGAACCGCTTGCGGACACGCAGAAAATTACAGCTTGCAGCCCAGCAGAAAGCGAAAGAAATGGCTGTCCTTGCAGAGCAGGCGCAAGCAGCCAGCAAAGCCAAAAGCACATTCCTTTCCAATATGTCCCACGACATCCGCACCCCTATGAACGCCATCATCGGCTTTACAAATATTGCATTGCATCAGGATTCTGTGCCGGAAATGCACAACTGTCTGAAGAAGATCGAGGAAAGCTCGGATCATCTGCTGTCCCTGCTGAATGATGTGCTGGATATAAGCCGCATCGAGAGCGGAAAGGTGGAGTTTTCCCCTGTTCCGGCGAATATCACCGCAGTTACAGACAGTGTGATCGAGATCGTGAAGGGGATGATTCTGAACCGGGAACTGAACTTTGAAGTGCATCGTGAACCGCTGCAAAATCCCTATGTCATGACGGAACCCGTCCGTATCCGGGAAATTCTGGTCAATATCCTGAACAATGCCGTGAAATTTACCAAGGATGGCGGCACCATCCGTTTTGATGCAGGCAGCCGTCCGGGAGCCGATGCACAGCACATCGTGATTTGCTATCGGATCAAAGATACCGGCATCGGTATGAGCGAAGAGTTCCAGAAAAAGCTCTTTGACGAATTTGCACAGGAAGAAAATGGCGTGCGGACACAGTATAAGGGCACGGGTCTGGGAATGCCCATCTCAAAGAAGTATGTTGAACTGATGGGCGGCACGATCACAGTAGACAGCCGGAAGGGCGTCGGTACAATCTTTACCGTAGAGATTCCCATGGAATTGACAAATGCTGAGAAAGTCGAAAAAACAAAGCCGCTTGTACAGCACAATGACCTGAAGGGGATCAAGGTGCTTCTGGCAGAAGATAATGATCTGAACGCCGAACTTGCCACGATTCTGTTGGAAGATTTGGGAATGACAGTAACGCGTGCAGCAGATGGGCAGGAAGTTGTTGATCTGTTCGCAGAGCATCCGGCGGGCACTTATGATATTATCCTGATGGACATTATGATGCCTAAAATGGATGGACATCAGGCGGCAAAGGCGATCCGAGCAATGTATGCTGACCGCTCGGATGCAGAAGAGATTCCCATCATCGCATTGTCGGCAAATGCTTTTTCGGAGGACGTTCAGGCATCTCTGGACGCAGGCATGAACGGTCATGTTTCCAAGCCCCTTAACATGGAAGAAGTAACCAAAGTTATTGAGCGTAACTTGAACAGGCCGTAACTCCAGCGGATTAATACCTACATATTTCCCCCCAAGCGGGCGACCACAAAAAGGTTGCCCGCTATTTTTATACCCTACAAGGTCAACGACAAGGCGTACAACAAACTGGGATTCAGCATACACAATTATTTCTTTGCGAAAGCCATCAACCAAGTGCGTCCGGGCGGCGTGGTGGCGTTCGTCACCAGCCGCTACACCATGGA
>OGEP01001917.1_pt1 | contig 20297 bp, 19 predicted proteins | sample 1570721 | NCBI WGS metagenome assembly OGEP01 (sample SAMEA2582131, study PRJEB24529) | metagenome | biome: Human gut stool | place: China | collected 2011 | reverse complement strand
GCATTTTAATGCCGGAGGAATCGCGAGCCAAATCTTATTTGGCTCTGCGATAAAACGACTTTGTGACGCCTGCGGCACAAAGTGAAACATCAAGCTACGCTTGATGTGCGAAAATCTTTAATTTATGGATTTTCGCATTTTCCTCATTTCTGAGCGACTTGTCCGCTGCACGCTGCCACCGCCGCCTCCGCCAGCAGTTCCATACAGTCTGTATACGGTACGGCACACGGACATTTTTCTTTTAAATTTAAAATGGAAATTTCCGTACAGCCAAGTACGATTCTTTCTGCGCCGCCGGATACGAGTTCCTGTAAAATGCGGTTAAACGCCGCCATATCCGGCTCTTTTCCCGCTTTTATCCGGTAAATCAGCGCCATAAGGCTTTTTTGTGACAGCGCACCCGGCAGAACACTCTCGATTCCTGCATTTTTTAAACTTTCTTTAAATACACCGCCTGCAATCGTGCCGTCCGTTGCCAGCAGTCCCGCTTTTTTTATGTTCTGTGCCTTTAAGGACTGCACCGTCAGTTCAACCATATTGAAAAGCACGGCATGGGAAAGTTCCTGTTGTATCTGCGTATAAAACGCATGTGCTGTCACACACGGCATTGCAATATAATCACATGCACCGTCTAAAAAATGCGCCGTCTGCCGTAATGCCGTCACAGGATTTTCCGCCTGCGGTCTGCCTAAAAGATACGCACTTCTGTCAGGAATCTGTGTATTACTGTATACAATCACCGGTATCTGCTCCTGGTCGGTATCTGCCGCTGTCATTGCGGTTATCCGTTCCATAAAACAGGCAGTCGCCATCGGTCCCATTCCGCCTAAAATTCCCAGTGTCTTCATTTTCTTTTCCTTCCATAATAAACGGATTGCTTATTGCAGGACAAATTCCGTCTGCGGTGTTGCAGGATACCGGTCTGCGGCAAAATCATAGAAATTCGGCTTTATCTGTGTAAAGTCGCGCACCTGCTTATCCGTCAGCATAAAACACGTAAATCCGTTGGAAATCTGTGTGGCATCAAAATGATACCAGCCTGTCCCAACATTACACAAAATCCAGTAGTGGTGGCTGCCGTCCCCTGCGTTCTGCCGCTCCACACGCATGGTTTCCGCTCCGGCACGCTGTAACAGCACATTTGCAACAGCATAATACGTATAGCAGTCGCCGCCTGTCGTGCCGTTCTGCTCAATATTCTGAAGTCCTGCATACCATTCCGCATCCCAGTCATCTGCAAGGCGCACGCCCGCATACGTAATATTGTTATGTGCATAATCAAAAATGGCTTTTGCCTTTTGTCCGAGTGACATCTGCGGTGTTGTAATCTTTGCCAGTACACTGTCAACCAGCGCATATGCCTCCTGCCAGTCCTGTGCACGTTCCACCACGGTTACGCTTGCATTGACCTTTGCCAGGTTGCCCGCACTGTCTGTTGCCAGATAAGCGATAGGGTACGTTCCCGTCTGTCTTGTATTGACAGACACCTTTTCAACCGTTACATTCACCGGTCCGTCCACATCATCCACGGCACTGACCCCGTCCAGATATGAAACAGTATCCCCGATGGTCACTGTGATGTTATGTACACCGTTAATCTGCGGCGCTGTTTTATCTTTATGCACCCATTCGAGTGTCTGTGTATATTTTTTACTTCTTCCCTTTTTATTTTCCACTACAAACTCAACCGTCTGCTTTCCAATCTGATGCACCGGCATATCTACAAAAGTGACCAGCACCTCTGTGTCATCATACGTTTCAATAAAATCCTCTGCCGATACATCTTCTTCCATATCGAGTACCAGCGGGTGTGTCTTTACATAAATGCCCCGGTTATATACCATATTCATCAGAAAAAATGCGGCAGTTCCTATGATAATCATTGCAATGGACCATTTTAAAACGAGTGCAGCCCCCTTTTTCAGGCGTCGTTTTTTCTTCTTTTTCCGTGCCATTTGCTACTCCGTTTTCAATCCTTCTATGAGCGGAAAATGTAGATTTGACACTCATAGCATTTTATACAAATTTTTCTTCATTGTGCGGCTTTTACCGCATATTAATAATTATACCCATACCACTCGTAATTTGCAACTTTATCCTGTTGATTCCTTACCGGACATCATGGCACAATTATCCTTTGTTTAGATAAATTTTCTTGTATCCCGCTTCATTTTATGATACCATGACAATGCAAAAAACAAAGGAGAGAAAATGATGAATTATAAAACACAGGGCGTCTGTTCACGCGCCATTCATTTTGATGTTGTTGATAATAAAGTAACCAATGTAGCTTTTGAGGGCGGCTGCTCCGGCAATACACAGGGTGTTGCTGCTTTAGTAGAAGGCATGGATATTGATGAAGCCATCCGCCGTATGGAAGGTATCCGCTGCGGATTTAAGTCTACTTCCTGCCCGGACCAGCTTGCAACGGCTTTAAAGCAGTATAAGGCTCAGAATTAATTATGGGAAATGTGGCGCGTTTTAAGCGCATTTATATAGAAATCACCAGTTCCTGTAATTTAAAATGTTCTTTTTGTCAGGAAACCCTGCGCAGTCCACATTTTATGTCTGTCGATGAATTTGCACATACCTTACAGCAGATTCGTCCGTACACCAACTACATTTATCTGCATGTAAAGGGCGAACCGCTGCTGCATCCGCAGCTTGATGAAATTCTTGCGCTGTGCCGCAGGGCAGGTGTAACCGTAAATCTTACAACAAACGGGACACTGCTTGCGCAAAAACTTCCCATACTGCTTGCACAGCCTCCCCATCAGATGAATGTTTCCCTGCACAGCGCAGACGACAATGACTGCATTGACATGGATACTTACATTGCGCAGTTATTTGCCTCCTGTGAAACACTGCTTGCACAGACGGATACTGAGATTTCCCTGCGGCTGTGGAATACCACCGGTGTTCCAACACTGTTCGGAGAAAAAAACTGCGTGATTAAACGACATTTGTACGTCAATGTGCAGTCACCTTTTGAATGGCCTGCACTTGATAATGCGTACTGCAACGACAGGGGCTTTTGTCAGGGACTGCGCCAGCATATGGCGGTTTTAAGTGACGGAACGGTCGTTCCGTGCTGCTTAGACGGCAATGCCGTCATGGCGCTCGGCAATATTTTTACAACACCGCTAAAGGACATTCTTGCCGGGGAACGGAGTGTGCGTTTTATAGAAGGCTTCCGTGCCAAACGTGCCGTTGAACCACTGTGCCGGCATTGCAGCTTTAAAGAACGTTTTTCCCATAAAATGTAGTATTTAACGGATTATTTATTTTTTACACGGCAAGCGTAGCTTGACGTTGGCTATATTGTTTATGAGCAAAAACAAATAGCTATGATGGCAGATGAAAAACCGCTTTCGCAAATTTCTCATCGCCTCTTTACAACAAGCTGCTCAGAAATGGAGATTCGTGTGAAAAATAACGCTGATGCGCTTATTTTTCACACAGCACTTTGTGCTGCAGGCACCACAAAGCTGCTTTTTATCGCAGAGCCAAATAAGATTTGGCTCGCGATTCCTCCGGCATTAAAATGCCTGCGGAATGGAGATTATTATGAAACGGATTGTACTTACCGGCGGCGGTACTGCCGGACACGTTACACCGAATATTGCACTGCTTCCGAGCTTAAAGGAAGCCGGATATGAAGTTTTTTACATCGGTTCTTATACCGGCATTGAAAAACAGCTGATTGAAGACCTTGAAATCCCGTATTACGGCATTTCTTCCGGAAAATTAAGACGCTACAAAAGCCTTAAAAACCTTTCCGACCCGTTCCGCGTTCTCAAAGGGTATTTTCAGGCAAGGACGCTGATGCGCAAAATCAAGCCGGATATCGTCTTTTCCAAGGGCGGTTTTGTATCCGTGCCGGTTGTTTTAGCGGCAGGACATAAGCGGATTCCGGTTATTATCCACGAATCTGATATGACACCGGGACTTGCCAATAAAATTGCCATGCGTTCCGCAACGAAAATCTGCTGTAATTTCCCGGAAACGGTTCAGTATCTCCCACAACAGAAAGCTGTGCTTACCGGTTCTCCTATCCGGAAGGAACTGTTACAGGGCAATAAACTTGCCGGACTGAATCTATGTCATTTCAACACAGAAAAACCGGTTATTCTTGTTGTCGGCGGAAGCACCGGCGCCGTAAAGGTCAACAATGCCGTGCGTGCCATTTTACCGGAGCTGTTAAAGGATTTCCAGGTGGTTCATCTGTGCGGCAAGGGCAAAACCGATAAAAGCTTTGAAAATAAAGAAGGCTATGTCCAGTTTGAATATATCAGCAAGGAAATGCGCGATTTATTTGCAATGAGCGATATTGTCATTTCGCGTGCCGGTGCCAATGCAATCTGCGAACTGCTTGCCTTAAAGAAGCCGAATCTTTTGATTCCGCTTTCTGCCAATGCAAGCCGCGGCGACCAGATTTTAAATGCCAACTCCTTTAAAAAACACGGCTACTCCGCTGTTTTAATGGAAGAAGACATTACACCGGAAACACTGCTTGCGGCCGTGCGCGACCTGTATCAGAAGCGCATGACTTATGTCAATAACATGGCTTTAAGCGAGCAGAATGACGCTATCGGCAAAATCATGGAACTGATTACGGCAAATTCCAAGTAATTTTATAAAGCTATATAAAACAGAGTGTGACAATAGATTGGCACAACTGCCGCTTTTATCACACTCTGTTTTTATTTTAAATTTTATTTTTGACGGTTTAAACAGCTTTGCCGTCAACGCAGTTTGATTTCCTTTATCTGCTGTGCAATGACTTCCTGCTCCGCTAAAATATCCTCTGTGCTATTTTGCTGCTCATACTCTGAAAGATACGTTTTCCATTTTTCCTTCACCGCCGCATAACCGCCTGTCTCAAGTTTTTCATAATCTTCTTCGGATTGTCCGTTATTGTATAAATCCATAACTTTTTCCATACCGTATGTGTTTATGAGCCACGTCACAAAAGACTCACTGTAAATGTACCACAGATGATTTGCCTCTTTACTCACATCTTTATACGGATATTCTTTCTCGCCTGCTCCGATTTTGTCCATGATTTCCTCTAGGGAAATCTTTCCTGTCACACCCGCTTCCTCCTCTGCCGCGTTATACTTTTCTATAACCTTTAACAAATCATCTGCCGGATATACGCTGAAAGTGCTGTTGCTTTTTCCCGTAACCTGCCGTTCACAGTATTCTGCCAGTCCGTCCATAAGGCTGTTTGAAAATGTTTCGCCGCATATCATATGTGTCAGTTCATGTTCAAGGGTCGGCTGACCTGCCTCCTGCATATCTTTATCCATATAAACGGTCGTAAACAGCCCGTCCGCCGCATCCACTATCGGCCAATCACATTGTCCACCTATGCTCCGGTAACTCATATCCGCTATTTTTATAAGAACACGGATATAAACCGCCTTCGGATTGTATTTTGTATACCAGTCCGCATTTCCTGTCAGCCCGGTAATTTTCTGCACCGCATTATGAAATTTTCTTTCAAATTCTTCCTCATTTCCATAATCGGCATATGTCAGATTCAATCCCTGCCACATTGCCTGCGGATATTGTAGTCTGAATTCGATGCCGGAAACCTGATTTTCTCCCTGCGCCGCCTGTGACACTTCTTGTTCTGTTTTTTGCTCTGTTTGGTGTTCGGTTTGATTTTGTACGGTGTTACACCCGCTCAGACTGCACGATAATGCCGCTGCTAAAATTACCCCGGATAATATGCCCGCACCTGCCCGCTTTATCATTTCTTTTTTCATTACCCTCGCCCCATTTCTTTGATAAAGTGTCTGATACACTCTCTTTTATTTTCTTAAATATATCGCAACCTTGCCAAAAAACAACACATAATCCGTGAACTGTCGTTTTTTCCTGTTCAAATGTCACTTGACTTTCCCATAAAAATGCACTAGACTAATAATAGGAATAGTTACTAGAATTTTGTAAAACAAGGAGGATTTATGGCTACGGTTAAATATAGCAGACAGCGTGAGGCGATTAAGAATTTTTTAATGTCCCGCAAGGACCACCCGACTGCTGAGGTTGTATATGAACATGTTTTAAAGGCTTTTCCGAATATCAGCCTTGGAACAGTTTACCGCAATCTTTCTTTTCTGGTTGATAACGGTCAGGCAGTCAAAGTTCCTTGTGAAGACGGCTCTGTCCACTTTGACGGAAATGTCATGCCGCATTATCATTTTCAATGTACAGAATGTGGTGCAGTAATTGATCTGGATTTTGACGGTTCAGAAGAAAGCAGACAGTTCTGTACTGCCGCCGCCAGCAATTTCGACGGACAGATTGAGGGCAACGTCACTTTCTTTTACGGAAAATGCCCTTCCTGCGCACATAAAAACGAGCAGTAAACGCTTTTAAAATTTTTGATAAAATATCAAATAAGCTTTAATGATGTCCCGAAAAACCGGGCATACTATAAGCAGGAATTAAAAATAGGAATTATTATTATTTTCTATTGACAAATGACTTGGCGCATGATATATTATAGTCACAGCAAAACAATAATGATTACTATTTTAAAAATAAAAAAGCAAAGGAGATTAAAGCTATGAAATTTGTATGTTCTATTTGTGGTTACGTTTATGAAGGAGAAGCTGCACCGGCTGAATGTCCGGTCTGTCATGCAGGCGCTGACAAGTTTGTTGCCCAGTCCGGCGAAAAGACATGGGCTGCCGAACACGTTGTTGGTGTTGCACAGGGTGTCAGCGAAGACATCTTAGCTGATTTAAGAGCAAACTTTGAAGGTGAATGTTCAGAAGTCGGCATGTACCTTGCTATGGCAAGAGTTGCTCACAGAGAAGGCTATCCTGAAATCGGTATGTACTATGAAAAGGCTGCTTATGAAGAAGCTGAACACGCTGCAAAATTCGCAGAACTGCTTGGTGAAGTTGTAACAGACAGCACAAAGAAGAACCTTGAAATGAGAGTTGAAGCTGAAAACGGCGCAACTGCCGGTAAGACTGATTTAGCAAAGCGTGCTAAGGCTGCAAATCTGGATGCTATCCACGATACCGTGCATGAAATGGCACGCGATGAAGCTAGACACGGAAAGGCTTTTGAGGGTCTTTTAAAAAGATACTTCGGTTAATTAAGAGTTTGCCGGAAACAGCTTAAAATAAGAATTTTTAAGGATAGATAGCCGTTGGGACTGTCTATCCTCTTTTTGTTTTAGAAGTTTAATGCAAAATATTGATATAAAATTTTTGATTACTATTGCAAATATTGTCATGCTATGTTATTCTATATATAGAATATATTCTAAAAAAGAAATTTAAAGTGTAATTTATATTTCCAATCTAAGTTACGCTTTAGATTTATCAACATTTTCAATCAGACTTTTCTATGCATTTTCTTTGGATTCATTACAAATCCATAAAAATATTTAGAAAATCCATTCAAACTCTTGTCGCCAATCCAAATAATCTATTATAATTAAAGAAAGGATAACTGCATGGACAATACACCATACGATGATGTATTCCGTACACTGTTGACTGATTGTACGGAATTAATGATTCCGGTAGTCAATGAAATTTTTCATACAGACTATACCGGAAAAGAAACAATCTGCCTGCTTCAAAACGAGCATTTTATCAAAATGCCCAACGGCAGTGAACAGGAACGCATTACCGATTCCAGCTTTGAAATTATCCGTAAAGAAACCTCACCGGAGCTTCAAATACAGCGAAAGCGCTATCATATTGAATGTCAGAGTACAGAAGACGGCAGTATGATTATACGAATGTTTGAATATGATGTCCAGCTTGCATTGGAAAACAAAGAGATGACAGCAGACACCCTAACTGTGAGATTTCCGGATTCTGCGATTGTATCACTTTGGCACTCAAAAAATACTCCGGAAGTAATGACTGTAAAAGTACAGACCCCAGGCGGCAGAATTTCTTACACCGTTCCGGTATTAAAGGTAAAGCGCTACACTATAAACGAACTGTTTGAAAAAAAGTTATTTTTTCTGATACCGTTTCATATTTTTGCGTATGAAAAAGATTTCAAAGAACTGGAAGAAAACAATAAAAAATTAAAGCAGCTGGAAGCTGAATATGCCTCAATCAGGGAACGTCTTGAAATTGCCTGCCAAATGGGGGATTTAACAGAATATCCAAAAGTTGCCATTCTTAACATGTCACATAAAGTCATAGAACATCTTGCTGTAAAATATCAAAAAGTCGCGAAAGGAGTGAGCCGGAAAATGGGTGGAAAAGTTTTAGAATATGAAGCAAAAGATATTTTAAACCGCGGACGCATGGAGGAAAAATTTCAATTAGCCGCAAAACTGCTAAAAAGCGGCAGTAGTGTTGAATATGTGGCAGAACTTACGGAACTCCCGCAGGAAGCTGTCTTAGAACTGGCACAGACCCTACAGTCTGAACAGTAAGCATAAAAAAACGTATCTTTTCAGCAGTCCCTTAATGTATCCTAAAATTTAGAATACCTATTTATAAACCCGTCTGAAAAGATACGTTTTATTTGATTTATTTTTTTACTGCTTTTCATCTATCAGCTTATCTGCCAGTTCAATCGCTTCCTGAATCATTTTATCACAGTGGGTCTTTTTATCCCCGCCTTTTTGTGCATTGGCTCTTAACAAATCCGCACAATCTGTCATGCCGTCGTGTTTCTCTGCGATTCCTTTTCTGAATTGCTGGACTGCCATAGGCGAATCAACGCCCTTTGCGCCAAGCACCATAAGTCCTGCCGTGATTGCACCGCATGTACCGCCGCATTTCATGCCGCCACCGAAATTACAGCCAATCGCCGCACAGAGATTTTCGTCAATCCCCAGTTCATCGGCATAAACCCGCATAATCGTCTGCGCACAGTTATTAACCATCGGTGTTTCATTTCTAAGTTCCATTGCTTTTTCAATATGTTTATTCATCAGATTTCCTCCTGTGAGCAGATATCTGCTGCCTGCTCTATTCATTATTTTTAAAGAAAATGTACCCTTTCCGTATCATACCGGTCTTCCTGCTTCTTTTCTTCCGCCGGATATCCCAGTGCAAAAATGCCAAACGCACTTTGGTCTTCCGGCAGTTTTAAAATTGCTTCTACCGCCTGCATACGCTCTTTAACCGGCGCAATGCCGATCCACACGCCGCCCAGTCCGATTTCATCGGTCGCAAGCCACATATTTTCCATGGCGATACTCATATCAATCTGCGCATATTCCGGTATTTTACAATCTTTCCGGTATGCCGTGATAATTGCCTGCGGTGCATCTGCAAGCAGTCCTGCATATGGACTTGTCTTTGAAAGCTCCTGCAAAAGCATCTTATCGTCCGTGACATAAAACTCCCACGGCTGCTGGTTGCCCGCAGACGGCGCCGCCATTGCCGCGCGCAGGATATATTCCAAATCTTTCTTTTCTATTTTTTTATCCTGAAATTTACGGATACTGACCCGTGTAAATAAATTTGCCATGCTGCTCCTTTCCCAAACGGCTCTGCCGCCCTTATCCCTGTATTGCTTTTCTAAACCACCGTCCGGTTTCCGATAAATCATCTTCTGTCCAGCCGCCGGTTTTACTACAGCCCGGCTGAATGAGTGCCGATGTTTCATTTTTATTGGAAAGACTCCATGCTAAGAAGCTGACACCTCTGTCATTTAACAAATCCAGCCAGCTTTGTGCCGAATCATAATCAATGCCGCCGTTTCCCGAAGCATCACAAATACTGCATTCACTGACAAATACCGGCACACCAGCATTTAACGCAGACTCCAGTTTACTGCGCAGGGAAGCTTTATGTGTGCCCGCGTAAAAATGAAGCACGTACATCACATTATCGTCATCCAGCTCATTTCCCGCTACTGCGTCAATATCCTGCGACCATGTATTCGTTCCCACCAGTATCAGCGCACTGCTGTCATACTGCCGGATACAGGAAATCACGTCCTCGGCATACGGTTTAATCTGGCCGTTCCAGTCAGAATTCTGCGGTTCATTGCAGATTTCATAAATTACATTGTTATGCCCTGCATATTTATCTGCCATTTCTGAGAAAAATGCTTTGGCTTCTTCCTTATTCCGGTTCGGATTCCCGTCACTTAAAATATGCCAGTCAATAATGACGTACATGCCAAGCTCTGTCGCATAGGATACACCGTCATCAATGAGCTGTTTTAAAGCTTCCTTATCACCGCCGTTACAGTATCCGCCATATTCTTCGGTATACATCGCAAGGCGCACTACATTGGCGCCCCAGTCGTCCCGCAGTGTTTCAAATGCTTCTTTATTGACATATTCAGGAAACCACGCCAGTCCGTGTGTGCTGACACCGCGAAGCTGTACGGCATTGCCGGAAGCATCGGTAAGCATTGTACCGGAAACCCGCAGTCCGCCTGATGCCGGCCGTGGACTGCCCCCCGTTCCCGATGAACCGCCGGATTTACCTGAACTGTCTGAATTTTGCGAACCGTCTGATGAGCCGCCTGTCTGTCCATTTTGTGTTTCTTCCTTTATAATACCTGTCTGACTGTCATCACTCTGATGGTTATCCTGCCCCTGCTCTGCCAGACTGTCCCCTGACTGTCCGTCATCTGTTACCGTAACCGCAACGCCTTCAATCACAGCTTCCAGTTGATACGCCTTTAATTCATAGTTTTCCGTCCGGCTGATGATAAAACCGATTCCCTGCGTATGTTCTCCCGCCGGAATCTCCCGGTTATAGTCCACCGGCGATAATGTAAATGAAACCGTTCCGTCCTCTGCCGTACTGCTCTCAACGCCGCAGTTCCAGCTCTGCTCCATCACTGTACCGCTTCCCGCCGGAAATGTAATCTTCCAGCTTTCAATATTCTTTTTGCCGGTACTGAAAATATTTAACTCATACTGTATGTACTTCCGCCCGTCCGATTCCCATGCATTGCCCGGCGTAAACTGCGCCTGTGCCTCCTGATTCTTTGGACTTTCGGTGCTTTCCTTTTCATCGTAAACAGGTCTTTCGTTATTTGTCAGCGCACCATTTTCAACATTTTGCGGACTGCTTCCTTTTTTTTCTGCATTGGCAAACAAAAATCCTGCCATCACACCTGCCAGCAGAATAACCACCGTAAGCACTGCTCCAATCAGTATCTTTTTCTTTTTATCCATGGTATTCCTCATTTCTGAGCAACTTGTTGCGAAGAGGCGGTGAAAAATTCGCAAAAGTCTGCTGTTTATTTTTAGTATTACGTTCACTATAGTAATAATTATACTACAGCTTTCCACATGATTCAATACCATTTGTATATAAAATGCACACAAAGTACCATTGCCAAACACTTCCTTTTTCCATTATACTATATTAAAATACACTTAAAATTGTATAAAAAATAAATTACCCAGAAACGAGGATGATTATGTTTGATTCAAACCCTAAAAAGACTTTTCACAGTCAGGCTTTGAACCGGCTGACTGTGCTGGAACGGCTGACATGGCTGATTCCTGTCGGATTTATTGTGCGCGAAATCATTTACACACACTCTGAAATCGAGGAAGTTTTACAGGATTCCCCTTCCCCTGCGGTCATTATAGCTTTAATTATTGCTATACTTTTTGTTACCGCTTTGCAAGCCGGATTCTGGTTTCTGCTTGCAAAGGTGCTTTTTCATTTTGCAAGAAAACAGATTATGCGAAATAACTCCTTTATTACCGTTCAGGATCTGGACTATTACCGGGATAAGCTCACCGGACTTTCTCCCGGCACAATCAGCCTTTTAACGGATTTAAAAATCGAGCCGAAAAAAGACCGTGCCGCCTGTATTTTAAAATATGAAAATATGGGAATTCTTAAAATGGAAGAAAACCGCTATATCGTCAATACCGATGTTCCCGAATTTGCTTCTCTACGGGAGAGTGACCGTTTTCTTTTAAATGCTTTATGCAACGGTACTTTTAACGCCCAGAAGGAAGGCAACTGGATTTATATGTTACAAAAGGAAGCCGTGGCAGACGGTTATTTAACCAGCCGCCTCTCTTCCACCGACAAGCAGAAAGAAACCACTTCCACCTGCAGCCGCTGTGTATTAGGCTGTTCGACACCGCTGTTTTTTATTGTCATTATGAGCTTTGTGTTTTACGCCTTCAATGACCGTGTAAATGCTTATTTTGAAATTTTAGATGCGCTTCCCGAAACGGCTTCCTTTGGGGAACAGACCAATTATCTGCTTCAGTACCCGGAATACCTCCCCGTGCTGGCAGGCCTGATGATTATGGTTTTGCTGTTTTTCCTGTGCCTTATTATTCCGCTGCTTGTCTTTGTAGGAACGATTAGTTCAGGATTTACAAAAGCGCATTTTAAGCGGACAACCCTTGGAAATCAGATGACCGAATACATTTACGGCATGAAAAATTTTATTCACGATTTTTCAAATTTAAGTGAAGCCACACAAAATGAATTGGTTTTGTGGGACGATTATTTAGTTTATGCTGTTGTTCTCGAAGAAAACCAGCAGATTGTCAATGACATTATTAAAAGGAGGAAATCATTATGAATGCATCATTTATCGGAGGTATCATCGCAGTCGTCGTAATACTGCTGATTATTGCCGTTATCAAAACTTATAACCACATGGTTGTTTTAAGAAACCGTGTCGACAATCAGGGGGCTCAGATTGAAGTGCAGTTAAAGCGCCGCGCCGACCTGATTCCGAATTTACTTGAAACTACCAAAGGTTACGCCCACTACGAGCAGGAAACCTTATCAAAAATCACCGAATTAAGAAGCCGTGTTTTAAATGCGTCTTCTGCCGCAGAATCTTTTGAAGCCGGAAATGCACTCGGCAGGGAAATTTCCCACATTCTTGCTGTGGGTGAACAGTATCCGGAATTAAAGGCCAACCAGAATTTCTTACAGCTCCAGTCGGAGTTAAAGGAAACGGAAAATAAAATCGTTATGGCGCGCCAGTTTTACAATGATACGGTTACAAAGTACAATACCGCTATTATGATGTTTCCGCGTTCTATCTTTGCGGGACTGTTCGGCTTCCGCCAGAAAGACCTTTTAGCCGCCTCTGAAGAAGAACGTCAGGCAGTACATATTAATGCGAATATGTTTCAGTAAGATATAAAAAATTTATTCACATATTTTTAGGACAGCTGTTCATTTTTAGAACGGCTGTCCTTTTTTATCTTCTCCCCACTGGCAATCTCCCGTCAAATATACTATAATAATTCTATTATGAATGAATTAGATACCAAATATATGAAAGAAGCCATAAAACAGGCTAAGAAAGCGTTAAAATTAAAAGAAGTCCCGATTGGCTGTGTCATTGTCTATCAGGACAAAATTATTGCGCACGGGTACAACCGCAGAAATACCGACAAGACCACACTCGGACATGCAGAAATTACCGCAATCAAAAAAGCCAGCCGCGTTATCGGCGACTGGCGGCTGGAAGACTGCACAATATATATTACACTTGAACCGTGCCAGATGTGCGCCGGGGCGATTGTACAGGCACGGATTCCAAGGGTTGTTATCGGCTCGATGAACCCGAAAGCCGGGTGCGGCGGTTCTGTGTTAAATATTCTGCAAATGGAGCAGTTTAACCACCGCTGTGAAGTGACCCGCGGTGTACTGGAAGAAGAATGTTCCACCATGCTTTCTTCCTTTTTTAAACAGTTACGTCAGGAAAAAGCAAAGCGGAGGGAACCATCGTGAAATTTGAGTACAAAAACAATCATCTGATACTGCGCGTTCTCACCGCCGAATATGCCGATGCCGTGCTTTCTTTTTACCGGCGCAACCGGGAACAGTTTGATATTTATGAAACGGATAAGCCGGACCATTTTTACACCAAAGCATTTATCCAGTCCCTTTTAACTGCGGAATACAACGCTTTTGTTGCTGGAAAACACATCCGCTTCTTTTTGTTTGATACGAATTTCCCCGACAAGATTATCGGAACGGTGTCCTTTTCTGACATCAAAAAGGGAGCATTTTGTTCCTGCACCACCGGTTATAAAATTGACAAAGAATTCCAGCATTTAGGTTACGGACGGCGTATGCTGACCATGGCTTTAAAAATTCTTGTCACGGAAATGCACATGCACCGCATAGAAGCCTATATTGCACCGCAGAACACCGCTTCCATTTCACTTGCCACACAGCTTGGATTTATTTCGGAAGGCACTGCTTACTCTTATGTATATCTGCGTGGCAAATGGGAAGACCACCTGCGCTTTGTCTATATTTCCTGATACCAGTATCCGAAATATGGATTGGAATAGTCGCTTCTGTGGCTCTTTTTGAAGTTGCAAAAGCCAAACATCGATGCCATAAACCGCTCCCGGTTGCAGTACATTCCCGGAACTCCGATAAAATACCGGGTGTTGTTGTCATTTTCACAGACTTTTCCAAAAAGAATATGCTTAAAATTATAATATCCATGCACCAGAAAGCTGTTGTTTACAACAGCGTCGTCCTCAATCGGAAGCTGCTTTAAAAGCTCCGGTGTCACCTCCACACAGTCATAAAAATAGTCATCTTCAAACGCATCTATAAAATCCCGGTTGATAAATACTTTTTCAAATGCCGGCATTTCCTCTTGTGGCTTTGCATTTTGCAGTTTTGTATTTTGTGGCATTGTGCCTTGCGGATTTGTATTCCGGAACAATAACTCCTGCACCGCTTCCATGGCGCGTACCTGCTGTGCCTTCATCTGTGCCGTTTCCTGTTGCAAATCCGTCTGCTGACCGGCTGACTGTGCGGATTCGGGTGTTGCCGGCTTTGATGTTACCGCCGCTTCTACTACATCTTCTACCTCATTTTCTGAAACATCTTCCGCGTTCCGCCGCACTGTTTCAGATTCACGCACATTCCCGGACATTTCCGCGGATTTTCTCTCCGCCTCCTGCCCTGTTGTCCGGTTTTCCTGTTCTTTCACAGACACTTCCTCTGAATCTGCCTGCACCACCGGATTTGAAGCCGCCGCCGCTTCCGGCTGTGCAAATGTAATGTCCTCTGTATTCAGTATACAATCCTCCCACAGACTGAACATACGGTAAAAGTCCTCATTTTCCCTTGCAAGTGCAATGCCGCTGATATCTTCAAATGTATAACCTGATTGATTGATATTCATTGGATTGAATAAATCCTGATACTGTCCGATTCCCTGATTGACCATGACTGTTCCTGTTTTTAGCAGGGTAAACCCGCCTGGCTGATGTTTCTTTCCATCAACCATCACATAAACGCCAAATAACTCAGGGGTATCTGTATAGACACCTTTTACGGAAACTGTCAGCTTAAACTGTCCGTTTCTGACCTCCGCTTTGGCAAACCCGACATTTTTATCCCGGACTCCGCCCGGATATGCATAAATGTATGAAACCAGTCTTTTATAATCCGCCATATTTCCTCCATATTCATACCATTAATAGACTGCTGGCTATCAGCTCCTAACGCAACCTTATGAACCGGATTTTTAAAATATGACGGATTCTTCTGATTTCTTTTTATAACAAGTACTACCTTCCGGCATCTTCTGCCGATAGATCTGTCAGCACATTGGCAAGTCCGGCAAACTGTTCAAGGGTCAGCGCCTCCCCACGTACCGTTGCAGAAAGCCCGCATTTTTCAAGTGCTGCTGCCATCTGCTCTTTAGACACAGACAGTTCCGGGCTGTTTCCGACACTGTTTGTCATCGTTTTTCTGCGCTGGTTAAAAGATGCGCGGATTAAACGAAACATCAGATGCTCATCTTTTACCTCAACCGGCGGTTTTTCATAGCGTGTCAGCTGAATGACGGCTGAATCCACATTCGGCCGCGGCATAAAACAGCTTGCCGGAACATTTAATATAATCTGGGGCTTTGCATAATACTGCACCGCAAGCGAAAGCGCACCGTAGTCCTTTGTTCCCGGTCCAACCTGCATACGGTCTGCCACTTCCTTCTGCACCATAATGGTAATGCTGTCCAACGGCACATGGCTTTCAAACAGCCCCATAATAATCGGTGTTGTGATATAATACGGAAGATTGGCAACAACCTTAATCGGCTTCCCGCCGTTGCGCTCATTGGCAAGCTTTACAATATCCAGCTTTAAAATGTCTTCATGAATTACCGTGACATTGTCATACCACGAGAGCGTATCTTCTGTCAGAATCGGAATCAGTTTATCATCAATTTCAACAGCAACGACTTCTCTTGCATTTTCACATAAAATCTGTGTCATCGTTCCGATACCCGGTCCGATTTCCAGTACAAAGTCGTCCTTTGTCACACCGGCATCGCGCACAATTTTTTCGACCACATTTTCATCAATTAAGAAATTCTGTCCAAACTTTTTTTGAAATGAAAATCCGTAGCGGTTCAATACAGCAATTGTATTGGTAGGATTTCCGAGGTGCATTACATTTTTATAATCTTTTTCTGCCATGCTGCATTTCCTTTCTTAGTCCTGTGCCGCAGAAAGTCCGAACAGCTTCCTTGCGTTTGCATTAGTAATATCAATGACCTCCTGTGCCGTCATCTGCTTAATCTGCGCAATCCGTTCCGCCACATACGGAAGGTAGCCGCTGTAATTTCTCTTGCCGCGGTTGGGCTCAGGTGCCATATACGGACAGTCTGTTTCTAAAAGAATCTTCTCTATCGGAATGGCTTCTACTGCTTTGACTGCCTTTTTTGCATTTTTAAACGTCACAACGCCGCCAAAACCGAAGTAAAAGCCCATTTCTAAAAATTCCTGTGCCGCTTCTTTTGAATACGAATAGCAGTGAATCACGCCGCCAATCTGCCCTGCATGTTCTGCCTTCATGCAGGCAAGCGTATCCTGACAGGCTTCCCGTGAATGGATAATCACCGGCTTATGAACCTCTGTGGCAAGACGGAGCTGTCTGCGAAACCACTGCTGTTGTACTTCTTTTGCCGGTTCAGGATAATGGTAATCCAGTCCGATTTCACCGATTGCAAGTACCTTTTGATTTTCCAATGCTGTCTTTTTCAACCACGCCATGCGTGCTTCCGTTAATTCTTCCACATCTTCCGGGTGGATTCCGACTGCCGCATAGATTTTTTCATGGCTGTCTGCAAGGGCTACGGACTGTTCACAGCCCGCAAAGCTGGCACCGACATTGATAATGGTATCAATATCGTTTGCAAACATTTCATCAAAAAGCGCTTCGCGGTCTTCACTAAAGGCTTCGTCATCGTAGTGTGCGTGTGTTTCAAATATTTTCATAATTTTATTCTTCTCCGCTACTGTTTAAAAATGCGTTTAAAAAACTGATATAGTCCATTTTCCCATACGGAATCCTCGTGTTCCGCGCCCTGATAATAACACAGCCTAGCGGATTTCGCTTCCGGCAATCATGTCCTTATCTACTGTCAGTACAGATAAGTTGTCCGCATCATCGGCTGCTGCCAGAATCATGCCCTGTGATTCTACGCCACAAAGCTTACACGGCTTTAAGTTTGTAATCACGGCAACCTTCTTGCCAACCATTTCTTCCGGCTTGTAATACTTTGCGATACCGGATACAATCTGGCGCACTTCATCGCCGATACGGATTTGTGAAACCAGCAGCTTCTTTGCCTTTGGCACCGGTTCACACTTTAAGACTTCACCGACACGAATCTGAATCTTATCAAAGTCATCAATGGTAATTTCCGGCTTTTCTTCTACCTGTGGGTACTGCACACCGCCTGCGGCTGCTTTCTGTGCTGCCTGGATTTCTTCTGCCTTCTTTAAAACTTCTTCTAAATCCAGTCTTGCAAACAGAATTTCCGGCTTGTCCGTTACCTTGATACCGGATGCTCTTAAACCGAACTTGTCTAAATCATCAAAATCACGCACACCGTCTTTTGCATTTTCAGGATAAAGCTGTGCAAGGATTCTCTCTGATGTTTCCGGCATAAAGGATGTTAAAAGGTTTGCACCGATTGTAATACTCTCTACGAGGTTGTAAAGTACTTCTGCCAGTCTGTCCTGCTTTGTTTCGTCCTTTGCAAGCGCCCAAGGCATGGTTTCATCAATATATTTATTACATCTCTTAAATAATGAGAAGACTTCTGTAATTGCATCGGCTACGTGCAGGGTTGCCATCTTTTCCTGTGCCTTTGCTCTTGTTGCAGTCACAACTGCCTTTAAGTCGTCATCGACTTCTTCAGTCACACCGGTCTTTGTCACAACGCCGCCAAAGTATTTATTGGACATGGCAATGGTTCTGTTGACAAGATTTCCGAGTGTATTGGCAAGCTCGGAATTTAAACGTTCTACAAGCAGCTCCCATGTGATGACACCATCATTTTCAAATGGCATTTCATGAAGCACAAAATAACGAACTGCATCGACACCGAATAAATCTACAAGGTCATCTGCATAAATAACATTGCCCTTCGACTTACTCATCTTGCCGTCACCCTGTAACAGCCATGGGTGTCCGAATACCTGCTTTGGCAGCGGAAGGTCGAGTGCCATCAGCATAATCGGCCAGTAAATGGTGTGGAAACGCAGAATATCCTTTCCAATCAGATGTAAATCTGCCGGCCAGTATTTTTCAAATAACGCATCGTTATTGCCGTCTACGTCATAGCCCAGTCCTGTGATATAGTTTGAAAGCGCATCAATCCATACATAAATAACGTGCTTGTCATCAAAGTCTACCGGAATACCCCACTTAAAAGACGTTCTGGATACACATAAATCCTGTAAACCTGCCTTTAAGAAGTTGTTCATCATTTCATTCTTTCTGGATTCCGGCTGGATAAATTCCGGGTGTTCCTCAATATGCTTGATTAAACGGTCAGCATATTTACTCATCTTAAAGAAATAAGCTTCTTCCTTTGCAGGCTGTACGGGACGACCGCAGTCCGGACACTTGCCGTCTACCAGCTGTGATGCCGTAAAGAAGGATTCACAAGGTGTACAGTACATTCCTTCATAATGTCCCTTGTAAATGTCGCCCTTATCGTAGAGCTTCTTAAAAATCTTCTGTACCTGCTTTTCATGGTCCGCATCGGTGGTACGGATAAATTTATCATAAGAAGTATTCATTAAATCCCAGATACGCTTGATTTCACCGGATACATCGTCTACAAATTCCTTTGGTGTCACGCCCGCTTCTTCTGCCTTTAATTCAATCTTCTGTCCGTGTTCATCGGTTCCTGTCTGGAAACGGACATCATATCCTTCCTGTCTTCTGAATCTTGCAATGCTGTCTGCAAGCACGATTTCATAAGTATTGCCGATATGCGGCTTTCCTGATGTATATGCAATTGCCGTTGTCATGTAAAACGGTCCCTTATTCTGTGGCATATTATTTTCTCCTTTCAAATCTCCATTGCGGTGCATTTCCCCGCGTTTTTACACATAGACTAATGATAGTGAAATTATGGTAAGATGTCAAGTTTGCAGCCCCGAAAAACAGTTGACTTCTTTGTCATATTCATTGATATTAAGTATAATAACTTCATCGTCAGTATAATCATTTTAGTTTTATGGAGGAATCCCCATTTATGAACAAAAAACGTCTATTTTTTAAGAAGACAGCGGCACTTTTGCTTTGTGCGGTTCTTTTGCTGCCGTGCAGTGCCTGCTTTAACTCTCCGGAAGCCAAAAATCCCGGCAATGATACCGGACAGATTACAGACAGCCCGCATTCTGAAACCCGTAATGAAGCCTTCAATGACTATGTAAACCGTCTTTTTACGGAAACCGTCACAACGGATACCATAACCCTTCATTCCTACATGGAACATCCGTCAGACTTTGGCATTGACAATTACGAGGTCACACTCGGACGGTATGACCTTGCCGGTCTTGACAATACATCTGATATTACCGGTAAACTCACGGCTCTAAAAAGCTTTGACCGCACAACGCTGTCCCCAAAACAGCAGATTACCTACGATGAACTGCTTATTTACCTGCAAAATGAACTGGAATACTCGGATTTATTCCTTTTCCAGACCAGCTTATGCACAACGACCGGTTTTCACGTACAATTTCCGCTGATTCTCGCAGAATACACTTTTGAAGAAGAAAAAGACGTATTGGTACAGAAGCTTCAGATGCTGGCTCATAAGCTGTTCCGTGCAGACAATATGATGATCAGTTACACGGCTGCAAAAGAGGGCCTGAACGGCATGGAAGAGCTGGTAGAAGGTCTGAAGGAAGCAATGTTCGAAGATCCGGTGGAAGATACCAGATGTGTACTGCACTGTGAGATGAAGAATGAAGGATTCAAGACTGCTTCCAAAGTTCAGTATGTGGCAAGAGTTGGCAACTTTATTGATAACGGGGCAGATTATACAGGTGCATT
>OGEP01001909.1_pt1 | contig 20385 bp, 10 predicted proteins | sample 1570721 | NCBI WGS metagenome assembly OGEP01 (sample SAMEA2582131, study PRJEB24529) | metagenome | biome: Human gut stool | place: China | collected 2011 | reverse complement strand
ATGAAACTTTGGAGGAAGCTGGAGACGGACACTGGAAAGTGACTTTGCCAACTGAATATAAAGGAACTGTAAAACTGGAAATTCAGACTGATAAGGCATGGGAAGTTGCAGTCAACTATATGACGACTGAAGAAGAAAAATGGATCACTCCTTCGGCAGAAGGTGGTGAGGGCTCTGCTTCATTATCGTTGGTCATTGCTGACAATAAAACAGCGAAAGACCGTAAAGCTTCTGTTGTGATTTCCACAAAAGGAGAAATTCCGGTAAAAAAAACAATTACTGTGATTCAAGGAAATGTGGATGAACTCTTGCTTGTCGGTACTATTGATGAAAGTAGTTTTCCGAAGGATGTATTTATTACAACGAAAGCTGATGGCTCTTTCGATGTGACTCTACCTAAAGACTTTACAGCAGCGGGAGAACGGGAACTGAACATCTTGACTTACCAGGGCACTACTTCTCCGGTGATAGATGTAACCTATCCTGATGTAGAACAGACTGGTTGGGTGATACTTACGGAAGCTCCGGTAGAATCAGTTTTGGGTTCGGAAGTTAAAACGCTGGCTTTGACAATCAAAGAAAATACAGCGAATGTATATCGCGAAGCATTGGTTAATTTTACAGCTACTGCTGGAGATGTAACTTCTCAAAAGACGGTAAAGATAATCCAGTTTGGTGTTGAGAAGATTATTTGGAATGAGGAGTATTATCAACAGGAACGTGAGCTCATTATATCTTCGGATGCGAATGAAAAACTCCTTGTAGCTACTTGTGAGAATATAAATCCGACAGACTTGGAGTTGAAAGGAAATACTTCTTGGTTGGAATTGAGTCAGGAAGAAGGCAAGATTTATGCAAAAGTTCAAAAAAATGAAAGCACCAATATGGAACGTAAGACAGAAATTGGGGTAAAGAATACGAAGACAAGCGTAGAAACTAAGGTATCTCTGAAACAAGGAATGGCTGGATATGGGATTGTTCTGAGCAAGTCGTTATGGAAGATAGTGGCACATAGTGAGAATACCAATACGCAATATAATGACGGTTCGGCTAATAAGTTGTTCGACAATCTTTGGACTCCCGATAAGGCAAATGAGAAGCATGTTGAATTTTGGGGAAGAAATAATAATGATGATCATGCTGCTGTGCCTTATATTTTGACTTTTGATTTAGGTGAGAATCCTCGTCAATATGATTCCTTCGGATTTATGCCAAGATTACAGTGGACACAACAAGCTCCTAAAACTGTAGCTATTGAAGTTAGCGATGACTTAAATGCTGGTTGGGAAACTGCATTTGAAAAGAAGACTGGAAACTGTTTTACAGATGCAGAATTGAAAGGTAGCACAAATACATATAATGACCATTATGAAGGCATTGTTCATTGGTGTAAACTCAATGGAGTAGTACATAAACGGTATGTTCGTTTGTATTTATATGAAAGTTTCCAAGGTGTCGGAAAGAGTGTTTCTTTGGATGAAGTCTTTGCTTCGGATAGAACGACAGTTGAATGATAAAAACAAATGAGTTATGATGAAGAATTTTAAAAAATATACATTAATCGCATGCAGCCTGTTCACACTGGCTGCGTGTGATCTCGAAATTGATATAACGAATCCGGGACTTATTACAGAAGAGAAACCGGATAGACCGCAGGCAGGAGAAACGATTACCTATCGTGCACAAGTATGGGTAGAGAAAAACGATATGGAAGAATTATATGGCGGAGAACGTTTGTTCCGACAGAATCTGGAAGCGTTGTTCCGCAATACGACTACTTTTTGGAATGAAAGTACGAACAAGTTTGATTATCGCTTTGAATGGGCTATGGGTGAAGGAGATGACAATTTGGTTATTTACGATATAAAAAGTGGTGTAAAAAGCCAGGCGGAATACAATGTGTATAAAGATAAGGCTTATGGTACTTTGAATACAGAGAAGTATGATTTTGTTCTCTTTCTGGCTTTACGTTGTACAAAAGGTGGACTCTCTTGTGGCGGTGGCGGAGCAAGTAAGCAGTCAGTTGTACAGGCCTATTTTGAGGAAGGGCATGATATTTTTGCAAAGAAATGGCCGGAAAAAGGTACATACAGTGATTTAGGTCATGAATATGGTCATGTTCGTGGTGCGCAGGATTTATATCAGTATATGATTCCGGCTGAAAACAATCCGGTCAGTCATGTTGCTTATGATTATCCTAAGTGTAATATGGGGACGGGTTATCAGGAATGGAGTGATTATTGTTCGGCGATATTTAACCATAATGCCCAATATAAACAAATTACTGCTGATATGACCCGAAGTACGTATCCTAAGCAGATGTTGGTCAGGATAACAAAAGATGGTAAACCGGTACAACGTGCCACAGTCAATTTTTGGGGCTCACGTGCCACTTTTAGGGATATATATGCAGAACCGGGCAATTCTCCATATATGAAGAAAAAAACAGATGCAAACGGTGAATTTACCATTAATGATATATACCGGATGTTTATTCCGGATTATAATAATACTCCGAATCTTCCCCCTAAGAGTCCGGTTGATGAATTTCCTTTTTCACGCTGGTATTGTTTTGTAGTAGAAGTCGAGTTGGATGGTGGACAGACGAAATGTGTGTGGTTGTCGGATTTGGATATTGTTCCTGAATATCTGGATGGCGGGCAGCAAGAACCTTATGTGTTTGAAATACAGTTATAATAAGTTTAGCATGAATATTTTAAAATATCTACTGATTGCATGTAGCTGCCTGATTGGGGCAGCTCATGCTCAATCTCCGATTGCGAAAGATACAATAGAATATCGTGCCCAGGTATGGGTTGATAAAACAGACCTGGAACGTTATGGTGGAGAAGAGGATTTCAAGAAGAACTTGAAAAAGATGTTTCATAATACTACGCGTTTTTGGAATGAAAGTCCTAATAAATTCAGTCATTATTTTCGCTTTGTTCCTGCTGAAGAATTGTACGTCTACGACATTCAGGGAGACAAAAACAAATATGATGAATTTAAGAATAAGGCTTATGGACCATTGGATTTGTCGAAATATGATTTTGTGTTGTTCTTGGCGTTGGGTGCAAAGAATGAAGGGCTTTCCTGTGGGGGAGGTGGAGCGAGTGGGCAATCTGTAGTGATGTGTTATATTCGCGAACCTCATAATATCTTTACGGATGCGCTTTATCCCAATCAGGGAACGTATAGCAATCTAGGACATGAATATGGTCATATGCGTGGTGCTACGGATTTATATCAGTATATGATTGCCGCAGAAGACAATCCTGTGAGCCACGAGAAACTGACTCCACCTAAATGCAATATGGGGACGGGCTATCGTGTATGGAGTGATTATTGCTCGGCATTGTTCAATTATACGGCGAAGATGAAGCCGCTCGATAAGGACTTGTCAGATCAGGTATTTCCGCGTAAACTGGTGATTAAGGTAGAAAAGAATGGAAAGGCGAAATCCAACTATACTGTGAATTTCTATGGTACACGTGCCGGTGGTAAATATAATAAGCGTGATGTATACCCAAAGGTGTACAGGACTTATCAGACGGATAAAAAAGGAAAAGTAGAACTGACCAATCTGTATAAACTGTATCATCCCGATATGACTGACCCCAATATTCCGCCTAAGGAACCGCAGGACTTATTTCCTTACTCTTATTGGTTCAGTTTCCTAGTGGAGGTGATAGATGATGCGGGACAGAAGAAATATGTATGGTTACCGGATGTAGAGTTACAGAGACAACATTTGGAAACAGGTAAGGATGTCTGTGAAATAAAAGTTGAATTTTAAGGGTAAAAAGATCGTTAGTTTACAACGTTTTCTATAGGTATTGTTTACGATACAATGAATTAAATCAATAAAGCCATGAATAAAAAGATGGGTTTAATGATGGCAATGGGGCTGTTGATATCAGCTCCATTGTTGTCAAAAGATTACTTGATTTCCACTCCTCGGACCTCATTGTTGATTACGGCCAATGAGGGTGAAAAGTCAAAAATGCAATATTATGGAGTGAGCATCACTCCCGTTCAGATCCAGAATATTTATGATGCCGGTTTGGCTTTCGAAGCGGATAGTTATCCAGCATTCGGTCTTCAGACCGTAGGCGAAAAGGCGGTCGCAATTACCCATGCCGACGGCAATATGTCATTGGATTTGGGAGTAGATAATGTAAAGCAATACGGGATTGACGATGGTGAGATTTTGGAAGTGCTTTTGAAAGATAAGATATATCCTGTTTGGGTGAAACAATGCTATAAGGCTTATAAAGGAACGGATATAATTACCACTTGGGTTGAGATTGGCAATGCAGGTAAGAAACCGGTAACACTGTTTCAGTTTGCTTCCGCTTATTTGCCGATGTCTCGCGGGGACAACTGGCTGACTCATTTTCATGGTTCGTGGGGCGCGGAACATACGATGGATGAAGAGAAACTGACGAACGGGCAAAAAGTGATTGCCAACAAAGATGGACTTGCGAATACGGAAACTGATAATCCGTCTTTTATGTTATCATTGGATGGCAGACCGCAGGAAGAATCAGGAAAAGTGTTTGGGGGCGTTCTGGCTTGGAGTGGTAATTATAAGTTGAAGCTGGATGTTCGCAACACAGCACTGAATATAATAGTCGGTATGAATGAGGAAAGTTCACAATACATATTGGAACCGAAAGAAACATTCGTCACTCCTGAATTTGCCATGACATATAGTACCAATGGCAAAGGTGGGGTGAGTCGTGCTTTTCATCATTGGGCATGCCAATATAAAATGAATCAGGGTGAAAGGCTGCATGACATCTTGTTGAATAGCTGGGAAGGTGTTTATTTCAAGGTGAACCAAAAAGGGATGGATGAGATGATGGAAGCTTTCTCTGCCATGGGTGGAGAGTTGTTTGTCATGGACGATGGCTGGTTTGGAAATAAATATCCCCGTAATGGTGGAAACAGTAGTTTGGGTGATTGGGAAGTCTGCAAAGAAAAACTGCCTGAAGGTATTGAAGGATTGCTTGCGTCTGCCAGGAAGCATCATATAAAATTCGGTATCTGGATTGAACCGGAAATGTCGAATACTAAGAGCGAACTGTTCGAAAAGCACCCGGACTGGATTCTGAAAATTGATAACCGTCCTTTATCTACCGGGCGTGGCAAAACGCAGGTAGTTCTGGATTTGACTAATCCGAAAGTACAGGATTTTGTTTTTGGAGTGGTCGATAATTTGATGACGAACTATCCGGAAATTTCCTATATGAAATGGGATGATAATTGCAGTTTGCTGGATTATGGTTCTTCTTACTTACCAAAAAACAAGCAATCACATCTCTATATTGAGTATAATAGGGGTTTGCAGAAAGTACTTCAGCGTATTCGTGCTAAGTATCCTGAACTCGTGATGCAGCTATGTGCTGGTGGCGGTGCCCGCGTCAATTATGGATTGCTTCCGTATTTTGATGAGTTCTGGACGAGTGATGATACGGATGCTTTGCAAAGAATTTATATGCAATGGGGAGTTTCCGGTTTCTTTCCGGCTATTGCTATGGCATCTCACGTAAGTGCGGACAAGAATCATCAGACCGGACGCCGTATTCCATTGAAATTCCGTTTTGATGTGGCAATGTCCGGGCGATTGGGAATGGAAATTCAGCCGAAGGACATGAATGATGTTGATAAGGCATTCGCCAAGCGTGCTATTGCAGCGTATAAAGATATTCGTCCTGTGGTTCAGTTCGGTGATTTGTATCGGTTGGTGTCTCCATACGATAATAAAGGAGTATCCTCTCTGATGTATGTCACTTCCGAAAAGAATAAGGCGGTCTTTTATGCATATAAGATTTCTCATTTCATCAATATGGTTATTCCGAAGGTTTGTATGAATGGATTGGATCCGTCGAAGAATTATCGTTTGGTAGATTTGACACCTGTGGACAGTAGCAAACCTTGTGACCTGAATGGTAAAATCATTAGTGGAAAGATATTGATGGAAGAAGGCATTGCATTAAAATCATTGCTGAAAAGTGAATATTCAAGTTTGGCTTTACAACTACAGGCTGTGGATTAAGTTGATAAAAGACAATGAGAATGATAAAAAGAGAAATTCCTGTTATTGGTATTTCTACTGAAATTGATATTCCGGGAAGAATATCTGTGAAAAGAAAATATGTGGATGCTGTCCTTCAAGCGGGCGGCATCCCTTTTATTCTTCCGTTTACCGACAATGTACAGATTTTACAATCTGTGGTTTCTTCTATTGATGGTTTACTCCTGACAGGTGGGGGAGATATATCGCCTGTGATATACGGAGAATCGACTCTTCCTGAATGTGGAGAATGTTGCCGGGATAGGGATGACTTTGATTATGCTTTGCTGCGCTTAGCATCCGAAAGGCAAATTCCCGTTTTAGGTATTTGTCGGGGAATGCAGATTATTAATACTTATTTTGGTGGAACATTATATCAGGATTTGCCTGCTCAATATCCCTCGGAAATTAATCATCGGTCACCGGATGCGTTTATGATATTACAGCATAATGTGCGATGTTTGAGGACCGGAAAATTGTATTCTGTTACAGGCAAGGAAAGTTTGAAAGTCTCCTCCATTCATCATCAAGCCGTTAAGAAATTGGCTTGTGGATTCAAGGCATCTGCTTTCGCTGATGATGGAGTCATAGAATCAATCGAATCTGATTCCGAACATATTTGGGGTGTTCAGTTCCACCCAGAGTTGCAGGCTGTGGAAGGGGATGAAGCTATGAAAAAACTATTTGTGTATTTTATCAGTCAGGCAAGGACATTATCATGCTGATAGTGATATAAAAGAGATGATACACAGTATCTTTTACGATATTATTGTTTTTTTGTACGGGATTTGTCATTGTGGTTTGTTCTCCGTCCTATCTTTGTAAACAGATAAATTAAGGACATTAAATCATATATTATGAATAAAGTTATGCGTAATCGATTAGCTGGAACTCTTTTATTATTATTTGTTTTTTTGTGTACATCATGGGCGCAGACATCAGGTTTGCGCAAAATGATTGATTTGAGCGGAACGTGGAGTTTTGCATTGGACCCTCACGGCAAGGGAGAACAGGAAAAACTGTGGAACATGGATTTTGCAGAAACTGTGACTTTACCCGGTACAACAGATTCAAATCGAAAAGGAATAGAGAATACCAACAAGTCGGAGACCACTTATTTGTCCAGATATTATAAATATGAAGGTGCGGCATGGTATAGCCGGAATATAGAAATACCAACCGACTGGAAAGAAAAGCATATCGTGTTGTTTCTGGAACGTACTCGTCCGACAACCGTGTGGATCGATGGTCGGGAAGTGGGTAAATGCAACTATTTATCTACCCCACAGGAATTTAATCTCACTCACTTCCTGGCTCCCGGTTCACATAAGCTGACTATTCGTGTAGATAACGGAAAAAGTATTCCCGGGCAGATTCGTTCAAGTTCTCACGCTTGTACGGAATCTACCCAGACAAACTGGAACGGTATTATCGGACGGATGGAATTGCAGGCAATGAATCCATTGTTTATTGAGTCCATTCAGGCTTTTCCTCAAGTAGAAGACCGCTCCGTAAAAGTGAAAATAACTCTTTCCAATTCTTCAGGCATTGGTGGGAAGAAACTGCAGTTGTCAGCTTCTGCTTTCAATACTGCCAAAAAGCATAAAGCCAGATCTGCAGAATATAATTTGAAAGAGGGGAGCAAGGAATATGAATTCACTTATCAGTTGGGAGATAATGCTGTATTGTGGAGTGACCTCCAGCCGGCTCTATATCAACTGAAAGCAGAGATAAATGGCATAGACGAGAAAACAGTTCGTTTCGGTTTGCGTGACTTTAAAACTGAAGAAACGCATTTCACTATCAATGGCGCCAAAACATTTCTTCGAGGAAAACATGATGCCTGTGTATTCCCTTTGACGGGCCATACGGCGATGGACTTGGAACAATGGCGTCGTTATTTCAGGATTTGTAAGGAATATGGATTGAATCATTGTCGTTTTCATTCTTGGTGCCCACCTGCTGCGTGTTTTGAAGCTGCGGACTTGGAGGGTATTTACTTGCAGCCGGAATTACCTATCTGGGGAGGGTTTAAGAAAGAATCTGCCGAGCTGATGGATTTTCTGATGAAAGATGGAGAGAATATCATGCGTGAATATAGTAACCATGCTTCTTTTGTACTCTTTGCCTTGGGAAATGAGCTGGGAGGTGACATCGATGTGATGAAAGAGTTTGTAGATCGTTTCCGGTCCATAGAGCCGAGACACCTATACACGTATGGTTCGAATATCTTTTTAGGCTCACGAGGACATATTCCGGGTGAGGATTTTCTGGTAACTTGTCGTGTAGGCAGTGGTGAGGGTTATTCTACTCATGCTCGTGCTTCTTTCTCTTTCGCAGATGCGGAAGAAGGTGGCTATCTTAATAATACCTATCCTAATTCGGTAATGAACTTTGATGAGGCTCTGGAAAAATCTCCTGTTCCGGTGATCGGACATGAAACCGGACAGTTTCAAACTTACCCGAATTATGAGGAGATGAAGAAATATACAGGAGTCTTAGCTCCCTGGAATTTTGAAGTGTTTCGTGACCGCTTGGAGAAAGCCGGCATGCTGGAGCAGGCGGATGATTTTTTTAAAGCATCGGGTGCATGGTCTGTGGAACTTTACCGGGCAGATATTGAAATGAATCTCCGTTCCAAACGGATGGCTGGTTTTCAGTTACTCGATTTACAGGATTATCCGGGACAGGGGTCGGCTTATGTTGGTATTCTGGATGCTTTTATGGATAGTAAAGGATTGGTTGAACCGAAGAAATGGAGAGAATTCTGTAGTGAAGTGGTTCCTTTATTGACAACTGCCAAATTCTGTTGGACAGGCGGTGAATCATTCGCAGGTACTGTTGAGATTGCCAATTATGGAGAAACTTCATTGAACGAAAAAAGTATTTCATGGGAACTCAAAAATGGGAAGAAAAGCCTTGGCAAAGGTAAGATGGCTATTCCATCGGGATTAGGATTATTGACTGCCGGAACTATTCGTTTGACATTGCCCGATGTGGAGCAAGCGTATAAAGCCGAATTACTTTTGAAAGTATCCGGAACTTCCTATCAGAATAGTTATCCGCTATGGATATATCCTGCAAAGAAGCAATTGAAGGCAGGTAATGTTGTAGTTGCCCGCCAACTAACGGATGATGTGCTGAATGCCTTAAAGCAAGGTGGAAAGGTATTGTTGATGCCTCGTGAGGAAGACTGTAAAGAAGTAACAGTGGGAGGATTGTTCCAGACCGACTATTGGAATTATCGTATGTTCAAAAGTATCTGTGACCGCATCAAGAAACCTGCTTCACCTGGTACATTGGGGATTCTGACCAATCCCGAGCATCCGGTATTCGATGATTTCCCGACCGAATACCATACGAACTGGCAGTGGTATCCAATTATCAAACATAGCTATCCGCTTATTCTGGATGGTATGCCAAAAGAATACCGCCCTATTGTGCAGGTAATTGACAATGTGGAACGAAATCATAAACTCGGCTTATTGATGGAGTTGAATGTAGAGGGCAGTAAATTACTGCTTTGTATGTCCGACTTGGAAGCGGTACGTGACACACCGGAAGGATTACAATTCTATGCCGCTTTGCTGGCGTATATGAATTCTTCAGATTTTAAACCGTCCACTTCATTGTCGGTAGAATCGTTTAAGAATCTGTTTGAGACAGGTGTTCGGAAAGAGGGAATAAAAGTGCTGGATAATATCTCTTACGAATAAGTGAAGAGTAAGGAGAAAATCGTATCAATAAAGGCAAAAAAATGACAGAAGTGCTTGAATGCTATACGGAAAGAAATAGAAAAAAAGCAGACTTTACGATATTATTGTCCTTTTGTACGCAATTCGCCAATGTGAATCTGACCAGCGGCTATCTTTGCGATAGAAAGTAAAACGTATGGAGGATATTAACATTTAAATCAATACAGATAAACTCTTATAATAAAATGATGAAAAGACTAATTACATATTCGTGTATGGCGATTTTCGCTATGGGAAGCATGGCGCAGAATCAAAAGGATGAGGCTCAAATGAATCGTTTCATATCCGGTCTGATGAAAAAGATGACACTGGAAGAAAAAGTGGGGCAGTTAAGCCAATGTTCCGGTGGATTTGCCACAGGTCCTGATAATACACGTATCAGTCGGACAGAAGATATAAGTAAGGGATTGATCGGTTCTTTGCTGAATGTATCCGGTGCTGCCAATACTCGTAAATATCAGGAGGCAGCTATGAAATCACGTTTACAGATTCCTTTGCTTTTCGGATTGGATGTTATTCATGGATATAGAACAGGTTTTCCGTTGCCATTGGCAGAGGCTGCGAGTTTTGATCTGGATGCTATAGAAAGAGGATCGAGATGTGCGGCAAAGGAAGCTGCAGCAGCCGGGTTGCATTGGACGTTTGCTCCAATGGTGGATATTAGCTGGGATGCCCGGTGGGGGCGTGTGATGGAAGGGGCCGGTGAAGATCCTTATTATGGCTCGTTGGTTGCTAAGGCGCGTGTACATGGTTTACAGGGAGATGATTTATCGAAAGAGAATACTATTTTATCCTGTATTAAGCACTTTGCTGGATATGGTGCAGCTATTGCCGGAAAAGATTATAATAGTGTGGATATGTCGATGGGACAGTTTGTCAATTTCTATATGCCTCCTTACAAGGCTGGTGCAGAGGCCGGTGCTGCTACTTTCATGAGTGCGTTCAATGACTTTAATAACGAACCGTCTACCGGAAGTACTTTTCTGTTGAGGGAGCTCCTGAAGAATCAATGGGGATTTAAAGGATTTGTGGTATCCGACTGGGGATCAGTGGGAGAAATGATGAACCACCGTTATGCGAAAGATGAAAAAGAAGCTGCTTATAAAGGAATCAAGGCCGGACTGGATATGGAGATGGTAAGTGAATGCTATTCCAAGAGTCTGGTGTCTCTGGTAAAAGAGGGTAAGGTATCTATCAAGCTGGTGGATGATGCTGTCAGACGTATTTTGGAACAGAAATATAAACTGGGATTATTTGATGATCCGTTCAGATACTGTGATGAAGAAAGGGAACGTACAGTGATTGGTTCACAGGAATCCCGCAAGGAAGCATGCTACGTTTCCGAACGTTCTATTGTTCTTTTGAAAAATGAAAACTCGGTGTTACCGCTTTCTTCTTCTATCAAGAAAGTTGCTTTGATTGGTGCGCTTTCCAAATCGCAGAAAGATATGTGCGGTGCATGGTCCTGTGCAGAGGTTGGTAAAGTAGTAACCTTGTATGAGGCAATGGAGAAACGAGGAGTGGACATCAACTATAACGATGGCTACGACTTGAAAACGAATAAAATTGTAAATCTGGATCAGACTTTAGCTGCTGCCCGCCAATCGGATGTGGTTATCGTTGCAATGGGAGAACAAGCTTGGGAAAGCGGTGAGATGCGTTCGAAAGGAGATATTTCTATTGCTGCCGAACAACAGCGTTTGGTTTCCGAATTGGTGAAGACTGGCAAACCGGTAGTTGTACTAATGATGTGTGGTCGTCCTGTTATTTTCAATGAAGTTCGTCGGGAGGCTCCCGCTATCTTATGTACCTGGTGGCTGGGGAGTGAAGCGGGTAATGCTATCTGTAATGTACTTTGGGGAGATTATAATCCTTCGGGTAAGCTGCCAATGACTTTTCCGCAGCATAACGGACAGATACCATTGTATTATCAATATAAGAGCACAGGACGCCCCACTGCATTGGGCGGATGGTGTGCGAAGTACATTGATATTCCTACGGAGCCTGCTTATCCGTTCGGCTACGGTTTGTCATACACTACTTTCAATTATTCGGATGTGAAACTGCTTCCGGGTGATGGAAAAGGTACTTATACACGTGTTGCTGTAACGGTTACCAATACTGGAAAATGCGAGGGCGAGGAAGTTGTTCAGTTGTATGTACGTGATGAGGTGGCTTCTATCACTCGCCCTATCAAAGAATTGAAAGGCTTTGAAAAGATTAAGCTGAATCCAGGTGAAAGCAAAACGGTCACCTTCGACGTAAAAGATGAACAACTAGGATTCTACAATAATCAAATGAAGTTCATTGTGGAGAAAGGAGACTTCACTTTGATGGTCGGTGGAAATAGTCGTGATTTACAAGAAATAAAATACATTCTTAACTAAGAACTAATATGAAAAACAACTGGAAAAGATGGCTCATATTTCCCGCTCTATTGCCTTTCTTCTCTTGGATGGAGGCAAAGACATTGGAGGAAAATCAGATTCAACAATCTTTGGACACCATTGAATACCGGGTATTTGTGGCTGTCGATAAGGCCGGAGTGGAGCATTGGGGAGGTAAAGAAGCTTATCAAGCGAAGCTGAATGCTTTTTTCGACCAAGTGAACGACTTCTGGAACAAAGCCGGCAATGGACGTTTCAACTACTATTTCCGTTATACACCGGATCTGCAGGTGATTTACGACTGCTCCTCCCGCCAATTGGAGAAAATCTATCAGAAGAGTGCCGGTTTTCCCAATCACGATGTACTGCTGATTATAGATTCTATTCTTGATTTTGACGATGAAGAATCGGCTAAAGGATGGTATTGCGGCGGTGGGGCGGACGATCTGAATATGGTAATTTGCCGTAGCCGTAGCAAGACGGAACATGAAGATCTGTTTGGTATCGACTATTTTCATAGAGGAGTGGCACATGAGTTCGGACATTATCGTGGGGTAACCGACTTGTATGCTGATAGAATCCGGGCAAAGAACAATCCGGTGAACCATATCGAATATGAACCTGACTCTTGTGTGATGAACAGTCATTATAAAACATATAAATGGAGCTCGTATGCAGTTCATATAATCAATCACACCGCCAAATCCAAACGTCCGAGACGTGATTTCGACGGATTCTTCAAACAAATGTTCCCCGAAAACATACAGGTATCTGTAAAAGTGAAAGGTAAAAAGCAAAAAGGGGTAAAGCTGAATCTGTATGGTTCACGTGCAAAATTCAATGATCTGATCGCTACTCCTTACCGTACTTATGAGACGGATAAGAAAGGAGAATATCTGATAACTGGTGTCCCCAACTTATATGATAGCCCCGCACCTCCTTTGCATACCGACGAATTGCCTTATAACCGCTGGTTCACTTTCTTGCTCGAAGCCGAATATAAAGGGGAAAAAAAATACGTATGGCTTCCCGAATATGAGGTGCAACAGACCTTCTTTGAGAATAAGGATACCTATCAGGTGACAATTGATTTCTAAAAAATGGTAGCGCGAATGAGATAAGAAAGGTGCTATTTAGCACTTGTTCAATGCTTTATTAGCAGGAAATTCTTCCTGTTAAGCTTCCTCCTTTATCTCTGCCAAGCGGTACTCTTATGATAAATATGTAAATAAAAAACTGTGTGAAATACAAAAAGTATTAGTTTATGAAACGTATGATGAAAAGACTTTTGCCGGTTCTAATGGCTATTGCACCTTTAACCATTTGTGCACAGAAAGTGTACGAGCTGAAAGACATTTCCGGTAAAGTGCAGGTGAATGTGATTGTGAATGATAAGAATGTGGAATACTCCGTTCTTCACGACAACGATGTGATGGTGGCTCCATCTCCTATTTTCATGAAACTAACTGATGGTACAGCTTTCGGACTCAATCCGAAAGTAAAGAAGATCAGCCGCCGTTCTGTAAATGAGACTATCTATCCTCCCATCTATAAGAAGAAATCAATCAAGGACCTGTTCAATGAACTGACCATTGACTTTAAAGGAGGATATAGCTTGGTGTTCAGAGCTTATGAAGATGGTGCAGCCTATCGTTTTGTCTCTGAACTGAAGAAGCCGTTTATGGTGGAAAGCGAGCAGGCTTCTTTCTGTTTTCCGAATGATCCGAAAGTTTTTGTAGCTTCACCGAAAGGCCGAATGAACGAGGGCAAGAAAGATCCTTTCTACAGTTCTTTCCAAAATACGTATCTGGAAACTGCCTTGTCTGCATGGGATAAGGAACAGATTGCCTTTTTACCGGTTTTGGTCGAGGGAAAGAACGGAAAAAAAATCTGTATCACTGAAGCCGATTTGATGAACTATCCGGGTATGTATGTGAAACATGGTGAGCATGGATATTCTCTGGATGGAATCTTTGCAGCTTATCCGAAAACGATAGTAGACGAAGTTCGCGGACTGAAAGGGGTAGTAAAATCTCGTGAACCTTATATTGCTAGAGTGGAGGGAAACACAGCATTTCCCTGGCGTGTCATGGTCATTGCCAAGGATGATGCAGAACTGCTTTGTAATGATATGGTATATAAACTGGCTACTCCGGCACAATTTACAGATTTTTCTTGGATTAAACCGGGTAAAGTGGCTTGGGACTGGTGGAACGACTGGAATCTCTACAACGTGGATTTCCGCGCAGGTATCAACAATGAGACTTATAAATACTATATTGACTTTGCCTCGAAATTCGGAATCGAATATGTGATATTGGATGAGGGATGGGCAGTGCCGGGTAAAGCGGATTTGTTTGAGGTGATTCCTGAAATCGATTTGAAAGAGTTGATTAGCTATGCAAAAAGCAAAAATGTAGATTTGATACTTTGGGCGGGCTATCGTGCTTTTGAAAAAGACATGGATCGTGTATGTAAGCATTATGCCGCAATGGGAATCAAAGGTTTCAAGATTGATTTTATGGACCGTGACGACCAACAAGTAGTTGAGTTTAACCGTAAAGCGGCTGAAACCGGAGCAAAATACAAATTGCTGATAGATCTCCATGGAACGTTCAAACCGACTGGTTTGCAACGTACTTATCCGAATACGATCAATTTCGAGGGTGTCCATGGACTGGAAGAAATGAAGTGGGCAGAACCGGGAACAGATCAAGTGATATATGATGTGACAGCTCCTTTCATCCGCATGGTTGCCGGACCACTTGATTATACACAGGGAGCGATGAATAACGTAATCATGAAGAACTTTCATGCTGTCTATACAGAACCGATGAGTCAGGGTACACGTTGCCGTCAGTTAGCATTGTATACTATTTTTGATTCTCCTATTAATATGCTGTGTGATGCACCTACTAATTATCTGAAAGAGGAAGAATGTACGAAGTTTATCGCTGCCATTCCTACTGTATGGAATCAGACACTTCCAATAAGCGGAAAAGTAGGCGAACATATTGTAATGGCACGTGAGAAAGACGGTATCTGGTATGTGGGTGGATTGACCGACTGGAAAGAGCGTGATGTTGAAGTCGATCTGTCTTTCTTGGGTGATGGTGAGTTCAATGCAGAAATATTTAGAGATGGTATCAATGCCGATCGTGTTGGGAAAGACTATAAGCGTGAAGTGATCCGCGTATCAGCCAATAAGAAGTTGAATTTACACATGGCTCCTGGTGGTGGGTTTGTTGTGAGGATAACAAAATAATAATTGAAGATTAAGTTTTTGGTTTGAAAGAGGACATCATCCCTATGGGAGATGCCCTCTTTTTTATGAGATGAGTGTCTCGTGTTATAACTGTTACTGTGATTTATTGATAAACTTTAGAACCGGAAACTCAATCCTCCTAAGAAATTGAATCCTTCCGTAGGATAACCTAAATAATATTGATATTTCTTGTTCAGCAGGTTATGTACTTGAGCATAAACGGATACTCCTTTGAATACATTATAGCTGGCTCCGATATGCAAATCATTAATTGCGGTCATTTTTGCATATTCTTTCACTTCTTTCCGGCTGATGTAATCATAACCTAGATTTATGTTAAGAGCAGAGATTGGATGAATACGTACATTGAAAGACATTTCACTGACAGGTTTCACAGCCAACAGATATTCCTCTGTTTTGCTGTCCCAATTACGGTAAGTATATTTAGCTGATATTCCGAGGATATCTTTGTAATCGTAACTGATTTCACCGCCAAGGTAGAGATTTTCTGTATTATCTTGAGCAAAAGAAAGGTAAGAACCTGAATGAATATTACTTGGGTCAAAACCTAAATAAGATAAGTCGTTCTTTAGATTTTGATAACCACCGAACACGTTGAACCAAAGTCCCGGATAAGGGCTTGCTTTGAATCCGATACTACCGTTGATTTGCCCGTAAGTATCATAAGGACGTTGTACGTATCCCAAAGTGGCAGTGGTATTTGCCTCCGGCAGTTCACCGTAAGGACAGATACTTTCTAATCTGCGGAAATCATTCAATTGCTTACCGCCGGTTGCTTTTGCATAAACAATGTAGCTATCAGAAAAAATATACTGTGCAGTGATATCGGGTGAGATACGGAAAGACTTGTCAAATCCGAAAGATAAATCTACATTGGCTCCGATATGCAGTTTCCAGTCATCATTATCCAGTTCGTAATATGGATTTAAAAGAAGCGTTGTGTAGTTTTTGAAGTATTCATCTCCGGTGGAAACATTCTTTGTATATCCGTTGTAGAGAAGATTGTTCATTTCCAAAGCGATAGTTATTAATTGTTGGTCGCCGATAGCTCCCGTGACATCGCCTTTGGTGCGTATGATTGTTTCCTTGATACCTGTATTGGCTTCAGATTCATTGAACATGTTATGCTGACGTTCATACATCAACAGATTTGTTTCTGCGTTGAAACGCAGTGGTGCAGTCTCATCAGTGAAATGAATGCCCGCATGGAAGTCACCGGATGTGAATTTCTGCTTGCTGTTTACGCTTTCCGGTTGGAAGTTGAAGTTGCTCAATCCGAAATTTCCGGCAATATTTAAGTCCAGTTTATTAAATTGGTGTGTGTAATCTACATTTGCGCGTGTGCGATAATAAAATGCATTCCATTTTTCTCCATCTGTGAAGGGAAGAGTTAACTTACCATCCATTCCATCCATTTGGAAACGTACATTCAATTTGTCTTTCTGCGACAGACGGAATAGATAATTGGCAAGAATATCCAAATTGCCATAATTACCATATCCGGCACGTACATATCCCGGGGTAGTGCCGGGTTGAACTTCTTTTCCGGTATAGGGGCGCATCAGGCCTGCCGGAACGGAAGTGGCCGGAAAGAATGTTGTAGCATACTCTACTTCTTTCTTGCTTACTGTCGGTTCTTCTACTTTAGGCAGGACGTTTACTTTCGAGGCGTCCATAATGTCCGGGTTATATTCTTGTTCCACAACGACCGTGCGGGTCATTGTTGTATCCTTCGGTTGGGTGGTTTGGGCTTGAAGGCAGGATGGCATTGAGATTGCCAATGCGAGTCCTCCTATTATATAATGAGATCGTTTCATACTTTTCTATTTTTTTATTCTCAATTCTCAACTTTCAATTTACTAAGTCTGCTTTCAATCATGCTTTCAATATCGTCATTCCCTTGATAATTCTGTTGCAGACTTAGCAGATATTGGCGTGCGTCCAGATTTTTACCCGTAGCATGATAGACGTCGGATAGAAGGATAAAACTGCGCGCTAGCCAATAAGCATGTGGCGTACTCTGTTCTATATAGTTGAGCAACTCTTTCTCTGCAGCGGCATATTCTTTTGCGTCGTAGAGGGATTGTGCAACCTGATATTTAGCTTCGGCACCGTAAGAGTTACGTGTGTCTTTGGCCAGTTCACGATAGTCTTCCATTGCTTTCTTGTCAGCCTTTTGCTTGGTATAGGCTTTAGCACGGTAATAAAGAGCTTCATTTCTTAGCTCCGGACTAAGTTTGGCCTCTGCAAGCAAGTCGGTAGCTGCATGGATGGTTTCTATGTCATCTCGCAATAGGAAGGCGCAACGCAGAATACCCGTTTCAGCAAGTTGGCGGCGCTCTACGTTGGTTGCTTTTTCTTTCAGCATTTTGTAGCTAGCCAATGCTTCAGCCATATTTTGCTGGTTGAATTGCACTTCAGCACGCAAGATCAGTGCTTCTTCTGCAAACGGATTGTTTGGATATTCCAACAACTTACCGGAATGGAGAAGAATCATATCATAATTCTTCTGCTCGTTTCCGATCAGGCAGAGATAATAATGTGCGTTCAGGCTGAAGGCTCCTTCCGGGAAAGTTTGCAGGTATTTGTTGAGGCTTGTTTTGGCTTCTTCCATTCTGCCTCGTGCATAAATCTTTTCTGCGGCGGCATACGTAAGCGAGTCTTGTTCGTTAGCATCGAAACGGATGTGTCCCGGCATGGCATTTGCTAAAGCAGCAAATTCGTCGATACGGTTGAGGTCTACATAAATAGATTTCAAATCACGCATGGCAAGGCGTGCTTCTTCACTACCCGGATATTTTTCAATAACCTGTTTGTAGGCTTCGATTGCTTGGTTGTAATCTCCTTTTTGGTAATATAATAATCCGATTTCGGCGGCAGCTTTCCGGCTGACCGGGCTTTCAGGATATTTAGTAAGCAATTCTTTGAAAGAGGTAATGGCTTGATTGTTGTTGTCCATCAAAACATAGGAACGTCCTTTCTCGTAAATAGCGTTTACGGCATAAGGAGAAGCAGGGTACTTTCCTACCAGACGGTTCAGCAAGGTAATCTTACCGGTATAGTCTTTCTGCAGACCGGATACAAGAGCCAGCTGATAGAAAGAATAGTCTCCGGAAGAAGTATTCATCTGTTCGGCTTGCGAATAATACTGTTTGGCTTCTTCAAAGTTACGTACATGCAGGTGGCAGTCACCAATACGATTGTATGCATCGGCAAGTGCAGTTGCATTTTCACCTTTCTCCAGTTGAACGTATTTTTGGAAATAATTGCTTGCTTGCGTATAGTCTTTCCGGTGGAAAGCGATATACCCTAAGTTATAATTGGCAAGCGCATACATTTCGTTATTGGGTTGGGTGGTGAGTTGCAGATAAGCATTAAAATCACGCGCAGCTTCTACCATTCGGTTTAGACGGTAATAGGATTCTCCACACCAATAGTAAGCGTCTGCCTTGGTCTGACGATTGTATTGTCCGATGGCAATGGATTGGTTCAGATATTTCAGAGCTTGTTCGAAGTCGGCGTTAGCGAAAGATTGAGTTCCCAATTGGAACAGTATCTTCTGTTTGGCTTCCAATATTTGCGCGCTTGGTTTGGCAATCCGGTCGATTGATTTCAAAGCTGCATCGTAGCTACGTGTATTCATGTAAACTTCTACCAGGTAGCTGCTGACTTTTTCAGCATAAGGAGAAGTCGGAAATTCATTCAGGAATTTCTCGAAGGCAGTAACTGATTCACCGAAAGCGGAGAAAGAAGTCTCGTGCAGGCAAAGAGCGTAATTGTAAGCTGCCTGTTCCTTGATTTGCATATTAGCATTGGAGGCGGCTGCTTGTTCAAAAGCCATGCGTGCTTTGTTTTTCTCTGCCAGTTGCAGATAAGAGAGTCCCATGTGGAGATACGCATTTTGGGTAAGGGCATCGTTGTCAGTTGTCACTTTACCTAATGTTTCGGCTGCTTTGGAGTATACTTTTGTTTGGTAGTAGGAGAGTCCCAGCATATAAAGGGCATCCCGGCGGGGAGCCGAGCGATCCTTATTCAGGTAATTGTTGAATGCTTCTACGGCTTGGTGATATTGTCCGAAATGGTAATAGGCATCTCCAAGAATACGGTACATTTCTGCGGCGTGCTCGTTATTCGGGTAGGCTGACAGGTAGTTTTGTGCTACAATTTGTGCCTTATCATAGTTTTTGAGCTGCGTATAAATTTCGGCTATATAATAAGGGACGAGTGCTTTGTACTTCGAGTCGTCCTGTAAGGGAAGGAAACCTTTCAATGCTTCACTATAGCGTTTTTGTGTATAGCGGATGTAGGAAAGATAGTAATCACAATCTTTGGCGTATTTGGGGCTGTTGGCGCGCAAAGTTTCAAACCAGATGGCTGCTTCTCGTAGGTTATCGGTTTTCAGATAACAGGTAGCCAGTTGGTAGGTGCAGTCGTCCCGTTCTTCATTACCTAACAAATCGAGGTCGGCAGAGTTGAAGAGTGCCAGTGCTTCATCATATTTTCCTTCGTAGAAATAGCAGGAGGCTAACAGCGCATAAATGCGGTTAGCGTATGGAGTATCAGGATAACGGTCGAGATATTTGCGGAGGAGTTCGATGCGGTTTTTGTCTTTCAGTTCGTAAGCCGAACTGACTAGCATATACTCTGCGTCCTGAAGAAGGCTGGCTGCAGGCTTTTGTTTTACAAATGCTTTCAATGCCGGCAGAGCAGCTGCATAATTCTTTTCCTGGAAAAGTTCTTTCCCTTCTTTATAAAGGTTGTCAGTCGAAGTGAACTTATCACCTGTCTGGGCAAATCCTATAATGGGCGTGCAGCAGATGGCGGCACAAATGAGTCTAGTAATTTCTTTTTTCATAATCGGGTGTTTATGCAAAAGTA
>OGEP01001900.1_pt1 | contig 20414 bp, 17 predicted proteins | sample 1570721 | NCBI WGS metagenome assembly OGEP01 (sample SAMEA2582131, study PRJEB24529) | metagenome | biome: Human gut stool | place: China | collected 2011 | reverse complement strand
AAAATCCAGTTCCACCTGTCGTGATGATTAAGTCGACAATATTACTGTCTGCCAGCCGTTTCATCACTTCTCCCAAAATCCTGCGGTCATCCGGAAGCACCTTCATCACCTTTACTTCAAATCCTGCATTTTCTACGACTTTTTTAATATATGGTCCGCTTTTGTCTTCTCTTTCCCCTTTGTATCCTAAAGTACTTGCTGTTATAATTGCAACTCTCATATTATTTTCCCTCCTAAAATGTCCGCTTTTTCCGCCTTTTTTTTCTTCCAAATGTATCTCTGACAATTCCATGGTACGATCAATTGCCTTGCACATATCATAAATCGTCAACAACGTGACACTGACTCCGGTCAGCGCTTCCATCTCAACTCCGGTCTTCCCTTCTACTTTCACAGTACATCTTGCCAGAATTTCCAAAGTATCTTCTGAAATCTCATAGGCAATCTCGCATTTGCTGATCAGAAGTGTATGACACATTGGAATCAGATTCGCCGTCTGCTTGACCGCCATGATTCCCGCCACACGTGCCACCCCAAGCACATCTCCCTTTTTGGAAGTACCCTTTTTAACCGCCTCCATCACCTTTGCATTGACACGGATCTTTCCAGACGCCACCGCGACTCTTGATGTCACCTCTTTTTCTGAGACATCTACCATCACTGCATTTCCTTTTTCATCAAAATGTGTCAGCTTTTCACGCATCTTTTGTCTCCCTACCTCATATCCTCTAGTAATTGATAAACATCTTCCTCTTTTGTCGCCCAGCTTGTGCAAAGACGAATCACGCTGGATGTCGCATCGTATCGCTGCTGATATGTATATGCATATTTTTCTTTCAGCTGTTCCAATTTTTCATCAGACACAATCACGAACTGCTGGTTGGTTTCACTGTCGATGAAAAATGAATATCCGGCTTCCTCAAGTCCTTTTTTCAGGATCATTGCCATTCGGATTGCATGCCCTGCGATTTCAAAATACAAGCCATCTTTTAAAAGTTCTAAAAACTGGATTCCCAGCAATCTTCCCTTTGCAAGCATACCACCCTTCTGCTTGATCAGATATCTAAAATCTTCCTGAAGCGCTTTATTGCAGATAACAACCGCTTCTCCGAACAATGCTCCCACTTTCGTTCCGCCGATGTAAAACACATCACAATTCTCTGCCAATACTTCCAATGTCAGATCATTTCCTTCTGCCATCAGCCCATATCCAAGTCTTGCACCGTCTAAAAACAAATACAGCCCACATTCATTGCATGCATTTCGTATTGCTTCCAGTTCCGCCTTGCTGTACATCGTTCCAAGTTCTGTCGGGTTGGAAATATACACAAGCTTTGGCTGTGTCATATGTTCATGTGAACTGTCGGACCAGTGCTGTGTATATACTTCTTTAATCTGTTCTGCATCAATCTTTCCATCTTTCCCCGAAACTGTCATTACCTTGTGCCCACATGCCTCAATAGCTCCTGTCTCATGCACATTGATATGACCTTCTTCCACACAAAGCACTGCCTGATACGGGCGAAGAATTGATGAAATTACCGTCAGATTTGCCTGTGTGCCTCCCACAAGAAAATGCACTGCTGCATCTTCCTTTTTACACAAATCCTTGATTACTTTTGCTGCCTTTTCGCAATATGGATCTTCACCATATCCCGGTGTCTGCTCCATATTAGTTTTTACAAGTGCCTCTAAAACACGAGGGTGTGCTCCCTCATTATAATCACAATTAAAACGAATCATCTTTTTCATCCTCCTGTTTTTATAGTATAACACACTTAAAGACGGGAGAAAACTTTTTTCCCCCGTCTTTAAGTGTGTTTTTTTACTTTTATTGCCGCAAACGTCAAGAGCTTTATCTCAAATGATAATACAAACCATTCCCCCATTGCTGTCGTTTACAATTTTCTGCATTGTATCCTGCAATTTCGACTGGCTCTCATCGTTGATTGCGATAAGCTTATTACGCATGCCATCCGTCACAAGCTCTTCAATGGATTTTCCGAAAATGTTAGTGCCCCACACACCTTCTTCTGTTGCACTTGCATCTTTGATATAATTGACTAAATCATTTGCCTGCTGCTCACTGCCCACAATCGGTGCAATCTCCGTCTCTATATTTGCCCGGATCATATGAATCGACGGTGCTTCGGAATGAATTTTCACACCATATTTATTCCCCTGCTTGATAATAACCGGTTCCTCCAATTGGATTTCTTCTTTTCTCGGGCTCACCACGCCATAACCCTTCATTTTTACCGATTCCATCGCATCTTTTACGCCTTCATATTCTTTGCGAAGAGCCGCCATCTCCTTCATCGTACGGATCAGTTCGTATTCTCCTTCAATAGACGTTCCAGTCAACTCACTTAACATCTCGTAGTAATAATTATCCGCCACCTGAATCCGCACTTTTACACATCCGGTATCCAACGCCACATCATCTACCTTCATCTCTTTTATGTACATGCTGTCTGGTCTTGCTATTCCTCTTACCGCATCTTTGATTTCCGAAAAATCTTTCATCATCTCTTTTATATGCCAAAGCAGATCCGCTTTGATCTTATGTTCCCGAGACAACATCTCCACCCACTTTGGAATATAAAACTCCACTTCCGAAATAGGAAATTCAAACAGTACATTTTCCATGATCCGGTGAATATCCTCCTCCCGCAGTTGTTCACAGTTAAGCGCCATCGCCGTAACCCCATGCTTTTGCCTTATACTTTCCGCCGCCTGCTTTGCCTCTTCCCCATATGGTCTTTTTGAATTTACAAGTACGACAAACGGTTTCCCGATAGATTGCAGTTCCCGGATTGTCTTATCTTCTGCCTCGATATAATTCTCTCTCTTAAGATCACAGATTGTTCCGTCTGTTGTGATTATGATTCCAATCGTGGCATGATCATGAATCACTTTCTGTGTTCCAATGCTTGCTGCTTTTGTAAATGGAATCTCATAGTCAAACCACGGTGTCTTTACCTGGCGTTCTTCCTCATTCTCTGTGTGTCCCGCCGCACCTTTCACCATATAGCCGACACAGTCTATCAGGCGTACTTTTACTGTCACATCATCCATGAGTGAAATTTCCGCTGCCTCTTTCGGTACAAATTTCGGTTCCGTCGTCATGATTGTTTTCCCGGATGCAGACTGAGGCAACTCATCTTTTGTCCGCTGTCTACTATGTTCATCCTCTATCTTTGGCAAAACTAACAAGTCCATAAATCGTTTGATAAAAGTAGATTTTCCGGTTCTTACCGGTCCCACCACCCCAAGATAAATTTCTCCGTTGGTTCTCGCCTGTATATCTTTATAAACATCGAATACTTCCATATGATCCCTCCTGCTATTCACTTGTACAGTGTATGCAGCCAATTGGTTTGATATGTACTATATTCTCTTGTTTTTAATTCCTTTTACTCCCACGGCAAGTCACTATGTTCAATTTTTCCATCTCTTAACATCAATTCGTTAACTGCCTTTGCGGCATCTTTTCCTTTAAAGAGCACTTGATTTACCTGCTCAATGATCGGCATGGACACCTCATATTTTTCTGCAAGTTTCATTGCTGCCTTCGCAGAATAAACACCTTCCACGACCATCTTTACTTCGTCCATTGCTTCCTGCATCGTCTTTCCCTGTCCAATCAGGTATCCGGCTTTTCGGTTTCGACTGTGTACACTTGCACAGGTCACGATCAAATCTCCAATTCCGGTAAGTCCGGTAAAGCTTTCCATCTTACCGCCCATCTGGATACCAAGTCTTCCAATCTCCGCAATTCCACGAGTGATAAGCGCCGCCTTTGTATTATCACCGTATCCGAGACCATCCGCAATTCCAGCCGCGAGTGCAATGACATTTTTCAGTGCTCCACCTACCTCTATTCCGAGAATATCCGGGCTTGTATACACACGGAATGTTTCGTTCATAAACATCTTCTGAAGATATTCAGCTGTCTCTTTTGTCTTCGCGCCTACAACACATGTTGTCGGAAGTCCTCTGCCCACTTCCTCTGCATGACTCGGTCCTGATAACACAGCTACATCCGCCATCGGAAGTTCTTCCTCAATCTGTTCCGAAAGGGTCTTAAGCGTCGTCTCCTCAATTCCTTTTGCCACATTGATAAGCTTTTGATGTTTAACCACATACGGCTTCATATTTCTCGCTGTGCTTCGGATAAATGGTGAAGGTACTGCAAGGACAACAAAATCCTTCTCTGCAACGGCTTCTTCCATACTGTTTGTAATCCTCAAATCTTCTGGAATCTTCACCCCCGGCAATTTGCTCTTGTGTTCCCTTTCTTTTTTTAATTCCTCTACCTCGTCATTGTTGATTGACCACAAAGTAACCTCATGCCCATTTTTATACAGTAATAACGCCAACGCTGTTCCCCAGCTTCCGGCTCCCATGATGCCTGCTTTTGCCATGCCATATCCTCCTGCCTCTATTTCGTTTTCCTGTCTGCTCCAAATTTATTTTCCGTCCCGTTCAAAAGACGCTTGATGTTTGCACGATGTCTGTAAAATGCCATCAGCATCAAAACAAACGCAATCATATACATTTCATATAATTCTGGCTGTGTCAGAGAAAATCCTCCCATCTGACCATACACAATCACTTCAGCCAAAAACAATACCACTAGAATAAGTGACCCCAACGAAACGTATCGGGTCACTGCCACAACCAAAATAAATACAATAGCCGCAATCAGCATCATAATCGGATTCGTAGCAAGAATCAATCCTGCTGTCGCCGCAATTCCTTTTCCTCCTTTGAATTTTAAATAAAAGGGAAAATTGTGTCCAAGTACTGCGCCCATCCCGGCATACATTGCAAGCAGACTGATATTATCATGTGTAGAGCCGTACAGCCAGTACACAACTGCAACTGCTGCAACACATTTCAGGCAATCGCCCAAAAAGGTGATTGCCCCCGCGGTCCATCCTAACGTTCTGAGAGCGTTTGTCGTCCCGGCATTGCCGCTTCCATGTTGTCTGATGTCAATGTGTTTTAATTTTCCATAAAAGTACCCTGTCTGAAACAAGCCAAACAGATATCCGATTACAACACAAATCAAACGTTCCATACTACTAACGCTCCTTTTCCTTTCGCTCGCGGATGAAAAATTTCAGTGAAGTTCCCTTAAAGCCAAACGCTTCTCTAATCTTATTCTCCAAATATCTTGTATATGAAAAGTGCATCAATTCCTTATCATTCACAAAGATAACAAATGTCGGCGGTTTTACCGCTACCTGTGTAATATAGTACAATTTCAAACGCTTTCCTTTATCCGACGGCGGCTGCTGCATCGCAACTGCCTCTGCCATGATCTCATTGAGAACACCTGTAGCCACACGAAGCGTCTGATTCTCCATCACGACATCAATCATCTCATAAAGCTTGTTCAGGCGCTGTCCTGTCGCTGCAGACACATACATAATCTCTGCATATGGCATATACGCCAATGTCTGACGAATCTTTTTCTCATACTCGTACATTGTCTTATCATGTTTCTCAATCGCATCCCATTTATTGACAACAATGATAATTCCTTTTCCTCTTTCATGGGCAATTCCGGCGATCTTTGCATCCTGCTCTGTGATTCCTTCTACCGCATCGATCACCATTAAGACAACGTCGGCACGTTCCACCGCTGTCACAGTACGAATGATACTATATCGCTCCAGCTCTTCTTTAATCTTATTCTTTCTTCGCAGACCTGCTGTATCAATAAACACATATTCTTTTCCATGATATTTGATTGCAGTATCAATTGCATCACGTGTCGTGCCTGCAACATCGGATACAATCACACGGTTCTCACCAAGCAATTTATTGACAATAGAAGATTTTCCAACATTTGGTTTACCCACAATTGCAATTCTTGGTCTTTCATCCTCTTCTTCCGTCGCATTTCCCTCCGGGAAGAATTTCACTACTTCATCAAGCATATCACCGATACCAAGTCTGGATGCTGCCGAAATCGGGATTGGGTCACCGATTCCTAAATTATAAAATTCGTACACATCCGGCATAAGCTTCTGGAAGCTGTCCACTTTATTGACAACAAGCACAACCGGCTTTCCGGAGCGTCTTAGCATATCTGCAACCTTGGAATCTGCATCTACAAGTCCCTGTCTCACATCTGTAATAAAAACAATGACATCAGCTGTATCAATGGCAATCTGAGCCTGTTCTCTCATCTGCGATAAAATAATATCTTTGCTGTCCGGTTCGATTCCTCCGGTATCAATCATTGTAAATTCTTTATCCAGCCATGTTACTTCTGCATAGATTCTATCTCTTGTCACACCCGGCGTATCTTTTACGATGGAAATCATCTCTCCCGCCAGTGCATTAAATAATGTCGACTTCCCTACATTCGGTCTTCCGACGATTGCTACAATTGGTTTACTCATATTTTTTCTCCTATTAATTACTATTTATACTAATTCTAATCTCTATCATACTAAATTTTTCGAAAAAAAGCAATTTCCACATGAAATTCTTGAAGCAAATGATTTTTTTTGCTAATATGGGTATGTTAAAAGAATTTATTTTTATGGAGGCCCCTATGGCAAATATCACATTATTAGAAAAAGCACTTCCAATTGCTCCTCTTAAAATAGCCGCATTGGATAGTTGCAAAGAACTTGGTCAAAAAGTAAATGACTACATCGTTTCCTTTCGCCAGAATGCAGTTGAAAAATGGCCGGATTCCGCTTCAATTGCAAATTACCGTCTGGAGAACTATTTAGTCGACAGCGCGTGCCCTCGTTTTGGTTCAGGTGAAGCAAAAGGTATGCTTCGCGAATCCATCCGCGGCACAGACTTATTCATCATGGTAGATGTATGTAACTACAGCCTTACATACTCTGTAAACGGACATAAAAACCACATGTCACCAGATGACCATTATCAGGATTTAAAACGTATTATCTCGGCTGCTACCGGAAAAGCACGCCGCATCAACGTTATTATGCCATTCTTGTATGAAAGTCGTCAACACAAACGGACAAAGAGAGAGTCTCTTGACTGTGCATTTGCATTAGAAGAACTTACAGCAATGGGTGTATCGAATATCATCACATTTGATGCGCACGACCCACGTGTACAAAATGCAATTCCGCTCAAAGGATTCGATAACTTTACACCGCCATATCAGTTTATGAAAGCTTTGCTCCGCGCAGAGCCGGATTTGAAAGTGGACAAGGATCACCTGATGATCATCAGTCCGGATGAAGGCGCTATGCACCGTGCCGTTTATTTTTCAAACGTTTTAGGCGTAGATATGGGTATGTTCTACAAACGTCGCGACTACTCTACAATTGTAAATGGAAAAAATCCAATCGTGGCACATGAATTTTTAGGTGATGATCTTGCCGGAAAGAATGCAATCATTATCGATGATATGATTTCTTCCGGAGAAAGTATGTTAGATGTTGCAAAACAGATTAAAGAACGCGGCGCTAACCGTGTATTTGTCTGCACAACCTTTGGATTATTTACAGATGGCTTTGCAAAATTTGACGATTATTACGAAAAAGGCTACATCGATCGTGTCATTACAACGAACTTGACATACCTTCCATCCGAATTATATGAAAAACCATATTTTGTTATGGCAGATATGAGCAAATTCCTTGCACTTATCATTGATTCTTTGAATCATGACATTACCATCGGTTCTGTCATGAATCCAACCGATAAGATTCATAAATTGCTTGAAAAACATCAGAAAGATCAACAATAATTAAGCAAAAGCTTGTAAGTACCTCAAACATACTTACAAGCTTTTTTATTGTTTATAAAACTGTGAATAACGCACTCCATTTTCCAGCGAGATTCCTCTTGCTTCTGCAAGCTCACTCACTGTCACCAGCTGATATCCTTGTTCAATCAGTTTTGGGATTAACTCAAATGCCGCATTTACGGAAAAGTCATGTATATCATGAAGCAAAATCACATCTCCATCACTGACCGTCTCAAGGACGTAATCTCTAATCAATGCCGCATCCTTTTTCTTCCAGTCAAGCGTATCTAAAGACCACATGATGACCGGCTTTCCTGCCAAACTCTTCACCTTGTCGTTATAAGAGCCAAACGGCGGACGCAACAGACTTGCTCCATGTCCCACTGCTGCCGCAATCGCTGCATCTGTAGACTGAATCTCTTCTTTGACACTTGCATCATCTAGTTTGACGAGATTTTTATGATTCGTCGTATGATTACCAATTTCGCATCCAATCTCTTCCATTCGCTTAATGGTATCCGGATACTTCGCCGCATTCGTTCCAACCATAAAGAAGGTAGCCCTTGCACCATACTCCTCCAATTTATCCAAAAGAGAATCCGTGTATTTTCCCGGTCCATCATCAAATGTCAACGCAACCATCGGTTTCTCCGGATCCACCTTGCTCGCCTTTGACTGTAATTTCCCATCTTTGCCAAATACGCAGTCCAACTGAAATACTCTCTGCTTTCCTGTCAGCATCTTTCCCTCTTTGTCAAAGTAATAAGTATCTTCCCCTATCTTTTGCCAGCCAACACTCATCTTCCCATCTTCCTGAAAATAGTAAGTACCTTCCTTTGTCTCTTTCCAACCAATACTCATCTCTCCATTCTCATCGAAAAAATAGCGGAAATTATCGATATCTTTCCATCCTGTTACCATCTCTCCATTCTCATCTATGTAATATGTCTTCTCTTTTGAAAGAACAAATTCTGATGCCGCATAGGTACCGTCCCACTTTTTAAATTTTTTATCTTCCCAAGTCCCGTATTTATTCTTAACTTGGCAAGTGCCGTTTTTCACCTGAACCTTTAGCTTTTTTCTCCATTTCTTATCTATTTTTTTCTTCAAATCTTTTTCAAAAGAAATGGTAATTGGATACTCTCCTTCTTTTGTCTGATCAATCTCATATGTTAGCCGATATCCTTTCCCCGCATTCAAATCCTTCACAAAATCTTTCACAGTATATCCTTTTCCCAGTTCTTTCTCACTGTATTTTTCGTCCTTACAAGAAGCGGCAGCCTGAATCTGCGGAATCTCCTCATCTTGAAGAATTGACACATTTTTCACTTTTAAAATCACTTCCGGAATCGTTCTCTTTGCGATTCTAAAAATCAGTCCCCCTAACAAGATAAGCAATATTGTAACCAATACAATCCCAACTGCAATCTTTTTTCTTCTTCTGTACCTTATTCCTTTTCTCACCCTAAACATATCACTCGTACTCCTACTTTTGTTTGCAAAATTTATTATAGTCCACTTCTGTTTGTATTGCAATGTTTCTGCCCTTAAGAACCCCTTAAAAAAATGTTACGTATTTGCTACGTTTTGCTACAATTTTGTTGTAAAAAAAGAAGACTGCAAATCCATCTCTGAACTTGCAGCCTTTTTCCTATTCAATCACACGAACTCTTAAAACATCCTTTATCGTGCCCAATTTTTCTTTAATCTCTTCGTTCAATCCGCCTTCAATATCAATCATCGTATAAGCGTATTCCTTCTTACTCTTATTTGTCATGTCAGAAATATTCACTCCTGCCTCTGCAAGCAAGGTTGTGAACTGACCAATCATATTCGGTACATTGTGATGGAGAATCGTGATTCTTGTCTTTCCATCACGGTATCCCATATCGCAGTTCGGATAGTTGACAGAATTTCTAATATTCCCGTTTTCCAGGAAATCCATCACTTCTTTTACTGCCATCTTTGCACAATTATCCTCCGATTCCTCTGTAGATGCCCCTAAATGCGGAATCACAATCGTTCCTTTCACGCCTGCTACCAATGGATTCGGGAAATCTGTGACATACCGTTTCACCTTTCCGCTTTCCAGTGCGTCGATCATATCTTCTTCGTTCACAAGCACATCTCGTGCGAAGTTCAATACAACCACATCTTTTTTCATCAAACTGATCGCATCTTTATTGATCATTCCTTTTGTGCTCTCCAGTGCCGGAACATGAATTGTAATGTAATCACATTCTTTATACAATTCATCCACTGTTTTTGCATGATAAATATTTCTTGATAATTTCCAGGCTGCATCTACCGAAATATAAGGGTCATAACCGTATACATCCATGCCAAGATGAGCTGCTGCGTTTGCAACGAGAACACCAATTGCGCCAAGACCGATCACTCCAAGTTTCTTTCCTTCCAATTCACAGCCCGCAAATGCCTTTTTTTGTTTCTCCGCATGTTTTGCCACATCACCGTCTTCTTCGTGCTCCTGCACCCAGTTGATTCCCCCGATAATATCTCTGGATGCGAGCAGCATACCTGCAATCACAAGTTCCTTTACACCATTTGCATTTGCTCCCGGTGTATTAAATACAACAATTCCTTCTTCTGCACATCTGTCAAGTGGAATGTTATTCACGCCTGCTCCTGCACGTGCGATTACTTTTAACTCTTTATCAAATTCCAACTCATGCATTGCAGCGCTTCTCACAAGCACTGCGTCTACACCTTCTAACTTTCCTTCAGCTTCATACTCGCCTGTAAACTGGTTTAAGCCTACTTCTGCAATTGGATTTAAACAATGAAATTTATACATATCTACAGATTCTCCTCCTCAAATTTTTTCATAAAGTCCACCAGTGCCTGAACGCCTTCTTCCGGCATTGCATTATAGATACTTGCTCTCATACCTCCAACACTTCTGTGACCTTTTAAATTCTCAAGTCCTGCCGCCTTTGCTTCTTTTACAAATTTTGCATCTAACTCGTCACTTCCTGTAACAAACGGCACATTCATAAGAGAGCGATCTTTCTTTTCCACTGTTCCTTTGAACAATTTACTTTGATCAAGAAAATCGTAAAGAATCTTTGCTTTTCTTTCATTTCTCTCTTTCATCGCTTCCAGACCACCCATCTCTTTCAGCCACTGAAATACTTTTCTACAGATATAAATTCCATAAGCAGGCGGAGTGTTGTAAAGAGAATCTGCATCAGCATGTGTCTTATATGTGAGCATCGTAGGTGTTCCCGGGAGCACATCTTCTGTAATCAAATCTTCGCGGATAATCACAATAACTACACCTGCAGGTCCGATATTCTTTTGTACACCACCATAAATAATTCCATATTTGCTGACATCTACCGGTTCTGATAAAAAGCAGGATGATACATCGGCTACAAGTGTCTTTCCTTTTGTATTTGGCAGTTCCTTAAATTTGGTTCCATAAATCGTATTATTTTCACAAATATACACATAGTCTGCATCTTCTGAGATTGGAAGATCTGAACAATCTGGTATGTAAGAAAATGTTTTATCTTCTGAAGAAGCAATTTTATTGACCTTACCATATTTTGCTGCTTCCTGGTATGCTTTTTTTGCCCATTGTCCAGTCACAATGTAGTCCGCCACCTTGTTTTTCATCAAGTTCATCGGAATCATCGCAAACTGCTGTGACGCTCCTCCCTGCAAAAACAGCACTTTATAGTTATCCGGAATATGCATGAGCTCTCTTAAATCCGACTCCGCCGTTTTGATAATCTCCTCAAATGCTTTCGATCTATGACTCATCTCCATAACCGACATTCCGCATCCCTTGTAATCTAACATCTCTTCTGCTGCTGATTTTAGAACACTTTCTGGCAATACTGCCGGTCCTGCTGAAAAATTATACACTCTGCTCATTTTTTATTCCTCCACTTCATTTTTATTTTTCTAAATCTTCTTCACTAAATGCCTCGCTGATCGCAGCCCCTGGTGCAACCATCGGCCATACTTTTTCATCACTGTCGATCTGGCAGTCAATCACAACCGGTCTCCCCATAGCCAGCGCCTCCTGGAAAGCTTTTTGAAACTCTTCCCGTGTCGCCGCACGTATTCCGACCGCCCCCATTGCTTCTGCCAATTTTACAAAGTCTACCGCATCATTTAACACGGTTGCAGAATAACGCTTTTCATAAAACAGCGTCTGCCACTGACGCACCATGCCAAGTACATGGTTATTTACCACGACTTGAATAATCGGAATATTGTATCTTGCCGCTGTTGCAATCTCATTCATATTCATTCGGAAACATCCATCTCCGGCAACATTGACCACGGTCTTGTCCGGCATCCCCATCTTTGCTCCGAGCGAAGCGCCAAGTCCATAGCCCATTGTCCCAAGACCTCCCGAAGTTAAAAACGTTCTCGGTTTTGTGTATTTATAAAATTGTGCAGCCCACATCTGATGCTGTCCGACTTCTGTTGTAATGATTGCGTCTCCGTTAGTCTGTCTGTATATTTCTTCCACAATATACGGTCCTGTAAGTCCTTCCGGATGATACGTCAGAGGATGTTTTTCTTTATATTCCTCAATCTGCTGTTTCCATTCCTCATGACTTTGCTGTTCCACCTTTTCATTCAGGATTATCAGAACTTCTTTGATATCTCCGGTCACACTCGCATCTGTGAGAATATTTTTATCTATTTCTGCCGGATCAATATCAATTTGCAGAATTTTCGCATGATGTGCAAATTTCTTTGCATTTCCAGTCACACGGTCACTGAACCTTGCACCGACCACGACCAAAAGGTCACATTGGCTCACTCCAAAATTCGACGCTTTCGTTCCATGCATTCCAAGCATTCCAGAGTACAGCTCATCTGTTCCCGGAAATGCTCCTTTTCCCATCAGAGAATCCGCCACAGGCGCATCAATTTTATGTGCAAATTCCACTAAAGACTCACTTGCTCCTGACAAAACTGCCCCGCCACCCACAAAAATATATGGTTTCTTGGCTCTCTGAATCATTTTCACCGCTGTTTCAATCTCATCTTCATCGATTTTCTTTCTCTGAATATCTGTGACGTCAATTTCTACTTTTTGATATTCACTCAGATTTGCAGTCACATCTTTCGGAATATCGATCAGAACTGGTCCCGGTCTTCCTGTCCTTGCAATCAAAAACGCTTTTCGAATCGTATCCGCCAATTTATCGACATCTTTGACGATATAATTGTGCTTTGTAATCGGCATTGTAATGCCTGCGATATCTATTTCCTGAAAACTATCTTTTCCAAGCAGGGAAACACCTACGTTACAGGTAATCGCCACTACTGGAATGGAATCCATATACGCCGTCGCAATCCCGGTCACAAGATTCGTGGCTCCCGGTCCACTTGTTGCAAGGCAGACACCTACTTTCCCGGTTGCTCTTGCATATCCGTCTGCTGCATGTGCAGCTCCCTGTTCGTGGGAAGTCAATATATGACAAATCTCATCGCTATGTTTATATAACGCATCGTATACATTTAAAATCGCACCTCCCGGATATCCAAATACAGTATCCACTCCCTGCTCTTTCAAACATTCGATCACGATTTCTGCTCCTGTTAATTGCATCTGTCTTTCTCCTTCTCTTTATCTTGGGATTTCTAATACAGCTCCTCTGTTTCCGGATGTCACCAGCGCCGCATATCTTGCCAAATAACCTGTTGTAACCTTTGGTTTTCTTGGTTTCCACTCTGCTTTCCTTTTTGCAAGCAGCTCATCCGAAACAGCCAGCTCTATTTTATTTTCCGGGATATTGATCTTAATGATATCGCCTTCTTCCACTAACGCAATTGGACCTCCCACTGCTGCTTCCGGAGACACGTGTCCGATGGATGCACCTCTTGATGCGCCACTGAAACGCCCATCCGTAATCAACGCCACACTGGAGCCGAGTCCCATACCGGCAATTGCCGATGTCGGATTGAGCATCTCCCTCATTCCAGGTCCTCCTTTCGGTCCCTCATAGCGAATGACAACCACATCACCTGCGACAATTTTTCCGCCTTTGATTGCGGCAATCGCATCTTCCTCACAGTCAAACACTCTTGCCGGACCTTCATGTACCATCATCTCTTCCACAACCGCCGAACGTTTTACAACGCCGCCATGTGGTGCAAGGTTTCCTGTGAGCACTGCAAGACCACCTGTTTCACTGTATGGATTTTCAATTGGTCTTATGACATCCGGATCTTTGTTGACACATCCCTCAATGTTCTCACCAACTGTTTTTCCAGTTACGGTCATGCACTCTGTATATAAAAGATTCTTTTTATTTAACTCATTCATCACTGCATACACACCGCCTGCCTCGTTCAGGTCTTCCATATACGTGTGTCCTGCCGGTGCGAGATGACAGAGGTTCGGGGTCTTTGCACTGATCTCATTTGCAAATGTGATATCAAAATCCATTCCAATCTCATGTGCAATCGCCGGAAGATGTAACATACTGTTTGTCGAACAGCCCAGCGCCATATCCACAGTAAGTGCATTCAAAATCGCCTTTTCTGTCATAATATCTCTTGGCCTGATATTTTTCTCCCACAGCTCCATCACTTTCATTCCTGCGTGTTTTGCAAGGCGGATTCGTTCGGAATACACCGCCGGAATCGTTCCATTTCCTTTCAATCCCATACCAAGCACTTCCGTCAGACAGTTCATGCTGTTTGCCGTGTACATACCGGAGCAGGAACCACAAGTCGGACATGCTTTGCTCTCAAATTCCTGTACATCTTCTGCAGTCATCGTTCCCGCCGCATAGGAACCAACTGCCTCAAACATACTCGAAAGGCTTGTCTTGCATCCCTTCACTCTCCCCGCAAGCATCGGACCTCCGCTCACAAAAATCGTCGGCACATTGATTCTTGCTGCTGCCATCAAAAGTCCCGGTACATTTTTATCACAGTTCGGAATCATGACAAGCGCATCAAACTGATGTGCCATAGCCATCGCTTCCGTGGAATCTGCGATCAGGTCTCTTGTGACAAGAGAATATTTCATACCGATATGTCCCATTGCAATTCCGTCACAGACTGCAATTGCCGGAAACAGGCGTTCCACCAGCCATTGCCACACCCATTTTTACCGCATTGGCAATCTTGTCAAGATTCATATGCCCCGGCACAATCTCATTGTAAGAACACACGATTCCCACTAACGGTTTTTCCAACTCTTCTTCTGTATATCCTAATGCATTGAACAACGAACGGTGCGGTGCCTGCTGCATTCCTTTTGTTACTGTATCACTTCTCATATCTGTCTCTCCCTTCGTTACGCAATTCTTTCACAGATCAGATCACCGATTTTCGCAGTGCCAACCTGTTCTTTTCCTTCTGACATGATATCGATGGTACGGTACCCATCTTTTAATACCTGACTGACTGCTTTCTCAATTGCATCCGCCTCTTTATCTAAGTCAAATGAAAATCTTAACATCATCGCCGCAGACAGTATTGTGGCAATCGGATTAGCAATTCCTTTGCCTGCAATATCCGGTGCCGAACCGCCGCTTGGCTCATATAGACCGAATTTTGTATCGTTCAAACTTGCCGAGGCAAGCATTCCGATTGAACCTGTCACCATGCTTGCCTCATCGGACAAAATGTCTCCAAACATGTTTTCTGTCAAAATCACATCAAACTGCTTTGGATCTTTTACAAGCTGCATCGCACAGTTGTCGACAAGCATATGTTCCAAAGCAACTTCTGGATATTCTTTTGCAATCTCCTCAACAATCTTTCTCCATAATCTGGAAGAATCAAGGACATTCGCTTTATCCACACTGATCACTTTTTTTCTTCGTTTCATCGCGATCTCAAATGCTCTCTTTGCAATTCTTCGAATCTCATTCTCATTGTAGGTAAGTTCGTCACATGCGGTCATAACACCATCTATCTCTTCCGTCTTTCGATTTCCAAAATACAATCCACCCGTTAGTTCTCGCATGATCATCATATCAAATCCACCTTCGGTAATCTCTTCTTTTAACGGGCATGCTCCTTTCAATTCATCATACAGCACTGCCGGTCTTAAGTTTGCAAAGAGATTCAATTCTTTTCGAATCTTTAAAAGTCCTGCCTCCGGGCGTCTGTTTGGTTCCAACTGATACCACGGTGAAACTTTTGCATCTCCTCCGATAGAGCCCATCAAAACAGCGTCACATGATTTTGCTTCCGCTACAGTCTCATCTGTCAATGGGATCCCATGTACATCAATCGAGGCGCCTCCAAGCAATAACTCTTTATATCTGTATGTATGGCCGTACACTTCTCCGACCTTATCTAATACTTTCATTGCCTCTTCTACAATTTCAGGACCAATCCCATCCCCTTTGATAATTCCAACTTTCAATTCCATATATCTCTTCCCTTCTCTTGCAAAAGTTTATAGGTCTAATCATATCGTATTTTTATTCACGTTTCAACCCTTTAATACGGAAAAGTGTATTTTTTTTAGAGTATACTCTGTTTTAAGGCCAAAAAAAGAGAAGGCTAAGCCTTCCCTTTACATTCACTTATTCTTCTGTATTTGCTTTTTCTACCTGCGTAATCGCTGCTTTCTGCATCGGAATACGGCAGTTCTTGTTATTACCAAACTCTACAATTACATCCTCGTCTGTAATATCAATGATTACTCCGTAGAATCCACTTGTTGTCAACACAGTATCACCTACTGCCAGTTCAGATAACATCAACTGTATTCTCTTCTGTTCTTTCTTTTGCGGACGCATCAGTAAGAACCAAAATCCCCCAAGAATTACTGCATAAAAAATAAGCAAAAATATTGGATTATTCATCTTATTTCCTCCTACTATTTTTAAACACTATGACCATCATACACAATCTATAGACATACATCAAGTGTTTTTTTAGATTTCATAATTTTTTTATACTTCCTGAATTCCCATTCCTGCAAGTTTTTCTCTTTTGTATTCTTTATAGCGTCCTGCTTCAATCGCAGCTCTGATCTCTTCCATCATATTGTTATAGAAATACAAATTATGCAGCACACAGAGTCTCATTCCAAGCATCTCTTTTGCTTTCAAAAGATGTCTGATGTACGCTCTGCTGTATGTGCGGCATGCAGGACACTGGCAGCCCTCTTCAATCGGCGCGTCATCCAGCTCATATTTTGCATTGAACAAGTTTAATTTCCCCTGATTTGTATATACATGTCCATGTCTTCCGTTTCGGCTCGGATATACACAGTCAAAAAAGTCAACACCCCTGTCAACCGCTTCCAAAATATTTGCCGGAGTCCCTACACCCATCAGATACGTAGGTTTCTCAATCGGAAGATACGGCACAACCGCCTCCAAAATGCGATACATCTCCTCATGGGATTCTCCTACCGCAAGCCCTCCGACTGCGTATCCATCCAAATCCATCTTTGCAATCTCTTTCGCATGTTCAATACGAATATCTTCATAAATTCCGCCTTGATTAATTCCAAATAGCATCTGGTGCTGGTTGATCGTATCCGGAAGCGTATTCAATCTTGCCATCTCGGCTTTGCATCTTGCAAGCCATCTTGTTGTACGTTCCACTGAGTTCTGAATATATTCTCTTGTCGCCACACTGGATGGGCACTCATCAAATGCCATTGCAATCGTAGAAGCCAGATTGGACTGAATCTGCATACTTTCCTCCGGTCCCATAAAGATTTTTTTGCCATCAATGTGAGAGTTAAAGTACACACCTTCTTCTTTAATCTTACGAAGTCCCGCAAGCGAAAACACCTGGAACCCACCGGAATCTGTCAGAATCGGCTTATCCCATACCATAAATTTATGAAGACCGCCTAACTTTTTCACCACTTGATCTCCGGGTCTCACATGCAGATGATACGTATTGGATAACTCTACCTGCGTCTTAATTCCTTGTAAATCTTCTGTAGATACGGCGCCTTTGATTGCCGCCGCAGTTCCTACATTCATAAATACAGGGGTCTGAATGACCCCGTGCACTGTATGGAACTCGCCTCGTTTTGCGAGTCCATCTCGTTTTAATAATTTATACATGTCTTTACCTCTTTACTTTTAATAATGAATCACGACCGGGCACCCCACTTGAAGCATATCATACAATTGTCCTGCCAAAGCCGGCGGCATATTGATACAGCCGTGAGAACCTTTTCTCGTCTTATAAATCTCACCGCCAAACGCTGTCTGCCATTTGGCATCATGGAACCCAATTCCCGTCCATGTAACTCGCATCCAGTACTCTACCGGTGTCTCATATTCATAAGTTCCATCCGGTTTTTTGTCACCGCGAAGTGTTTTATTTCTCATCTTCTCCAAAATAGTATATGTACCCTGTGGCGTCACACGTTCCGGCACTGGGATTCCGGTCACTACATCCGTCTCAAGCTTCACAGTTCCATCCACGATATACCACATATGTTGTGTCGTCAAATCTACTTCCAAATATGTCGTTCCAAAATCTTGTGCTCCATGTGATGCCGCTGTCTGCGAATACACCGGCTCTCTTTCTACCGCTTCACCGGACTTGATATTATTCACCAAAGTCTCGTATTCCGCGTCTTTATCAATCTCCCAGCCATATCCTCCGCCGGACACCTCTGCAGTCTTTCCCGTCGGCGTTGTAATCGTTCTGACTTTTCCAACCGTATTATACTGATTGCACAGTTCATCAATGTACGCTCTCATCGCATCTTCCGAGAATGTGACATTCATATTCTCATCTACCGTCATCCACTGTGAGATCAGAGATTTATCTACAACTGTTTTCGGTTCTACCGTATATGTAACAGAAGCGTTCAAATAACTATTCATGCTGTCTTTTGCAGAAATAACTTCTTTTGATTCCGTAGTGAACTTCGGTGCCACATAGCACTTCTCTTTGTCCAAATCTAATGTTGCTCTAAATTGTCCTACATAATCATGTAAAACTTTTGAAAATGTTTCCTGATCAATCTGCGTTCCAAGCGTCTCAGCCTGAATCTCAAACTGCTCCCCGTTAAAAACCGGCTGTGCCGAAACCGGCGCTGTCTGGTTCTCTTCTTTCAAACAGTCCAGAGATGCCATTGCCTGGTTCAGCTTGTCTTCATTGTAGCTTACTTCCACCGTTGCCTGTGCGCTGTCATTTCCAAAAAATGCCGTAAACCATAAAAATGGATTCTGATTCTCCTTTACTTCTTCGACACCTTTTCCATTCTTGTATTGCAGATCAATCGCACTTCCCTGAATGGTCTCGGTCTTTCCATCTCTTTCTTTTAATGTCAGCGTATAATCACTCACCTGTTTCTTCATATAGTTTTCTACGTCTTTCACAGTCTTTCCTGAAAAACTGACATCATTGATCTTTGTTTCAAAGTAAAAATGGTTGATAAAAAAGAGGGAAAATCCCAAATAAATAAGACCTATTGCTCCTAAGATGCCTGCGATAATGATTCTGCCACGTTTCTTTTTTCCATGCTTTTTGACTTCCTTATCGAAGCTTGTGTCATCATTCAAGAAGAAAATCTCACTCTCCGTCTCTTCCTCTGATTCTTCCTCTTCTTTCGACTCGGCAGTCTCCTCTGATTCCGAAGCTTTTGGCGTCTCTTCGTCCTCTGAGTCAGCAATGCTTTCCATGATTTCTTTCATAGTTTCTTCTACGATCTCGTCTGATGATCTTTCTTCTTTTTGTCGTTCTTTATCGCTCATTTAGTATAACTCCTCTTATCCTTAATCCATATGTTGATATTATAATACGAACATATGGAAAAGTACAGTACAAAATCATTAATAATACTTAATAAAATTGTTACATTTCACGAACAACAATTGCTTTTTTCTCCAATTCATGTATAATAATATTTGTGTGCCTTCAGTTAAGAAATACTAAACTTTTTGTTTATTTTTACTTTTACAGGCGCACTCTACTACTCTGTTGCAGATTAGAAAGGATTACTTTATGAATATCGGAAATAAGATCAAAGAACTTCGAATCGAAAAAAATTTGACACAGGAAGAATTAGCTAATCGAGCAGAACTGTCGAAGGGATTCATCTCACAGTTAGAGCGAAATCTGACTTCCCCTTCTATCGCAACTTTAATTGATATTCTTCAGTGCCTCGGTACAAATCTGACCGAATTCTTTGCCGAAGAGTCCGATGAACAGATCGTCTTTCGCAAAGATGATTTTTTTGTAAAAAAGGACACAGAACTTCGCAACACCATTGAATGGATCATTCCAAACGCTCAAAAGAATATGATGGAACCAATCCTGCTTACATTGGAAGCCGGAGGCTCCACTTACTTAGACGTCCCCCACGAAGGGGAAGAATTCGGTTATGTTCTGCATGGAAGTATTCAGATCCATGTAGGCAGGAAAGTACACACTGCCAAAAAAGGGGAATCTTTTTACTTTATTCCCCATTCGGAACATTATATAACAGCAAACAAAACAAACGGTGCAAAGATTATATGGGTGACAACCCCACCGAGTTTTTAATACAAGGAGGATTTTATATGGCGAGAAAATTAATTGACATTTCACACATTTCAAAATCGTACGGAGACAACCTTGTGTTGGACGATTTGAATCTATATATTAATGAAAACAAATTTTTAACACTGTTGGGACCAAGCGGCTGCGGAAAGACTACACTGCTCCGTATCCTGGGAGGATT
>OGEP01001899.1_pt1 | contig 20415 bp, 20 predicted proteins | sample 1570721 | NCBI WGS metagenome assembly OGEP01 (sample SAMEA2582131, study PRJEB24529) | metagenome | biome: Human gut stool | place: China | collected 2011 | reverse complement strand
CGGGCCGGGCTTACGGCTCGTCGTTTTTCTTCAAGGTTGCAATTTCCGTTGCCTGTATTGCGCCAACCCGGATACGATAGCCGGCAAAGGCGGCACTCCCACCCCACCGGAAGAAATCATCCGCATGGCCATGAGCCAGCGTCCTTTCTTCGGTAAACGCGGAGGAGTCACTTTCTCGGGCGGAGAACCCACGTTTCAAGCCAAAGCTCTCGTCCCGCTGGTTCGCGAACTGAAAGAGAAAGGGATTCATGTATGCATAGACAGCAACGGCGGTATCTGGAACGAAGATGTGGAAGAGCTTTTCAAACTGACAGATCTTGTCTTGCTCGATATCAAGGAGTTTAATCCGGCACGCCACCGTGCATTGACCGGAAGAAGCAACGAACAGACGCTACGCACGGCAGCCTGGCTCGAAAAGAACGAAAAGCCGTTCTGGCTACGCTACGTATTAGTGCCCGGCTACAGCGATTTCGAAGAAGATATCCGCCGTTTAGGAGAGGCTCTGGGAAAATATAAGACGGTGCAACGAGTGGAAATCCTGCCTTATCACACATTAGGCGTACATAAGTATGAAGCGATGGAGCAGGAATACAAGCTGAAAGACGTAAAAGAAAATACCCCCGAACAACTTGAAAAAGCCGCGGAGGTATTTAAAGAGTATTTCACTACTGTGGTGGTCAATTAATTCTCAAATTCTTCAATCACCTCGAAACAGGGGCATTCTTTGATCCGTTCCCACGGGTCCACGATTCCGTTATAATTCGTATCAGGACTCAGATCCCGGTGTCCCACAACTTTCGCTTCGGGATAACGCTGTAACAACTCTCCCACCAAGCGATGCAAAGCCTCTTTCTGACGCGGGGTGCGTGTATCTGCCGGTTTCCCGTTCGCATCCAATCCGCCTTCAAAGCACACACCTAAACTGATCGAGTTGTAGCCACGCGCATGAGCGCCTACCATATCCTCGTCCCGCATCGGTTCTATCTGCCCCGACTTACGCACGTAATAGTGATACCCCCAGCACGAGAATCCCCTGAAACGGTGAGCCGTATCCACATCCTTTGCCGTAAAATCACGGTCGACACGGGTGGCGGAACAATGAATGACAATCAGACTAATCTTTCTCATCTTCCTTCGCCCTTTCCGTTGTTTTCACGTTGCACACCTCCTTGTGCGTAGCATTATAACGCACTTCCCTCACTACTCTCTCACGTTTTCCCTTTCCGAAGAAAGGAATGAGGCACATGATCACCTCCAGGATTTTACTTACGATCTCTTTCATATTTTTCCCAAATTAATGTTAGTACTATTATTCTGCCGGGTCCGGAGCTTCTCCGTTGTTGTCCGATCCGCCATCACCGGAACCGCCGTCACCTTTATCACCACTACCTCCGTCACCGTTGCCACCGTCGCTTCCATCGCCCGACTGGGCAGCCGCGCGTGTACGCACTTGCTGATAACTAAGAATCTTCAGCAATTCCGCCAACTGTTTTCCCGGACGGAAAATGATATGCGCTCCCTTGATCATCGAAGTGGCGAACTCCTTAACCGACTCTGCTCCCTCACTGGTCAACCCGATCTGCAAACTGCCCAAATCACCCAGCCGCACAATACGCCCCGCCTTCAACGAACGCTTCGCCTCATAAAGAATACCGGAAATCGAGGCACGCACATCCGTTTCCGTACAGGTGGAACGACTGGTGATCGCCTCACACAACTCTTCAAAATCCAACTCGCCCGCTGATTGCGCTTGGGCATAATACTTGGCCGGTTCATCCTTTTTTGCAGGATTTTTACGCGGCACTACTGAATAAGAAACTGTCATTGCCATACTAAAATAATTTTAAAGTTTTTGTACATTCGAAATGCATTTCCTTCTTGTTAACGACACAAAGATACAACCTCTTCCACACTCCCTGTTCCCCAACGAAGTTTCTTGGTCTCGAATGAAGTTTCTTGATTTCCAATGAATAAAAGTGAGGTTATTCCTTTCTCAAACCGTTTATTTTCAGTAACTTTATAGCATACAACAAGAACAATCAGTTATGAATAACAAAGAAAACCTCTTCATCATCCGCACCTATACGAAAGCAGAGCTGGCACATCTTTACAACCCTACCGTATGTATCAAAGTTGCCTTACAAATTCTCCGGAGATGGATCCTCTTCAACCTCCCTCTCCTACACGAACTGGAAGCGGAGGGTTACCGTGCACGCAACCGCCTGCTCTCTCCCAAACAGGTGGCCACCATCGTGCAATATCTGGGAGAGCCCTGAAAGAACTTTTCACTATTTTCCCGAAAGTTTCGTTACATCTCGCTGCAAAAGAGTTATTTCGCAGCCGACTAAAAAGTAAACTAAAGAAATGAATCAATTCAACATTTTTCTTGACTTCTATCGCATCATAGCAGAAATGACCGAAGAAGAAATCGTATCTGTCATCGGTAGTCCAAAGTATCGTAACATAGTAGAAAGCGTACGACGCACCTTCCTGGAGCAGGGAGAGAAAGCAGCAAACGAAGAGAAGAAGAAACTGCCTTCCGTCACATTCTCCGCCAATTATCGGGGTGGCCGTTCCAATGCGACCCTTGTCAAATATCTGGGATATATCGTGATAGATATAGACCATTTGAGTAAAGAAGAGTTAGCGCGTATCCTGCAAACGGTGAGAGCGTGCAGCTACACCCGAATCGCCTTTATCAGCCCCAAAGGGATGGGACTGAAAATCATAGCGCACACACAACGGCCGGACGGGACATTGCCCGACACCATTCAGGAAATAGAAGATTTCCACAATGCAGCCTACAATAAGGTCGCTTCTTTTTACTCCCAACTTTGTCAGACCGAGATTGACACCTCCGGTCAGGATGTGGGGCGTACCTGTCTGTTGTCATATGATCCGGGCATCTACTTCAATCGTGACGCCACTCCCTTCATCGTGGAACAGCCCCCTCTGTTCTATAAAACGCAAAAGAAGAAGAAAACACCCGGAAGGAAAAAGCAGGAAACGGACAACAATCCGGTCAGTGAAGAGACCGCACGCAACTATCATTCCTCACACGCTTCATTAATGGTGACCCTGAACTACTATCACAACAAGTCGGAAAAATACACCGAAGGAAACCGCAACAATTACCTGCATCATCTGGCGTGCAAATACAACCGTCACGGCATTCCCGAACAGGAAGCGGCAGCTTTCATAAAGAGCCTGTTTACCGACCTCCCGGCGGAGGAAACGGATTCGCTGATTGCCAGTGCTTATACACATACGGAGGAGTTCAACACGAACAAGCTGAACAGTACCCAAAAACGAATGCTGCAAATAGAACAGCATATCAGCGAGTGTTATGAGACGCGCTATAACGAGCTGCTTCACATCATGGAATATCGCCGGAGGGTTTCCGAAACAGAGCAGCCGGATCCTTTCCGCATTCTTGATGACAGGATGGAGAACAGCATTTGGATGGAGATGAATGAGCTGGGCTATGCCTGCAACGTGAAGATGATTCAGAATCTGATTTACTCCGATTTCAGTAGCAGCTACCACCCTATCCGCAAGTATTTTAAGGAGCTTCCCGAATGGGACGGGATAGATTATATCCGTATTCTGGCGGACAGTGTCCGTACCAACCACCAGAGTTTCTGGACGGAGTGCCTGGAGCGTTATCTGGTAGGGATGTGCGCTGCCGCCACCCAAGACGATGTCGTCAACCACACCGTGCTTTTACTATGCAGCGAGGTGCAGAATATCGGCAAGACAACCTTTATCAACAACCTGCTTCCGCCCGAACTGCGCACTTATCTTTCTACCGGCCTTATCAATCCGAACAGTAAAGACGATTTGGCCAAAATAGCGCAATCAATGCTTATCAACCTTGACGAATTCGAGGGAATGAGCGGGCGCGATCTGAATACATTCAAGGATCTGGTAACCCGCAAAGTAATCAGTATCCGTCTCCCGTACGCACGCCGTTCGCAGAACTTCCCACACACCGCCTCCTTTGCCGGAACGTGCAACTATCAGGAGATTCTTCACGACACGACAGGCACCCGCCGCTTCCTTTGTTTCCATGCCGATTCCATCGAGTTTATCAAAATCAATTATACTCAACTGTATGCGCAGATAAAGCATTTGCTCAACACTCCGGGTTATCAATATTGGTTCACGCAGGAGGACAACAACCGGATCGAAAAGAACAACGAAGATTTCATTTTCCATTCACCGGAAGAGGAACTGGTACTCACTCATATCCGCAAGCCGGAACGGTTTGAAAAGGTACAGTACCTCACTGTCAGCGAAATTGCCGAACTGATCCGTGAGCGTACCGGTTATCAATATTCCATCGGGGCGAAGATCCAGATTGGCAAAGTAATGGTTAAGCATAATTTTGAGTCCAAAAAGGGAAGAAATGGAAGAAGATATGCCGTATTTATCATTGCCCCCGAACAGGTAAAATCGAACAGGCTATACGAATAAAAAGAGCGACCCATGATTGGGTACAGTAGCTAATAAAAATGCAGAGTTGTCAAAGATAACTCTGCATTTTTTTATCCCTACAAATTCATCGAAAATTCGATTCTACACCCTAAGGCATTCATTATCCGATAAAAAGTAGATACCTTAGGTTCAGTCTGACCACTCTCCACTCGGGATATATAAGAGCGATCAGAACCTATACGCCGGGCTAATTCAGCTTGACTGATTTTAGCCTTCTTCCGTGCATCCTCAATAATCTGCCCTGTATAAAAAGCATAGGCTTTCTCCTCTGCTTCCGCACGCTCAGGAGTTCCCCGTTTACCAAAACGCTCATCAATCAATGCACTGACATCAAAAAGTTCATCATTTGTTTTTACTTCCATAATACTCCTTTCTTAATATCTTTGCTTTTTCAATCTCTTTTTTAGGTGTCTTTTCAGACTTTTTTTGAAAACCATTGAATAATATCACAATACGTCCTCCATCAAAACAGAAAAATATTCTATATATATTACTCTGATATTCAATGCGAAGTTCGTACAGCCCCTCATCGATTAATCTCATAAACTTAACAGGTATCCTATCCTGTGTCTCCAAAAGCATTAGCACATATAATATTTTATCTTGGGTTCTTGCATCCAAGCTATTTAAGAACTCTTTAAAATATCCTTTATATGCAATTATTTTCCTTTCCATACTGCAAATATACGAAACGTTGTTCAACTATACAACAAAACTTCCTGTTTTTTATCTATTTTCATTCTATTTACCAAGAAAGTGTGAGAGGTGTGAGAGAGGATTTGTAACATTTGTATTTTTTTAATTGAATATATAGATAATAGTATTAAATAATAGAAAAATAGAAAGTTGAAAACTCTCTCTCACACCTCTCACACTTTTGTATTCTCTTTCTGAAAAAGACAGCGGGAAATCTGGAAAAGCCCACCGTCTTTTTCAAATTTCCCGCCACGTTTTTAAATCAACTCACTATTCTATTTAAGTTCATCGAAATCCCCTTCACAATAATCAGTGAATTCCCCACTATGTTCCTTTTTCTCATAAGATACCAACGTTTCCACACTAAGTACTTTGCCCGTTTTCGGACTTACCACGTCTATCACAGTTGCCAAAGAGCGAATGTTTTGTTCGCTGTTAGCACTCCCGTCATAAGTGAGACGCCCGTGGTCTATGGCATTTAAAATAACAGCAATATACCGTTTCGGATCTCCTCGGTATTCTATGGTAGCGGGTGTTTGTGACTTGACTTCCCGAATCAGTTGGCCGACAATTCTTTTTTTTGGTCAAACAGGTTCATCAGTAGTTCACTATGCACATCAATTTGTGCGTTCACTTCACGAAGTTCGTTTTTCAACGAACAAAGTAATTCATCATTGAATGAATTCTCCATAAAAATATAATTAAATTGATTATAAAAAACATTCCGGGGAGAAATGCACTCACTGCTTACTTCCCGGAATGGTGACTAATACCTTTAATACCTATGTTTGTATACTACTGCTTCTTTAAATGAATGAAAGTTGCCAATTTATTCCTATAATACGTCTTCACCTCTTTCCAATAATAATAAGGAGCCAGCTCACTTGCAAGCGGAAGTTTCATTTCCTGTTCATTGAGCAAGACTTTCACCAAGATATTATCATGTCCTTTCTTACGGTAAAAAACGAACTGAATATTACAAGCTTTTGGGAAGATACGATAGTTACGCCATATATCTGACAGATTATTTATATCAGTAGTCTGATATGCACAATCACCCAACTCTAATAAGCAAGCTAAAGGAAGTACACAAGTCTCGTGTCCGAAGCGCAGGGTGGCACTATTCTCTTTTTTCACAACGCAAGTATCTGCAGTATTTAGTATATTTTCAAGCAGGTTTGCTTCCACATAAGGCATCTTGCCTTGAGTGAGCGGAGACGGACCGTAGTCAATATACCAACTCAAATTGTTGATTAGCCACAGATCATAGCACTCTTCTTTGGTGAAAAGAGAGTAAAGTTCAAGAGTCGTGTCATGACTTTGCGTAATGGCTGCCAGTTCAAACAAATAACTCATCAACTTGCCGGCATCCACTTTCCACCTTACGTAATCATCGTTGTTAAAAAGAGACTTCATCAGGCGTTCGGGATGGAGATGTTCTTTTCGAAAAGCTGCCTTTACAGCAATCACTTTATCTTCCTCACGCTTCTTTTTGAAGTATTCATTTCCATAATTCATATAATACATATCATAATAAGTAGCCTCATTCTTGATTTTCAACTCAGGATTCAGGGATTGTAGTTGCAAGCACTCAGCCGTCATAGATAGGATACAACGAATAACGGTTGTAGAGCGTGCATCTACCTCTGCCGCTCCCTGAAACACTTCAGGAAAGTTATTGTACATTCTTCGGGCAATTTCCCTGTGTTGGCGCGCGCCTAATGGAGTCAAGTCACCATATCTTTTTTCTGCTCCCCGCGCAAGGCTGTCTACAATACAGAGAGTCTTCTTGCCTAAATCTGTAAGTACTCCGTTTTTCTCTGCTTCACGAAGAATCGCCAGCGGCTTCGTATAATCATCAGGATTCACCCGATAACGGGACCCGTGACGAGCATAATGACTCAGATAAAACGGTTTATACCCCTTGGGTGGGGCAGTCATCGTGAAATGAGGCTCAGGATATGCATAATGGTTGGCTGCCGAGCGATGGATGTCTTCAAATATCTCATCTTTGGCAGTCTGTGCACTCATACTAAGCACAAGACAACTAAAGGCAGTCAATAATATAAAACGTTTCATACTTTTCTTTTTGGTATTTTTAAGATATCACAGAATTATTCACTAAAATAAGGGCCAAATTTGTTCGATATAACCAAATTCGTTTTCCGAGCATCCAACACATATACTTCATATTTCCCATCCGGATATACCCTTATCACAACGTGCCCCTGTTTTGCTTTCAAACTACGGGCAAACCAAGGACCAATGGCTACCCCCGTTTCATCGTCATAATAAGTCATGAAAACATCCCTTGCCTGCGTTCCGATATTCTTGGATAACAACCGATGTCCCACTTCCGCTCCCGGATGATCTGTACTCCATGATTGAGCCACCACTATTTTAGGGTCGAGCACTTCGAGAAAGTTACGGTTAGTGGCATCCCGATTGCTATGATGATTGAGTGATACTGCCGACACCTTTCCTATTATGGGTGCCATAGGAGTTTCTATATCATACCATTCCGCATGGTCTTGATCTACCAACCCGGAATTATCCCCTCCCGCATAATACTTGAATGTGCCATATTTCACTACAATAGCCGTCGACATCTGATTTTCACTGTACTTTCCATTTTTTGCCATTAATTCTTCCTTGGTAAACAAAGCAGTAATTTTTTTACCTTCCCCTGTCCATAACTGATTATTCGATTTTATATTCCTGACTTCGAACTTCGGATAAGTTTTCGGTTCTTTCTTTAATACAAATTGCGTTTTCGAACCTATGTCGAACTTTTCGGCTTTCATTCCGTTGTGTTTCTTCTGATAGTCAAGAAACTCCAACAAGTTCAAGAAAGTAGGCAAATCCACTCCGTCATTCTTTGATCGTAAATCTACAGGGAACTGGTAGTCGGGATAATCTCTGTCAACATACATTCTGATAGGAATCACATCTCCGACTTCCGTAAGCCCCGTAATATAATATCCGTTTTTGGAAGTTCCAGTGGCCTTTTTTATCTCACCATAATGATCGGAATGAAAATGGGTCAGAAGAAAATAGTCGATCACTACATCTTTTCCCAACAGATTTTTCACATAATTAATGATAGATGAACCAGGTGTATAACTGCTATTCGGAAACATTGGTGCTGCATGCATCGGTGCATACTTAGCGGCATATTCCTTGCCGTCAAAATCACCGGCATCAATCATCATGGTCGTTCCGTCAGGAAAAATAAGAAAAGCACAATTTCCCCTTCCGGTATTGATGTGATGAATATCAAGGTATCCCTTCTCCCATTTAGGGAAAGGCGACATTGTCATTTGAGCCTTGATGATGCAACTAAAAACGAGTAAAAATATGAGATTAACAATTCTTTTTATATTCATCATTTTATCAATCTGTTTATAAACTACTTCTATGTTTTATTCTCCGATATCAATTTTACTCCAAATAAATGGGTGATCTGAAAGGCTTACGTCTGTTTTAAAAACGCTATATGCAATTTCCGCTTTCATTCCTGAACTCTTATTGATTAACATATTGTCAATCTGCCCATATTTGTATTTATCAATATATTGTTCAGCATCTTTCACATCATCCCATACACTTTTAAAGCCTGAATTAAAGATGTATTGCATGGCACTACTTTCCGGCAAATCATTGAAGTCACCCATGACAATGATTCTTTTACTGGTATCTTTTGATAAAACAATATCTACTAAATTCTTCATGACAGAACCTTCAACTACTCCTGCGCTACTTGGAATATGCAGACTATAAAAGGTAAATTCCTTATCTTTAATCTTGGTTTCAATCCGAATAGCTGATGAATGTGTCCAACCAGTTCCCTCTAAAGCAAATTCTTTGGATTGCAATATAGGAGTTTTACTCAATATTACTTTGTATTTTCCAGCATATTTTCCAGTTTTATCCTTCCCCCATTCAATCCAATGATTTCCGGAGGACATATCACCGATATAAAAATATTCCATTCCCAAGGCTTTGGCTATTATTGAATAAAACTCTTCAACTCCGGAAGTCTTATCAATTAAAATGGGACATTCTTCCAATGAAAGAATATCTAGATAAAGAGACTTTAGAACCCCTGCTATTTCTTCCGCTGTCGCCGTTTGCCCTACACCCACGTTAAAAGCTCCAACACGGATAGAAGCATTTAGGGGAGCTTTGTCTTTTTCATCCTCCGGAGTATCGTTACTGCATGAGAATATAAAAGGCAATACTATAAGCAAAATATTTAAATATTTCATAACTATAATTATTTAGATTCAGCTCCTCTATCATTTAAGATATCATCTACTGATGGATTGTAAGCATTACCTCCACAATTATAACTTACTGTAGGCAGACTGGTTAATATTGGCTTCAATGCAGAAAGGTCTGTCAATTTTTCATTGCCTTTATCCGATTTGTTTCCACTTCTGATCCCAATATTAATTAATTTCACTGCCGTAAGCCCCTCTAATCCATTCAAATTTGTCAAGCTTGGATTTCCCATAATATAAAGATTGGTCTTTATTTCACTTAAATTTTTCAGACCGGTTATTGAAGTCAACATTGTATTATTTCTCAACCAGAAATTACCACCAATCTTCTTCAGATTCTTCAAAAAATCAAGATTTTCCAAGAGACTATTACCATCTATCTCAAGGTTTGTACCTACCTCGGTAATGTTTGCAAGCATTGATACATCTGTAATATCACTGCCTGATGTTCCATTTCCTATTCGTAATTTACCGGTTACAGAAGTATATTTCAATTGTAAGCCATTGACTGCCTCTTGGTTAGGTAAAAGCAAATCGCCTTCATAAATATGTTCTATCACCCCTTCTTTCTGTGGAATAGTTACATTAACCGTATTTGCAAGAGAACGTACATTTGCATCATTCACCCAATACAAATCAATTTCGTAGTTCGTGCCCGGCTTCAATTTTTCAATCGAATATTTAGTTATAGCAGGATCAACTATATCAATCAGTCCGTCTCCAGGATTATACACAATGACATACTTCTTTACTTCCCCGCTTGGCGCATCCCATGATAAAGAAATACTTTCTTCAAATACCTCAGTTGTCAACCCTGTTATCGGAGCAGGTTGATTTATCCCGTCTTTATCATCTCCACATGAAGCTAACAATAATGACATCGATAAAATAATGATGAAGTTTAAAATATCTTTCATGATTCTATTTTTTAATTAATATTCCGGATTCTGTTTAATAACGCCAGGGTTAGCATTAATCTCGCGTTGCGGTATAGGATATACCAGTTGATAATCTTTTACCGTAAACTTACTACTTTCCTGGCTACTATTATTCATTGTTTCCACAGCAGTACCTGTACGAATCAAATCGAACCATCTTTGGTTTTCAAAAGCAAATTCCAACCTTCTTTCATCCGCAATGGCTTTTCTGAAACTTGCCTGATCCGGCAAATCGTCTGAATCATAAGTAGATACCCCAGCACGAGAACGTATACTGTTCAGAAGCGTAAAGGCTTCACCTGAATCGTCATCCGTATATTCTATTTCATTTAAGGCTTCCGCCAGCATAAGAACTACATCTGCATATCTTAAAACCATTACATTTATATCAGAATCTTGATCCTTGACGGTAGGACCTACATATTTTTTGGCGTATAATTTATTGTTACTAACTCCAATTGTTACATTCTTACGTTTGTCATCTGAAGAATATAAATTGTACAGTTCTTGTGTCGGGATATTTTGATTGTATACAGCTCCAACAATACCCAATGCCGGACCTTCGCCTGTAGGTGCAAATAGATTGGCCAAGGCACTTCCCTCATTTTCTAAGTTTGAGGTAAAGTTAACTTCAAAAATAGATTCCTTATTGTATTCATTGTCCGGACCGAATATTTGTGAATAGCTATTCATCAAAGTATATCCTTTTACGTTGCGCAGTGTTTCTACCGCTTCCGAATACTGTTTCAATGTAAGATACACTTTTCCCAAAAGCGTGTATGCCGCCCCTATCGTAGCTCTTCCTCTCTCTTCCTGAATAGCGGGTAATCTTTTAATCGCTTCTTTCAAATCGATAATTACCTGCTCATATACTTTGGACTTATTTTCACGACCGACACTTAATAAATCTGCAGGGTCTTTCGTTTCAGTAAGAACCAACGGAACATCACCAAACAGTCTGACAAGATTAAAATAATTAAGTGCTCTTAAAAAATAGGTTTCGCCTACAATAGTTGTTTTCAGAGTTTCATTCATGGCTATATTGTCTATCCGTTCAAGTAAAATATTACAAGATTGAATAGCTTTATAACAGTCAGCCCATGAAGTTTCTATGATGCTATTGTCTGTTGCTACCTGAAGTATCTCAAATTGATAATACACACCTCCACGTACAGTGGCAGACGTTTCTTTCGAATTGTCAGAAGGAACTTCCATCAGGAAATGGAAATTTTGTCCATATTGCCCGGTTGATTGCAGAAAGGCATAAACCGAATTTAATAACTGTGTGAAATCTTCGGGCTTAGTATAACTATTTTCTTTAGTCGAACTGGAAATAGGATATAAATCCAACATATTCGTACAAGAAGTTATAGCAAAAATACCACTAATAAGAATGAATAATATTTTTTTCATAATTCAAATTTTATGGTTGTTAAAAACTAATGGAAGCACCTACGACGAAATTCTTTTCGGCAGGATATTGTCCTAAGGTCACACCGGCGTTAAGTGGATTTGAAGAGCCTTCACTTTCGGGATTCAGCCCCATGTATTTGGAAACAAGGAGCGGGTTTTTAACCGAAATGTAGACTCTTACATTGGTCAAAAAGGTCCGCATTAACCACTTCTTATCCAATGTATATCCCAAAGATATATCTCTTATTCTAAAGAAACTTCCGTCTTGCATCATTAAGTCAGACTCTCTACTTAACGTATTTGAGTTTGACCCGGCTTTTGCATATTTTCCGGGTTTATCGGGACTTATCCATCTGTTATTATAATATTCCTTAGACATTACAGACCAAATTTCACTACTTAAAATGGTAGTAGGAAGGTCTCTATTTATAACATCAACACCGTAAACTCCCTGTATGGTTATACCTAAATCGAAATTCTTATAAAACAATTGAATATTTCCACCATAAGTAAATTCGGGATGAGGATTACCGATAATTTCCCTATCTTTTTCCGTTATAGTATTATCGCTGTCATCAATATTTTTAAAAATATAGTCACCCACTTTTTGTGAGTCTCGATAATTAGGTAAAGATTTCAGTTGTTCTTCGTTTTCAAATATACCAATGATCCGATAGCCATACAATGCTCCGATGGGATGACCTACTTTTGTGATATTTCGTGCCGTAATTATTTCATTCTGGTTTGCTCCCAATGACAATACTGTATTCTTATTTGTTGAGAAGTTGGCAGAGATTTGATAATTAAAATCTTTGATATGGTTCTTGAATGAAGCTGCAAATTCAAAACCTTTATTCCGAACACTACCTACATTCTGTAAAGAGGTAGAATAACCAGAATATGCAGGTACAGGCACTTCAAGTAGCATATCGCTTGTTTTCGACACATAATATTCAAAATTCAAGTTAAGCGCATTTCTAAATAAGCCAACATCAAGTCCAACATTAACTGTATTATTTTTTTCCCAGGATAAGTTAGCATTGGGAGATGTATTTGGTCTCATTCCGGCCACCAGATTACCATTAAAGTTATATTTAGCACTACTCATCAGAGATAAACTGGAATAATTACCAATCTCATCATTTCCGGAAATACCCCAACTTATACGTGGTTTCAATTCACTAATAATATCATTTTTCGGGAAGAAGCTCTCTTCTGATATTCTCCATGCAGCAGAAAGTGATGGAAATATTCCAAATCTGTTATTGCGTCCAAATCTCGATGAACCATCCATACGCAAAGCTGCCGTAAAAAAATATTTTTTCTTATAGTCATACTTTAGTCTTCCAAAATATGAGAGTAACGCCCATTGATAACGGGTTGCAGAAGCAGTGTTTATAGTAAGAGCAGCATTCAATGTGGGAATATCATCATTAGGAAAGTTTTCCGCATCAATAGAGTTCTTATTTGTCGTTTCTTTTTGGAATGACATACCACCCAGTATTTCAAAATCATGGTTTCTCCAACTCTTGTTGAAGGTTATTGTATTTTCAGACATCCAGTTGAAGGTTTCATAGGTAGAAGATGCGGCTTTTGCTACAGTCGGAGCGGCTTGCCTATAAGCGCCAATGATAGATGGTCTATAATACTCGGCTCTGTTGGATATAAAATATCCTCCAACATAGGTTTTGAACGTAAGGCCTTTAATTGGCATATAAGACAAGTATGCCCCACCAAGAATCTTAAAGTTTTCAACTTGATTGGTCGTTAAGTTCGCAGTTGCAACATTGTTTTCCACTTCTGCCATACCTCCATAATTTTGAACCGCATGGATTTGTTTGCTTATTGCATAAGATCCATCAGGTTCATATACCGGAAAGAATGGATAAGAATTATAAATCCCCATCGATAAAGGAGATTCTTCCCAGCCTTCCGTTATCTTATCTTGCATAGAATAATTGGGATTTAAATTAATTCCAAATTCAAATTTGTTCGATAGTTTTGATGTTAAATTTACTCTGCCCGAAATTCTTTCGTAGTCAGAACCGATTACTATTCCTTTTTGTTTGTAGTAACTGCCTGATACAAAATAAACGGTTTGTTCATTTGCACCTGAAACTGATAGCTCATAATAATTTGTAGGTGCATCTCTAAAGATATGATCTTGCCAATTAGTATTTACCAATCCCTGTTGATGCTCTAAATATGGCTTTATAAAATTGGGAATTTCCTGATTTTTATATTGAAAAGCTTCAGCCATTAATTCGGCCTGCTGATATGCATCTACAAGATCGTATTTCTTCTCTACTTGTTGGACACCATAATATGTATTAAATGTGTATTGTGCCTTACCCACTTTTCCCTTCTTTGTAGTGATAAGAATTACACCATTTGCAGCTCTGGAGCCATAAATAGCTGCAGAAGCTACATCTTTCAGAACGTTAATACTCTCTATATCATTAGGATTGATTGAATTCAGTCCCACATCATCCGTCACCGGCAAACCATCTACAACAACCAAAGGTGAACTTCCTGAACTTATGGTTCCAGTACCTCTGATAGAAATCTGTGGATTGCCACCCGGTGCTCCACTTGCTTGTTTGACATAAATTCCCGGCATTCTTCCTGCAATGGCCTGCCCGGGATCACTATAAGATATGCTTTCAAAGTCTTTAGACTTAACTTGGCTGACAGCGGTTGATAAATCAGATTTCCTTTCCGTACCATAACCAATCACGACCACCTCATCTAACAATTCAGTATCTTCTTTTAATACAACTCTTGCCAACTGCTTGTCTTTAGCTGAAAACATCAATGCTCCATAGCCGACAAATGAAATAGCAACCTTTGAATCTTCCTGAACATCAGTTAGAAAATACTTCCCTTCCAAATTGGTTATAGTACCCGTTGCCGTTCCAACCACCGTAACACTCGCACCGATAACTGGTTCACCTTTCTCATCTACCACCATTCCGGAAACATTTATATTTCGCTTTTTTTCTTGTTCATTACGAATCAAAACGATGATATTTTCTTGTTCCTGCTTGTAAGTGAGTTTCATTTTGTCTAGAAGTAACCTCATAACCTGCTCAATTGTCGCATTTTGAACATTCAACGAAACTTTCTGATTCAGTTCAGAAAGATTTTCATTATAGAAGAATTTGTAATTGCTTACTTGCTCAATTTTCTTTAAGGATGCTCTTAAAGAAACATCTTTCACATTCACCGTTATCTGAGAATAAGCGGCAAAAGAAATGCTTAAAAACAACAGCAGACTAATTGTCCGTAGTGTTCTCCGGTTCTTACTTCCCCCAGTATGGGTTCGAAGAAGTTTCACAAAGGTTTTTCTGTTTTTCATATATCAAAACTTTTAAGTTGTTTGATAGGTATACAGACTGTTATACGCACTCGTCCAATCATCTATCTAACTTTAACTCTCGTTAACCAATTAGGGACCGGGAATAAAAAAAGAGCCATTCCAAAGTTTTACTTCTTAGGAATGGCTTCAATTGTTCATTCGGCTTATTATTTCTCTTTCAAGACAATCACCGAACCATCCATCTCATAATAGAAAGGTGAAGTTAGCATCAGAATATTCAAAGCATTCTGTATACCGCCACCCGGAATAGTTCCCGTGAAGTATTCTTTAGGTAGTTTTCCGGAATCGAAGCGGATCTCTACGTCATAAATACGTGAAAGGGTTTTCATGATATTTTCCAAAGATTCTTTCTCAAAGTACATATTTCCTTTTGTCCATTCGATGTAATCACTCGGATGCACTTGGGTGGTTGTTATCTTATGAGTGACTTTGTTGTACTCAATTTTATCTCCGGGCTTCATTATATGCGAGGTTGCTTGCACATAAACACCTACTTTCCCTTCCAACAGAACAACTGTCACATCCCTAGAGTCTTCATAGGCGGATACATTGAAAGATGTACCAAGTACTTTCACTTCCAAATCACCGATTTGCACGACAAAGGGATGTTTCTCATCATGGGCTACTTTAAAATAGGCTTCACCATTCAGTTGCACACGACGAACTTTTTCTCCGAAATTATTCAGATAACTTAATTGGGAAGCTGAATTGAGCACGACATTCGTGCCGTCCGGCAATTCAATAGTCGCTTTGTCCCCTTTATTGGCTTTCACCACAAAGGGGGCTTCCATTGTCCGGGAAGAATCTATAAGATAGTAGGTGAAAAAAGCGATACAGACAGGTAAAAGCATAGCGGCAACCCATCTCCAATAATTCGGGCGAATGGTTCTTTTTTTCTCTTTTCCTTGTGTCTTTTCTTTGATACGTGCAAAGAGTTTATCACGCAGTATCGGGTTGATATCGGTATCCGACCGGGAGAATTCATCTTCCCACCAGTCCTGCAACCGACGGTCGTTCTTTATCCAGCCGGACAATTCCTTTATTTCGTCATCCGTTATATTTCCTTCGAAATATTTCTCAATCAGTTCCTTATAATATGTCTTATCCATCTTCTTGCCTACTTATTTACCGGTATACATTTTCATCTTATCCTTTATCTAAAAGAGCAGGTTATAATTACATTTCATTAACACAAAAAGCGAGCAAAAGCGCAATTATCTTATCGTAATGTTTCATCAACTGCTCGCGCATAAACTTTACCGCCAAAGATAGTTGGGTAGCAACCGTACTTTCGGAAATTCCCATTATCTGGGCTATTTCCTTATTTGTATAATTCTGACGCTTGCTTAATATAAAGATTTTCTTGCGTTGTGTCGGCAATTCTTCCGCCAAAGAATCAATATAGTCGTTCAGAAAACGTAAATCGATGTTATCTTCGGTTTGCGAATCACGGTCTACCCCGTTTTTCATCAAGTATTCATTGTAAACATATTCAACAGTCTGACGCTGATACATATTCATCAACAGGTTCTTGGCTATCGTACAGAGAAAGGATATGAATGAAGCATCGGGGTCTACTTTCTCCCGCACTTCCCATATACGGATGAAAGTGGACTGCACTACCTCCTCTGCCATATATTGATTGCCGGAAGACAACCGCATAATGAAATTGTACAGTTTACCACTATACATATTATACAATCTTTCGAATGCTTGAAAAGAACCGTCTCTTAAATCTATTAATAAATGTTTTTCATCTGTTGAATCCACCATATTCTAGAATTTTGCAACATCACACTACTTTATATTCGCGTGTATAGGTTCAATAGTTTATCAAAGTTTTTAATAGTCAGATAACCGCTTTGGTAAATCATCGGAAGGGGATTCTTTGTCTCGGCACGGTATTCCGCAAAACCGGAACTACCGACTTCCAACCCATCTATCAACAAGCGTAAGTCATAGTCACTTTGCTTCAACAAATCCACAAGATATGTGGGAGTACCGGTCTGGAACCAGTAGTTATCAAACATCAATCCATCAAAAACATTGAGCACGCTGAAAGGATTAAACAATCCTTCCTCGCTATATGTGAAGTGGTAGCCATCATACATGGCTGTCATTTTATCGACTGTATCATCGAAAGACATCTCCTGCACTTCTGCCAGCCGTTGCAGTTCCGGTGTGAACGTGGCCAACAATTCCTTTTTGGTAATACCGCAGATATTGGCATAGGGAATCTTCATGCTAATATCATTCAATTGATTCAAATCGCTGAAAACACTGACTTGCGCAAATTTTGTGACACCAGTCAGAAAGATAAACCGAAGATAGCGATCGGAGCTTTTCAACACACCGTAAAAGGCTTTCAGGATACGACGGTATTCCTCCATTAAATTCTCATCCCCAAGGGCTTGCAGCAAAGGTTTATCGTATTCGTCTATCAACACAACGACTCCTTTTCCCGTTTTCAGACAGGCTTGTTCGACGACATAGCTAAAACGTTCTTCGGGACTGCGGTCTTTTTTCTCGTCGCCATAGAACTCTTCCCATTTCTCCAAATATTGGTTTAACATGGCCACCAAATCCGCCGCCGTCTCATATTTTCTCGCATTCAGATCAAGATGCAGAACAGGATATTGTTCCCATTTCGTTTCCAGCTTTTCAATAGCCAAGCCTGCAAACAGGTCTTTCCGACCTTGAAAGTAGGCTTCGAAAGTGGAAAGAAGCAGACTTTTGCCAAAACGACGGGGACGACTTAGGAAATAAGGAACTTTAGTAGCTGCTATCTGATATATGATGTCGGTCTTATCCACATACAGACATCCTTCTGTACGCATTTTCTCAAATGTCTGTATCCCAATCGGCAGTTTACGTTCTAATGTATCCATTGCATCTTCAAATTAGTATCCCACAAATATAGAGGTTATTCGATGAATAAGCAAAGATACCGTATGAAAGTTAGACTTATTTCTTTTCTAAAATTCAAGAAAGTTTCTACTGATTTCAGAGATATTTCGTATCTTTGCAGAGTAATGACGTATAAAAGCATACAGTATAATAATGGGCAATATAAAAACGAAACAAATAAAAATGCTTTCTCAAAAGCAAAAGACCAAGATAAATCCCTCAAAAACAAATGGAGGGAAAAAGTTTGTATTGTCTGACGTATCCAAAGAAGAATTAAATAAAAGAAGGATTCCTGTATATCCTTATATACTCTAAATGTTAGAAAGCGCATATCCATTCCTCTTCATCCAGAAAGATGGAGGAAATGAGGATGGACTTCTATCTATATCATTATACAGATTCAAATCCACTAAATCAAATCTAGTTTATATCGTCAGAGTAGAACAATATAAATGTAATATCTATGCGGTAAAGTTTTATCAGAAAAGTCATAGATTGTCCCCTAATAAGTACAGGATAATGACCAACACATTCGAACCGAGAAGAATCATTAATACTTGTATAAATATAATGCTGTCTATCTATAAAGAGAACCCCAAAGCCTCATTCGGTTTTATTGGAGCCAATGGGTTCAATGAAGATACAGTATGTACAAAAAGATACAGAGTTTATGCAAGAATTATTGCAACTTATTTTAGTGACAAGTTTTTCTATCATAAAGAAAACATAGAAAAGAGTGCATATATGCTCATCAACAATATAGCACTAAAAGAAAATCCCGATTTGACTCAACAAATCGAGACTTTCTTTATCAATCAATATGATTATTTTGAATAGTTACAGTCTGATTAATAAGTTAAACGGACACCCGCCTGTATATTGAAATTGAACGGATTCTCCTTTCGTATCGTCTGAATATCCGAACCATCATCGAAATAGTAAGCGACACCCGGTTCTACATAAATACCGATATGTTTCGTGGCATTCAACTGCGCACCCACTGCACCGGATACCGAGAATTGCAGAGGTTTCACCGTCTCCTTGTCCGAACCGAGCTTGCCATAAACACACTTCTCGACCATACCACCACCGGATACATAAAGAGTCACGAGTTTCTTATCCAGAAAATTCCAGTTGGCACGCAATGGGATACCGACATAGTGCAACTTCTGTTCTATCTGATGTTCTTCATTTGCAAGTTTTGCGTCCGAAGAAAGTAATGTATAGGTCAGCCCCGTCTCAAGGGAAAAGCCTCTCGTCAAAGCTTTACGGACGGATAATCCGAAAGAGATGGGTTGGTGATGCCTAATGTCTACTACCCGCCTTTCTTTTTGAAGCAGATAAGGTACTCCACCCTCAAAAACCAATGTCTGGTCGTTAGGAATCTCCATCAAACCGTCGGAAACAGAAAGCATACTCACACGAGACATATAAGGATTGATTCCTGTCCCCACTTCCGTCGAAGCCCCTCCTGAATTGCCGACTGAAAGCCCCATCGACCATGTCCCTTTTCGGGAAGTCGCTTTCTCTGCCGGAATATGATATTTATCCTTACCGGAAGGCCGGCGAGGTCTTCTGACAGTAGATCGGTCATCATTCTCAGTCTGTGTTATATCCGAACGCTTTTCTTCCCTCTTTTCCGCTTCTTCCTTCACCGTAGGTTCAACTTCTTCCGAAACAGATTCAACCTCCTTCACTGCAAATTCGTCTCCTATCACCTTATGTTCGGCAACTGCAGGAGCCGCCTTCGCCAACCGGTTCTCACGAGCCACCGGTCTCAATACAGGTTCCACGGAAGAGCCCTGTACATCCGGTCGTTGTACTCCCGGCAACGCATCGGGCATAGAAGCCAATGCCGGAGTTTGCGTATGACGTATATGATCCGCAGCAGGTGTTCCCAGAAAATACAGGCTTACGGACGAGACAACGGCCAGTAATATAACGGCTGCAGCAGCCATCATCCATCTTCGATAAGGATATATTCTCCTCTCCACAGGAGGCATAAGCTCTTTCTCCAGTTGTTCCCAACCGGAAGCAGGTACAGGCTCGGAATAATCCGCGAGCTTCTCCTTCAACTTATTCATCCACAATTCTTTCTCTTCCATCTCTATCTATCCATTATGCATTATCCATTCTTTTACTCTTTTTGCCAATACACTCTTCGCGCGAAACAGTTGCGAAGCCGAAGATTTTTCATTGATACCTAATGCTTGGGCAATTTCCTTATGCGACTTGTCTTCGAAGGTATAAAGGTTAAACACGGTACGGTATCCGACGGGCAACTCTTCGATAAACTGCATCA
>OGEP01001897.1_pt1 | contig 20433 bp, 19 predicted proteins | sample 1570721 | NCBI WGS metagenome assembly OGEP01 (sample SAMEA2582131, study PRJEB24529) | metagenome | biome: Human gut stool | place: China | collected 2011 | reverse complement strand
TATGACTACGCATCGCTCATGGGCACCACTTTCGGCATGGACAAGGCGGCCCGCATAAGCACGTACGACAGCGGATCGACCCACGCCATGACCCTTACCGCAGTCGACCTGGACAGCAACGGCAAGGCAAAGAAATGGAAGGTGGAAAACAGCTGGGGCGCTGAGTGGAGCCAGCAAAAGGGATATCTGATAATGTCGGACACATGGTTCCGCGAATATATGTTCCGCCTGGTGGTCAACAAGAAGTACGTTCCGGCAAAGATATTGAAGCTGAGCGAGCAAGAACCCATAATGGTAATGCCAGAAGACCCGCTCTTTGCCGAAGACAAATAAACATAAACTATGGGCAAAAAGAAACTCTTTGCACTTGCACTTATCTCCTGCGCGCTCACTGCAAGCGCGCAGGAGACAATAGAAAAGCCGCTGCCCGCGCAACCAGAGCATCGCTTGGAGGCCCAGCCCGAGGCCGTGGCGATGAGCACGACGGACAGCCTGGCACTGCCACAGCTGACAGAGCGCGGCACAATATCGCGCTACACGCTGTGGGGACCGTTCGGAGTGTGGAACGACTGGAGCCTGCACAACGGGCTTAACGCCTCATTGTCGCTGTCGGCCACGGTGGGCCTTGGCGACAACGCGGGCTCGGGTTTCGCCCAAAGCGTGGCACTGATGTACGCCACCGAACTGGCCCCAAGGCTCTCGCTGGCCTTCGGCGGCTACTACTCACACTTCAACTGGGGCCCGGCCCAGTTCAACGACGCCGGCCTTACGGCCGTGCTGGGCTACCGCTTCAACGAACATTGGGAAGCGTATCTCTTCGGACAGAAGTCGATAATGACGCCGAAGATGCCCATGCCACTGTATTACATGGGCGACTTCGGCGACAAGATAGGGGCTGAAGTGCGTTACAACGTCAACCGGTCGTTCAGCATCGGGGTCAGCGTTTGGCACCAGCGGGTGCCCGACGCCCACAGATTCATGCCTACTCCACGTACTTCAGGCGCAGGCTATTGAGCACAACGCTGACGCTGCTCATGGCCATCAGCGCGCTGGCCCACATCGGTGTGATCTGGAAATCGACCACGCCATAAAGCGCCCCGGCAGCCAGCGGTATGCAAACCACATTATATATGAACGCCCAAAAGAGGTTTTGGCGAATCATGCCAACCGTCTTGCGCGACAGCCTTATGGCCTCGGGTATGCGGCGCAGGTCGGTTCCCATGAGCGTCACCTGCGCAACGTCCATCGCAATGTCCGTTCCCTTGCCCATGGCAATGCTCACATCGGCGGCAGCAAGGGCCTGGCTGTCATTGATGCCGTCGCCCACCATGGCCACCTTGCGGCCCTCCGACTGCAATTTCCTTACCAAGTCTTCCTTGTCTTGCGGCATCACCTTGCTGCGATAGTGCCCTATGCCGGCCTTTGCCGCCCAGTAGGCGGCTGCCTCTTCGGTGTCGCCGCTCATCATGTATATGCTTATTCCCTCTGCCTTAAGTTCCTCGATGGCCTCGCAGGCGTGGGGTTTCAGCGTCTCGCGGCTTTCCAGCTGCGGGTCGTAGCTGTGTGCGCCGGCCGACACTCGGCCACCATCCTCGCCGCCACCGCCGCCATCGCGGGTATCGGGCAGACATCCGCCATCAGATATGATGGTCAGCGTGCCGGTCTTGTCGACCACCATCGCGTCTACCTTGCGCAGGTTTTCCAGTGCCGTGGCGTCTTTTATCAGTATGCCGAGGCGGGCAGCCTTGCCTATGCCCACCATCAGGGCGGTTGGCGTGGCAAGCCCCATGGCGCACGGGCAGGCTATCACCAGCACCGAGACGGCCGAGAGAATGGCACGCGGCATCATGGCCATGCCACCCACGGCGAGCCACCCCACAAGCGTAACCACGGCAATGGCCAGCACCGTCGGCACAAATATGAGCGCAATGCGGTCGACAACCCGCTGCACCGGAGCCTTGGAACCTTGGGCCTCCTCCACCATCTTTATGATGTTGGCAAGCACCGTCTTTGACCCCACGGCCTCGGCCTTGAATCGGAACAAGCCCTCGCGCACCACCGTTCCGGCCAGCACCCGCGCTCCCTTAGCCTTGGCCACGGGCTCCGGCTCGCCGCTTATCATGCTCTCGTCGATGCGCGCCTCGCCGCTGACCACAGTGCCGTCGACAGGCACTTTCTCGCCTGCGCGCACCTCGACGGTGTCGCCCGGCTGCAACGCGGAAATGGGGGCGTCGGCCACAATGCCTCCGTCTACCAGGTGGGCCGTCTTCGGCGCAAGCCCCATCAGCGCCCTTATGGCCGAGGCCGTGCCCTTCTTGGCACGCTCTTCCATGAGCCTTCCCGAGAGCACGAAGGTGACAATCATCACCGAGGCGTCATAATACGTATGCCACTCTATGCCACGCGAGCCCCAGAAAGCGTCGCCCCAGAAAGTGTTGAACACGCTGAGCAGAAACGAAACGCAGGTGCTCATGGCCACAAGGGTGTCCATGCCGGCCGATGCGTGCAGCGCCTGGCGCCATGCGGTGGCGTAGAACTGGCGCCCGCAATATACAAGGTTGAGCAGCGAGATGACCATCATCAGCTGGTTGGCGGCGTCGGTTCCGCCAACGCTCACCCACCCCATAGACAGGCACATGGTGGCCACGGCAAACAGCCACGAGGCAATCACGCGGCGGCGCAGCAACACATAGCCCCGGCGTTCGATGGCCTCTACGTTGCGGTCTTCCTCAATCACCATATCATAGCCAATGGCCCCAAGCTCTTCTTTCATACGTTCGAGCGTGATGCGCTGCGGGTCGTACTCAACGAGGGCGGTTCTCGAAGGCAGGTTTACGGCGGCCGAGGCCACCCCGTCGAGCGAACGCAGCTTGCGCTCTACGTTGGCCGAACACCCGGCACACATCATGCCGAGAACGGCAATTGTCTTTTTTTCCATTTCAGTCCTTTAGTATTGATAATGAGCGCAAGGACGATACCGAAGAAGAAGTTGGTAACTGTCGCGAAAACTGCCCAAATCAAAGTCCAAGAAAGAACTGGGAAGAAAGTTCCTGCCATACGACCGCTAAAGACATTACCAAAGTTAGTAAGCCCTACCCAGTCGAAAAGACTCTTAGGAGGCAAGTGGTTGTGGTCGTAGTTGGTGAAGGCTAAGCAGACCATATAAATCAAAGGGAGAATAGTGAAGAGAAGGACACCAATAAGTGGAATAGCCATAAGTGTCATGTGGAAACGACCATCAGTCAAGGTTTTAAGGTCTTCTTTAAATGATGGAGCTTTACGTCCTTCTTCTTTCAAGGTAATCAAATGAGCTGCGCTCTTGATATTGCACCAGTAGATGTAAGCAAACACACAACAGAAGATGAGTGATGCGAGACCGAAAATCAAGAGCAACATTGAGTTATCACCTTCCGTTGCTACTTGGATTTTAATACCGTCAACAGTTTTTGTTGTAAGCCCTTGTTGTTTAATTCCTAGAGTGATTAACCCTTGGAAGGCTGGGATGACTTGATTGACAAAAGCGATAAGGAAAACAATTTCAGAAAGAAGGAAGAGCAATCCTTTAGTCCATTGTTTTTCTTTCAAGTTAGCAAATCCCATGATTAAGAATGATAACTTGGTTCCAATATCTCCTTTTTGGAAAAGTTCCTTTAGAGACATACCATCAAGAGACAATAGTTTTTTGTTCATTGAGAATCTCCTTCGTAGTCCTGAATCTGGGTAAAATATTTGTAACCAAATTCAGCATATAAGAAAAGATGAGTCATAGCTCGTCAATGGTAATGAAGAGAACTGACTCATCTCATCTCGCTAGTTAAATAGGTTTATTTTGTATTGGCAAGGTCTTTGTCAAATTGTTTCAAGCGTTTGAGGTAGTCGCTTTCTTTGATTTTGCCGTTGTAAGTATCGCTGAGGATAGCTTTGCTTTCAGTCCAGAATGTTGTCATTTGGTTAAGTTTAGGCATCAAAGTAGTATATTTATCTGAGCTACCCATTGTGATAACTGCTTTGGCAAGGTCTGATGATTGAACTGAATCAGTTTCTTGTGCGTTTGTATTTGCTGGAATTGTGTTAACTTTTTCAAAGACAGTCTTTTGACTTTCTTCATTTGAGATGTAAGCTGCAAGTTTGTAGCTTGCTGAGATACGTTTTGTGTTAGAACCAGCAGGTGCTTGGTTGACAGCGAAGAGACGAACACCCATGAAGGCTTTTTGTTGAACAGTTTTACCACCAATGTTGATAGTTGGATAGATAGCAACACCGATATTGTCTTTACCAACAGCTTTTTCAGCAGTTGCGTAGTCCCATGGTCCTGATTGAATAGCAGCTACAGTACCATCACCGAATTTAGACATGATGTTTTCAGATGTTACGTTAACAAATCCTTTGTTGTTCTTTTGGTCAGCAATCCATTTAAGAACTGATACACCAGCTTCGTTACCCCAATTTGTTCCTTTGGCATCTTCACCATCTTTACCGAAGAGTGTGTCACCAACTGAAAGGAATAGAGGTGCTGTCTTGTAAGCGTTCATTTCTTTGAACATTTCACCAAATGTTGCTTTTGATGTGATGGTTTCATAAGATTTAACATCGTCAGCAGAGAGCTTAGATTTGTTGTAGAAGAGAACTTGTGATTCAATACCGTAAGGGAATGCGTAAGTTTTACCTTTGTATTGTGCACCAGCAACAGCTTGGCCTGTGTTGTTGGCTTTAACTTCCTTAGCATACTTAGCAGGTACTTCTTGAATAACACCTGATTCTACCAATTGGCCAAGTTGGTCGTGTGGAAGGGCGAAGACATCAGCAGCTTTACTTGGGTCTTTTTTTACATTTTCCTGTGCATTAGCGGTGTTAGACTCAACAATTTTAACTTTTACGCCGGCATTTTCTTTTTCAAAGTTTTTAACAATCTCTGTATACGTTTCTTTGGTGTCAGTTGGAACCCAAAGTTTAAGAGTTGTTGTTTTTGAAGCAGCTTCCACAGGCTTTGCTTGACTAGCGGCAATAGCGCCACCCGCAACTACAGAAAGAGCAGCTGTGCTAACAAGTAATTTTTTCCAAGTGTTCTTTTCCATCATTTTCTCCTCCTAGAGAATTTTTAATTTACAGTTATATTATGCAACCGTTTGCAAAGTTTGTCAAGCGTTTTTTTGAAAAAAGTTTTAAAAAACGTGAATTTTTTTCGGAAAATGGCAATTATGTCAAAATAAGTAAAAAAGATTCTAAAATTGCGCAAGCAACCGTTTGCAATTATTGAAAGTTACTGTATAATGTAACGAAGATAGTTCTTTTGCTATTAAAAGCTGAGAAACTAAATTACCATGGTATGAAAATGAAATGATTAGGAGGAAAACAATGGTAACAATTAAAGATGTTGCTGCGAAAGCTGGTGTAAATCCTTCTACAGTAAGTCGAGTGTTGAAGGATAACGCTTCTATTTCTCAAAAGACAAAAGAAAAAGTCAGAGGCGCAATGGCTGAACTATGCTATGTACCTAACGTTGCTGCTCAGATGTTGGCAAGTGGTCTAACTTATAATATTGGAGTGGTCTTCCCCCCACTATTGACACCGGACCGACTCAGTGAACCTTTCTTTATGCAAATTTTAACGACCATCACGAATGAAGCGAAAGAGCAAGGATTCACCGTTTCGATTGCGACTGGTATGACAAAGGACGAGCTTGAAGAACAAGTAAAACTGATGCACCTGCAAAAGCGTGTTGATGGCTTTATTATTCTCTACTCTGACGGCAAGGATCTTGTTCGTCAATATTTGATGGAACAAAAGACGCCCTTTGTGATTGTTGGTGCATCTGATGGATTTGAACGAGAGATTACTTATATTGATAATGATAATCAATTGATGGGGAAGATGGCCTTGGAATACCTTTACGAAAAAGGACATCGAGCTATTCAATTTATTACGGATGATTTAGATTCTGAAATTTCTGAAGAACGCTATGTCGGTTATGTCCGAGGGGCAGGAAAACTAGACCTCGTTAGCCACCCAGCTCAGCTCTTTGATTCCAATGACCCTGTCGTTCTAGAGGAACTAATTGATTCTATTAAAGAAAATCAGACAACTGGTTTGATTGTTATTGGTGATACGGTATCTGTCCGTCTTATGCAATTTCTTTCATTCTATCAACTCAATGTCCCCCACGATATTTCGATTATTACTTTCAATAATTCGACATTCTCGAAATTGATTCACCCTTATTTAACAACCTTTGATATCAATGTTAATAATCTAGGGCGGACAAGTGTTCGACGACTTCTACAAATTATCCGTACGCCCAAAATGGTCTTTAGTGAAAAAATTATTGTGCCATTTTTATTGAAAGAACGAGAAAGTGTTCGAGATCTCAAAAAAAAATAAGTGCCTAGAAATCGCATAAAATCAATGGTTAAAAGACTTCTATCAATATGAAATAGAAGTTTTTTTGCTAAAATTGCTTGACTTATGCAAACGATTGCGTTAAAATTTAAACATACGAAATGAAAAAGGAGAACAGTTATGAAGAAACGTGCTAGCGGTGTGTTGATGCACATCACTTCACTTCCAGGTGAATTAGGAATAGGAACATTTGGGCAAGAGGCTTATAACTTTGTAGATTTCCTAGCAGAGACTGACCAAAGTTTTTGGCAAATTCTTCCATTGACAACAACAAGTTATGGAGATTCTCCTTACCAATCTTTCTCTGCAGTCGCAGGGAACACACATTTAATTGACTTTGACTTATTAACCAAAGAAGGTTACCTCACAGAAGAGGATTACCAAGATGTCGACTTTGGTCAAAATCCTGAAAAAGTTGACTACGCACAAATCTACGAAGCACGTCGTCCTGTTTTGGAAAAAGCTGTCGCTAACTTCCTTGCAAGCGATGGCGCAGCTGAAAAACTTGACAGCTTCGTTGCAGAAGCTCAGTGGGTGATTGATTTTGCGGAATTCATGGCTTGCAAAGAACACTTTAGCAACAAAGCTCTTCAAGAATGGGATGACAAAGCAGTCATTCGCCGTGAAGAAGAAGCTCTTGAAGCTTACCGTGAAAAACTTGCAGATAAAATTGCTTACCATAAGGTAACACAATATTTCTTCAACCAACAATGGACAGCTTTGAAAGCTTACGCTAACAAAAACGGTATCCAAATTATCGGTGACATGCCAATCTATGTTTCAGCTGACAGTGTAGAAGTTTGGACAATGCCAAATCTCTTCAAATTAGATGAAGACAAACGTCCCCTTGCTATTGCTGGTGTCCCTGCTGATGAATTTTCAGATGATGGTCAACTTTGGGGAAATCCTATCTACAACTGGGAAAATCACCAAAAAACAGACTTTGCTTGGTGGATTTACCGTATTCAAGAAGGTATCAAAATGTATGATTACCTTCGTATCGACCACTTCAAAGGTTTCTCAGATTTCTGGGAAATCCGTGGCGATTACGAAACTGCCAACGATGGTTCATGGCAACCAGCACCGGGACCAGAACTCTTTGCGAAAGTTAAAGAAGTTCTCGGTGACCTTCCAATCATCGCTGAAAACCTTGGTTACATCGATGAAAAAGCAGAAAAATTACTTGAAGGCACGGGCTTCCCAGGGATGAAAATTCTTGAATTTGGTTTCTACGACACAACTGGCAATAGCGTTGATATCCCTCACAATTACACTGAGAATACTATCGCTTACGCAGGAACACACGATAACGAAGTTATCAACGGTTGGTTCGATAACTTGACAGATGAGCAAAAAGCTTACGCTGAAAATTACATGCGTCGTTTGCCAGGTGAACCAATTACAGAAACTGCTTTGCGCACCCTTTACGCATCTGTAAGTAAAGTAACCATCACTTGCATGCAAGACTTACTTGATAAAGCAGCAGATAGCCGTATGAACATTCCAAATACAGTCGGTGGTAACTGGGAATGGCGCATGCTCAAGGAAGATTTAACAGATGACCGTAAAGCTTTCTTGAAGGAAATCACAACAATTTATAACAGAGGAAAATAAGGTAATAAAATGACAACTACATTCACATCATACGTTGAACAACAAGGAAAAACATTAGCTGAACTTTCAAATGAAGACATCTATGTATCACTTTTGAACTACGTAAAACAAGAAGCAGCAGCTAAAGGCAAAAACACTGGAAAACGTAAAGTTTATTACATCTCAGCCGAGTTTTTGATTGGTAAACTTCTTTCAAATAACTTGATTAACCTTGGTATCTACAAAGATATCAAAAAAGAACTAGCAGCAGCTGGGAAATCTATCGCTCAAATCGAAGATGTTGAACCAGAACCATCACTTGGTAATGGTGGTCTTGGACGTTTGGCATCATGTTTCATCGATTCAATGGCTTCATTAGGTATCAACGGTGAAGGTGTCGGACTTAATTACCACTGTGGGCTTTTCAAACAAGTCTTCCGTAACAACCAACAAGAAGCAGAAGCTAACTACTGGATTGAAAATAATTCTTGGCTTGTACCAACTGACATTTCTTATGATGTGCCATTCCGTGACTTCACTTTGAAATCACGCTTGGACCGTATTGATGTCCTTGGTTACAAGAAAGATACTAAAAACTATCTCAACCTTTTTGATATTGACGGACTTGACTATGGTTTGATTAAAGACGGTATCTCATTTGATAAAACAGAAATCAAGAAAAACTTGACCCTCTTCCTTTATCCAGATGACTCAGATAAAAACGGAGAATTGCTCCGCATTTACCAACAATACTTCATGGTATCAAATGCTGCACAACTTTTGATTGATGAAGCTATCGAACGTGGTTCTAACCTTCATGACTTGCCAGAGTATGCTTATGTGCAAATCAACGATACTCACCCATCAATGGTCATTCCTGAACTTATCCGTCTTTTGACTGAAAAACATGGTTTCGACTTTGACGAAGCAGTTGCAGTCGTATCACAAATGGTTGGTTACACAAACCACACTATCTTGGCAGAAGCCCTAGAAAAATGGCCACTTGACTACTTGAATGAAGTTGTACCACATCTTGTTGTTATCATCAAGAAATTGGATGCCATCGTTCGTGGCAAATACGATGATCCAAGTGTTCAAATTATTGACGAACACAACCGTGTTCACATGGCACACATGGATATTCACTTCTCAACATCTGTCAACGGTGTTGCTGCCCTCCACACTGAAATCCTTAAAAACAGTGAGTTGAAACATTTCTACGATATTTACCCAGATAAATTCAACAACAAAACAAATGGTATCACCTTCCGTCGTTGGTTGGAATTTGCTAACCAAGACTTGGCAGATTACATCAAAGATTTGATTGGTGACGAATACCTAACAGATGCTACAAAACTTGAAAAATTGATGGCATTCGCAGATAGCAATGAAGTCCATGATAAATTGGCATCAATCAAGTACAAAAATAAATTAGCTCTTAAACGCTACCTTAAAGAAAATAAAGGTATCGAATTGGATGAAAACTCAATCATCGATACTCAAATCAAACGTTTCCACGAATACAAACGTCAACAAATGAACGCTTTGTATATTATCCACAAATACTTGGAAATCAAACGTGGTAACCTTCCAAAACGCAAAGTAACCGTTATCTTTGGTGGTAAAGCTGCACCAGCCTACACTATCGCACAAGATATCATTCACCTTATCCTTTGCTTGTCTGAATTGATTAACAACGACCCTGAAGTGAACAAATACCTCAATGTTCATTTGGTAGAAAACTACAATGTTACCGTTGCTGAAAAATTGATTCCTGCAACTGATATCTCTGAACAAATTTCTTTGGCATCAAAAGAAGCATCTGGTACTGGTAACATGAAATTCATGCTTAACGGTGCGCTTACACTTGGTACTATGGACGGTGCTAACGTAGAAATTGCAGAGCTTGTAGGTCAAGAAAATATCTACACATTCGGTAAAGATTCAGATACAATCATTAACCTTTACGCAACAAACGGTTATGTATCTAGAGATTACTGTGAAGCTAGCCCTGTGATTAAAGAAGCTGTTAACTTTATCATCAGTGAAGAGTTGCTAAATATCGGAAATGAAGAACGTCTTGAACGTCTCTACCTAGAATTGCTCAACAAAGACTGGTTCATGACTTTGATTGACTTAGAAGAATACATCCAAGTCAAAGAACAAGTTCTTGCTGACTACGAAGACCATGATGCTTGGAACCGCAAAGTTATTCATAACATTGCTAAAGCTGGATTCTTCTCATCTGACCGTACTATCGAACAATATAACGAAGATATCTGGCATTCAAACTAATCTCATCAAACTCAAAGAAGTTGGGCATGGCTCAGCTTCTTTTTTTTGCAGTAATCTAAATGAATGTTTATTTATAGCTTTTCAAAATTATTTTTCAAAAATATGAATTTTATCAAATTCCACCTTGACAAGTGAATATTTATAATATAAAATGTATACATATCAATTAAGAAAAGAGAAAAACTATGAAAAAGACAAGAATTTTAACAGGTTTAGTCCTAGCAGTATCTGCATTTTTACTCACAGCTTGTGGCTCTTCAACCAAGGAAGATACTTCTGTCAAAGATATTCAGAAAAAGGGAACTATTACCGTTGCTATGAATCCAGAGTTTGCACCGTTTGAATTTAAAACTTTGGTTAACGGTAAGGATACTATTGTTGGGTCAGATGTGGAATTGGCGAAAGCTATTGGTAAAGAATTGGGCGTTAAGGTGAAATTCTCATCAATGTCATTTAATAACGTTCTGGCTAGCCTTCAATCTGGCAAAGCTGACATTGCTATCTCAGGGATTTCAGCGACAAAAGAACGTCAAAAAGTTTATGATTTCTCAACTAGCTACTATGAATCTAAAAATGTTGTTATCGTAAAAAAGGATAAATTGGCTGATTATACCAAGACAACTTCATTGAAAGACAAATCAGTTGCGACACAAAAAGGAACTATCCAAGAAAATATTGCCAAAGACCAGCTTAAAGGTGCTAAAGTCGTTTCCTTGGTTCAAAATGGTGAAATGATTAACGAGTTGAAGAATGGTCAAGTGGATGCGGTTGTCTTTGAAAAACCAATCGCGCAAGCCTATGTTGATAAAAATTCAGACCTTGCCATTTCAGAAATTGACTTGAAATCAGGTGATTCAGATGCCTATGCAGTTGCTATGCCAAAAGGTAGCAAAGCTTTGAAAGCAAAAATCGATAAAGTCATCACTAAATTGAAAAAAGATGGCACTTTGGACAAGCAAGTTCAAGAAGCTTACGATTTATCAGTTTCATCAGCTGACTAATAGAATATTTCAAGATGAGAAAAGTCTGGGCAATTTTGCGCAGACTTTCTATATTTTAGGTTGATAAATAGCAGAAAATTAAGTATTATCAAAGTATAAGAGAGAAGGGGATGAAAAAATGAAATTACCGCGTTTTGGCGTTGAAGAATGGCTAAATGTACACGAAAAAGAGGCAACCTATGATATTGCAGGTGTGTCGATTTCAGCCTTAACTGTTCAAGAATTATTTGACTTAACAAAAACGAACAGCAAGGATTTTTACCAAGAATTATCACAGAAACGTTTAGATTATGGTTGGATTGAAGGCTCACCAACGTTCAAAAAAGAGGTGGCGAAGTTTTATGAGAACGTAGCAGAAGAGAATATTTTACAAACTAATGGTGCAACTGGGGCTAATATGCTTGTTTTATATGCCATGGTAGAACCTAGTGACCACGTGATTTCCCTCTACCCCACCTATCAGCAACTCTATGATATCCCAGAATCATTGGGAGCTATAGTTGATTTGTGGCCAATCAAGGAGGAATTGAATTGGCTCCCTGACCTCGATGAATTACGCCAGATGATTAAGCCAAATACGAAATTCATCTGCATCAACAACGCGAACAATCCGACGGGTGCAATCATGGATCGTAGCTATTTGACAGAATTGGTTGCCATTGCCCAGTCTTGTGGAGCCTATATTCTGTCCGACGAAGTTTATCATTCTTTTGACGACAAAGATATCCCTGCCATCGTTGACCTCTATGACAAGGGTATTTCGGTCAATAGTTTGTCCAAAACTTACTCTTTGCCTGGTATTCGGGTTGGTTGGGTGGCTTCGCATAAGGAAGTTGCTGACATTTTGCGTGATTACCGAGATTATACTATGATTTGCGCGGGTGTCTTTGACGACATGGTGGCTTGCCTTGCCCTCAAAAATCGCCAGAAAATTCTTGAGCGTAATGCTAAGATTGTTCGTGAAAATCTTGCAATTTTGATGGATTGGGTGGCTCAAGAGCCAATGGCGGAGCTGATTCGACCAGCTGCCGTATCCACCTCCTTTGTAAAATTGAAAATAGACCTTCCTATTGAAACTTTTTGCCTAAATCTCTTGAAAAAGAGAGGTGTTTTGGTGATTCCAGGTAACCGATTTGATATTGAAGGACATGTTAGAATCGGCTATTGTTGCCCACAAGAAACCTTGAAAAAAGGTTTGGCTTTGCTGTCTCAAGAATTAAATGAATAAAAATAGAAAATATTTTGTATAATTATTGACAAAATAATCACTAGGCTGTATAATCTTAAGAGTAGAAAAAAAGAAAAGAGATTTATCATGAAATTGAAAAAATTATTGTTTGGAGCACTTGCGCTTACTTCTATCGTCGCTTTGGCAGCCTGTGGCTCATCATCTAACAATGACGCTCAAAGTAAAATTGAAAAGAGTGGGAAATTGGTCGTAGCAGTCAGTCCTGACTATGCACCATTTGAATTCAAAGCACTAGTCAATGGTAAAGATACAGTCGTTGGTGCTGATATTGAACTAGCCCAAGCTATTGCTGATGAGCTTGGTGTTAAGTTAGAATTATCACAAATGAGTTTCAATAATGTCTTGTCAAGCGTTCAATCAGGCAAAGCTGACATGGCTATTTCAGGTCTGTCAAAAACTAAAGCGCGTGAGAAAAACTTTGATTTCTCAGATGCCTACTACGAAACAGAAAATGCTGTCTTGGTAAAATCTTCTGATGTTAACAAGTACACTTCTGTTGATAGCTTAGCTGGTAAGAAAGTAGCCGTTCAAAAAGGAACTATCGAAGAAGGTTTGGTCAAAGACCAAATGTCTAAATCAAATCTTGTCTCATTGACAGCGATGGGTGAAGCTATTACTGAATTGAAATCAGACCAAGTTCAAGCAGTTGACCTTGAAAAACCAGTTGCAGAAGGTTACTTGGCTCAAAACTCAGATTTGACCTTGGCTAACTTCACACTAAAAACAGGTGACGGAGATGCAAAAGCTGTTGCTATGAAGAAAAATAGCGGTAAATTGAAGAAAACAGTCAATAAAGTGATTGCTAAGTTGGCTAAAGAGGATAAATATAAAACATTCATTTCTGATGCTGCTAAATTAACAGGAACGCAAGTAACAGAATAAAGAGAGGGAGTAGTGATGACAGCATCGCTACTTTTCTTATCTGTACAAAACACGTTAGTCATGATAGACTAATAAACTGAGGAGAAAATAGCATATGTCAACCACTGTCGATATTGAACGTTATAAAGAATTAGCTCAACAAAAGCAAAAAGAGCACCGCAAATTTTTAGCAAGCCTGAAGAAAAAAGCTCCAAAAAATCTGGATAAAATTGTTCAAGAAGTTCACACCGAAGTCTTTAACGAAATTGACTGCACCGCCTGCGCAAATTGCTGCAAGACCTTGGGACCACTATTTACGGAGGCGGATATTGAGCGTATCTCGAAAGCCTTTCGAATGAAGCTGTCGGCTTTTGAAGATATGTACCTTGAAGTAGACGAAGATGGCGATAAAGTCTTCAAATCAATGCCCTGCCCCTTCCTTGGAGACGATAATCTCTGTAGCATTTATGATGTGAGACCAAAGGCTTGTCGTGAGTTTCCACACACAGATCGTAAGAAAATTTACCAGATCAATCACCTTACGATTAAGAACACTTTAACTTGCCCCGCAGCCTATTTATTTGTTGAAAAATTAAAAAATCGTATTTGATTGATAGCTTTTTGACAGGAAATGTAAAATAATTAAAGTAAATGATTTGACATTTTTGAAAAAATTAGGTATGCTAGTGTGGAACGTGAAAATGTTACATTATCTTGAGGAGGTGAAATCCATGTCAAAAACAGTAGTACGTAAAAACGAATCACTTGACGACGCACTTCGTCGCTTCAAACGTTCTGTGACTAAAGCTGGTACTCTTCAAGAATCACGTAAACGTGAATTCTATGAAAAACCTTCTGTAAAACGTAAACGTAAATCAGAAGCAGCTCGCAAACGTAAAAAGTTCTAATTTTAGAATCTGGTAGTCCGAAAGGACTACTTTTTATTTTATTAGTGATATGGGAATATCAAAAAAACGACCAAGTTTTCTCGGTTGTTTTTGTATTATAGCGATAGCTTATTTTTTAGCAAAAGGTCGCAAATTTCAGCGAGCAATTCTTCTTGAGTTGGAGCTGGCTCTTCTTCAACGACTTCTTCTTTTTTACCGAGAGTCATAGCATGATTAGCAGCTTTGATAACGAAGAAAAGAGTTGTACCGACGATGAGGAAGTTGATGATAGCGCTAAGAAAGCTACCATATTTAACACCGTTCCAAGCTAGTTGTGTAATATTTTGAACTTTTGCTGCCTTTAAAGCTGGATTTAAGATAAGAGGTGTGATGATGTCACTAACAAGTGACTTAATAATAGCATTGAAAGCAGCCCCCATAACAACCGCAACAGCAAGGTCTAGGACATTTCCTTTAAACAAAAACTCTTTGAGCTCTTTAAGCATTGATAACTAATCTCTTTAGTAGTATTGATTTCACCCGTTATTATAGCTAAAAGAGGCGGCGGCTTTATCAAGCAATGTGACTTCTAAAAATAAAATAATTGAAAACAAATTATAATTACTTGCCCGAAGCCATCCAAGTACGATAATACCAGTAGTAAAAAATTTACAAAATATCTGTGAAATGCTATAATGGTGTGTGAAACTTATAATGGGTTTGTTGTGCGGAGGTGGTAAATTGGCAATTGATAAAGAATTGATTTCTGAAATCAAAAATAGCGTCAATATTGTTGATGTTATTGGCGAAGTTGTCAGTCTGTCACGTACAGGTCGCAATTACCTTGGACTTTGTCCTTTTCACAAAGAGAAGACGCCATCTTTTAATGTCATTGAAGATAGGCAGTTTTTTCATTGTTTTGGTTGTGGAAAGTCTGGTGATGTTTTTAAATTCTTGGAAGAATATCGTCAAATCAGCTTTTTAGAAAGTGTGCGGCTGGTTGCGGATAGGGTCGGTATTGCTGTGCAGATGCCTGCGCAGGAGCAGGAGACAGCTCGTCGCAATCCGAATCAATCACTTCTCGATATTCATCAAGATGCGGCCAAGTTTTACCACGCGATTTTGATGACTACCGAGATTGGTAAACAAGCGCGTGCTTACTTACTTGAACGAGGGCTGACAGATGACTTGATTGTTCATTTTAATTTGGGGTTAGCGCCCGATGAAACGGATTTTCTCTATCAACGTGTCTCAAATCGCTACGACGAGATGACCTTGTCGACATCTGGTTTGTTCAATTACTCTGAAAATAGCAATCGCTTTTACGATGCCTTTCGCAATCGAATCATGTTTCCTTTGACCAATGACCGAGGAGATGTTATCGCCTTTTCAGGTCGAATTTGGACTAAGTCTGATATTGAAGCTAAGCAGGCAAAATACAAGAATTCACGGTCTACTCCGATTTTTAATAAATCGTTTGAACTTTACCATCTAGATAAAGCGCGTGCTGTTATTGGTAAAAAGCATGAGGTTTATCTGATGGAAGGTTTCATGGATGTCATTGCAGCCTATCGTTCGGGCATTGAAAATGCAGTGGCTTCAATGGGAACTGCATTGACACCAGAGCATGTTCAGCATTTGAGAAAATTCACTAAAAAGGTTGTATTGACCTATGATGGAGACTCTGCTGGACAACATGCAATAGGCAAGTCGTTAGCATTACTATCTGATATGACAGTTGACATTGTTCGTATTCCCAATCAGATGGACCCTGACGAGTACAGTCGTGCTAATTCAGCAGAGGCCTTAGTTCAGTTGTTGGAACAAGGTCGCATCAGTGATGTGGAATTTTACATTCAATACCTAAAACCGAAAAATACGGATAATTTGCAGGCTGAGTTTCAGTATGTTGAAAAAATTTCTGCCATCATTGCAAAGTCACCGTCAATTACAGCGCAGAATAGCTATATCACAAAAGTAGCGGAGCTCTTGCCGGATTTTGATTATTTTCAAATTGAACAATCGGTTAACAACCAACGATTGGCAGATAGGAATAATCGGCAACAGAACTTGATGCGTCCGACGCAAACGATGACAGAACTTCCAATGACCAAGCGTGTCTCTGCTTTGGTAAAAACAGAAAGTCAGTTAATGCACCGGCTCTTGCATCATACTTATTTGTTGAGTGATTACCGCAATAGAGATGATTTTTACTTCCAAACACCAGAGCTACAGCAACTATATCTCTTATTGAAGCAAAATGGCGAAATTACTTCTTATGAACTGTCTCAGCTATCCGAGGATTTGCAACAAATGTACTATCGTGTTTTGGAAGAACAATTGCCGGACGAAGTTGCACCTGGGGAAATCGCTGCGCTAGAGAGTAGACGAGACCATCTTCTGCGTGAGCAAGAATTGCGTAAGCAAAGTCAGCTAATCAGAGAGTCAAGTAACCAGGGTGATGTTGAAGGTGCCCTAGCCGCCCTAGAAAATTTAATAGCCCAGAAAAAAAATATGGAGTGAGGAAATATGGCAGATAAAAAAGGAAATACAACTTTTAACGTGCAAGTTGCGGATTTCATTCGTAACCACAAACAAGCAGGGACTGCAATTGATGATGAAGTGACTGAAAAGCTCGTCATTCCTTTTGTGCTTGATGCGGACCAAATCGATGACCTTTTGGAACGTTTGACGGATGGTGGTATTTCCATTACAGATAAGGAAGGGAATCCGTCTTCTAAATATGTTGTCGAAGAGCCTAAGCCTGAAGAATTAACTGACGAAGAGCTACTCGGAAGCAATTCTGCCAAAGTGAACGATCCAGTACGCATGTACCTTAAAGAGATTGGAGTTGTGCCACTCTTAACAAATGAAGAAGAAAAAGAGTTGGCTGTCGCTGTTGCTGCAGGTGACTTGCAAGCTAAGCAACGTCTTGCTGAAGCAAACTTGCGTTTGGTGGTTTCTATTGCCAAACGTTATGTCGGACGTGGTATGCAATTTCTTGACTTGATTCAAGAAGGAAATATGGGGCTTATGAAAGCCGTTGATAAGTTTGATTACTCTAAAGGGTTCAAATTTTCAACTTATGCTACTTGGTGGATTCGTCAAGCCATCACGCGTGCTATCGCTGACCAAGCGCGTACTATCCGTATCCCGGTTCACATGGTTGAAACAATTAATAAGTTGGTTCGTGAACAACGTAATCTTCTTCAAGAATTGGGACAAGACCCTACTCCTGAACAAATTGCGGAGCGCATGGATATGACCCCAGATAAGGTTCCTGAAATCCTCAAGATTGCCCAAGAGCCTGTATCACTTGAAACACCAATCGGTGAGGAAGAAGATTCACACCTTGGTGATTTTATTCCTGATGATGATGCACTTGCACCTGCCGATGCGGCTTCAATGAGCCTTCTTAAAGAGCAACTTGCAGATGTTTTAAAAACTCTTACTCCGAGAGAGGCAAAAGTTCTTTCACTAAGATTTGGTCTTGATGACGGAAATCCAAAAACACTTGAAGAAGTAGGCAAGGTGTTTAATGTTACACGAGAGAGAATCAGACAGATTGAGGCGAAAGCTCTCAGAAAACTTCGTCACCCGAGCAGAAGTAAAAAATTAAAGGACTTTTTAGACTGATTATGACAGAAGAAAAAATTGACAGAATAAATGCGCTTGCTCATAAGCAGCAGGCGGTCGGTCTTACCGATGAAGAAAAGGAAGAACAATCAAAGCTTAGGCAGGAGTATATCGCTTCAGTCAGAGCAAGCCTTGTAGGTCAACTTGAAAATACATATATAGTTGACGAAAACGGCAAAAAGAAAAAGGTAAAAAAGAAATAATGGGAAAGCTTATAATTATTGAAGGTCTTGACGGGTGCGGCAAATCAACGCAAACGCAATTACTTGAAGAATATTTTGAAAAAAATTCAATTAATTTTAAAAAAATCAAGCTTCCGGATTATGACAGTAAGTCGAGCACGCTCGTTAAAATGTATCTCGCCGGTGAATTTGGCAAAGATGCCGCTGATGTAAATGCTTACGCTGCCGGCGCTTTTTATGCAGTTGACAGGTTTGCGTCTTATAAGCTTGATTGGGGCAACGATTATAATGACGGAACATTGATTTTAGCTGACAGATATGCCACTTCTAATTCAATTTATCAAATGGAAAAGATTGATGAATCTAAATGGGATGAATATCTTGATTGGTCGGCTGATTTTGAATATAACAAAATAGGTATTCCTAAGCCTGATTTGGTAATTTTTCTCGATATGCCCGTTGAAGTGTCACAAAGGCTTATGACTGCTCGCTATGACGGTGATGAAAGTAAAAAAGACGTTCACGAGGCTAATGTTGATTTTCTTAATAAATGCAGAAAATCAGCACTTTATACCGCTTCTAAGCAAGGCTGGGCGGTTATACCTTGTTCTGACGGCGAGAAACCGCTTCCTATTGAAGAAATACATAATACTATTCTTGATTTTGTAAAAAAAGAATTGAAGGAAAAATAAAATGTTAGAGTTTAAAACACCGCAAATTGAGGATAAGGCATGGGTTGACCAATGCTTTAAGCATTTAAAAACAATGAATTGCGATTACACATTTGGCAATATGTTTGTGTGGAGCACCGAGTACAGTACCAAGATTTGTAGGTTTAAAGACTTTTTTATTTGCAGTTGGGGTATGGGCAAGGAAACTAATTTTGGCATCCCTGTCGGAAAAGGTGATTTTAAAGAAGCCGTTGAGGAAGTTATCAAATATGCTAAGGCTAATGATATTATGCCACGCTTTTACGGTGTTACCGAAGCTTATGTTGAGATGCTAAACAAAAATTTTCCCGATGCTTTTCAATTTTTATATGATGAAAGTTATGGAGATTATATTTACGAGGTTGAAAAAATGGCTTCGCTTAAAGGCAAGAAATACCACGGCAAGCGCAACCATATAACGAACTTTAAGAAAAACAATCCTAATTGGTCTTTTGAAACGATTAATAAAGATAATATTGACGATTGTATTAATCTTCACGCTAAATGGATAAACACTCACGTTGATGACAGTGATATTTCTTTTGAATTTGAAGCCGTTTTAAAAGCGTTTGAGAATTATGACAAATTGGGATTTATCGGTGGAATCATAAGAATAGACGGTGAAGCTATTGCCTATACTTTCGGTGAGCCTATCAGCGATGAAACATTTGTAACTCATTTTGAAAAAGCTCCGCCGGACATTCAGGGTGCCTATCCAATTATTAATCAGGAGTTTACTAAAAATTGTTTGATGAATTATAAATATGTAAACAGGGAAGAGGATTTGGGACTTGAGGGCCTCAGAAAGGCTAAGCAATCCTATTGTCCTGAAATTTTTCTTAAAAAATGCATAGCTGTTTACAAAGACTGATAATATGATTAAATATTTTGATGATGAAAATTTGATTATTCGCTTATGGCATGAAGCTTTTGGCGACAGCGATGAGGATATCGTTTTCTTTTTGGAAAATTGCAAGCATAAAAAATGTTTGGGCTTCTTTGAGGAAAATGAACTTTGTTCTATGCTTTTTCTTGTTGATTGTAAGGTTAACGGCAATAATGCAAAATATATTTATGCCGCTTGCACATATCAAAATAAACAGAAAAACGGTCAGATGACCAATCTTTTATCCTTTTGCAAAAGGAAATATGATTTGCTGTCATTAATTCCCGCAAATGATAAGCTTGTTACTTATTATGATAAGCGTGGTTTTAAGGGTAGGAGTGAAATTAAAAATATTATATTTAGTGAAAGCGACGATATAAAAGAATACCTTTTAGAAGGTTATGAACTTACTAAGCCGCTTTTATCAATTTATAAAAAAATGGAGATTTAATAATGGTTTACGTATTTTTAGCAGACGGCTTTGAAACTATCGAAGCGCTTGCCGTTGTTGATATGCTAAGGCGAGCAAAGATTGATAACGAAACTGTCGGAGTAACAGGTAAAACTGTTAAATCATCACATAATATTGAAGTTGTTGCTGATATTACAATTGATGAATTAAATATCAGTAATGCAGATGCAATTGTTTTACCGGGCGGTATGCCGGGTACTTTAAATCTTGAAGCAAACAGTGTTGTTCAATCTTCGATTGATTACTGCGTTGAAAACAAAAAATA
>OGEP01001896.1_pt1 | contig 20437 bp, 16 predicted proteins | sample 1570721 | NCBI WGS metagenome assembly OGEP01 (sample SAMEA2582131, study PRJEB24529) | metagenome | biome: Human gut stool | place: China | collected 2011 | reverse complement strand
TTTGAACATCAAAATAGAGAGAACCAATCTGATTCTCTCTAGATGTTAGTGATAAATCACCCACTACAGTTGACAATGAGCCTTTTTAAATTAAATAGCCTCATATTGTTCGTTTTATTGTTAGTTAATCAATCTACTGATAACTATTTGTACAGAATTTTAAAAATAAGAATCTTTTTGTCCTAGGCTTGCTCTAGCTCATTATTTCAAGTTCTTTTTGTACTCTTCAGCTTCTGCTGCTGTTGATAATACGAAGTGACCTGGTGTGATTTCACGCATTTCGCGTTCTTGACCATCTTGCTCCATAGTTGGATCGTAAGCGTAGTGAACACGGGCGCGTTCTTTTTCAGGGTCTGGTTCAGGAATAGCTGAAAGTAAACTCTTAGTGTATGGGTGGATTGGATTGTTGTAAACATCGTCTGATGTTCCAATTTCCAAAATTTTACCCCAGTGCATAACACCAATACGGTCTGAAATGTATTTAACCATTGACAAATCGTGAGCGATGAAGAGGTAAGTCAAACCTTGTTCATGTTGCAATTTTTGCATCAAATTGACAACCTGCGCCTGGATTGAAACATCAAGAGCTGAGATTGGTTCGTCGGCGATGATGAATTTGGGTTCAACAGCTAGCGCACGCGCAATCCCAATACGTTGACGTTGTCCACCTGAGAATTCATGTGGGTAGCGTGTTAAGTGGTCTTTGTTCAAACCAACTAAATCAAGCAATTCTTGGACTTTCGCATCGCGTTCTTCTTTAGTTTTTACCAACTTATGGATATCAAGGCCTTCTGCGACAATATCACGGATTTTCATACGACCGTTAAGACTAGCTTGGGGGTCTTGGAAAATCATCTGAGCGTCCTTACGAAAGCCGTGAAGTGCTTTACCTTTAAGGTGAGACACTTTTTCACCGTTAAAGATAATTTCCCCCTCGTTGATATCATAAAGTTTCAAGATAGCACGGCCAACGGTTGTTTTCCCTGAGCCTGATTCTCCAACAAGCCCGAAAACTTCACCTTCGTAGATGTCAAAGCTGACATTATCAATAGCTTTAACTTCGTTGGATTTTCCTTTATTGAAGGTCAAAGAAACGTTTTTGACTTCAACTAATTTTTTACGATTTTCAGTCATTAAGCTTTCTTCCCTTCCATTTTTTTCCACTTAGCCCAGCGTTTTTGAATTGGGAGTGGTGGTGTTACTTTAGGTGCACGTTCATCTAGCAACCATGTTGCTGCATAATGCGTGTCTGACACTTTGAACATTGGTGGTTCTTCTTCATGGTCGATGTCCAAGGCAAATTCATTACGAGCTGCAAAGGCATCACCTTTAGGTGGGTTCAAGAGGTCTGGTGGTGTTCCTGGAATTGATTCCAAGCTACCAGATTCTGTGTCTGTGGTTGGCATTGAGTTTAGGAGTCCCCAAGTGTATGGGTGTTGTGGGTTGTAGAAAACCTCATCAACGGTTCCATACTCAATGATTTTACCAGCATACATTACCGCAACGCGGTCTGCCATACCAGCTACGACACCAAGGTCGTGGGTAATGAAGATGATTGATGAATGGCGTTCTTTTTGAATTTCTTTCATCAAGTGAAGAATTTGCGCTTGAATGGTAACGTCAAGAGCTGTTGTTGGCTCATCAGCAATCAGAATTTCTGGGTTAGCTGCAAGAGCAACGGCGATAACGGCACGTTGGCGCATACCACCAGACCATTGGTGTGGGTAGTCATTGATGTGTTCTTCGGCATTTGGAATACCGACATTCTTCATCAATTCGAGAGCTCGTTCAAGGGCTTCTTTTTTAGAAATTTTTTCGTGAATCATGATTGGTTCGGCAATTTGCAAACCAATTTTCATGGTTGGGTCAAGGCTGGTCATTGGGTCTTGGAAAATCATTGAGATTTCATTTCCACGAATTTTTACCCATTCACTTTCACTAAGCTCGTTCAAATTACGACCTTTGAAAATGATTTCTCCAGTGATTTCTGAATTTTTAGCGTTAAGTCCGATAATGGTACGAGTAGTAACGGATTTTCCGGAACCAGACTCCCCCACGATAGCAAGGGTTTCCCCTTCTTTTAAATCAAAATTAACGTCGCGGATAGCCTTCACATCACCAGCATAGGTATGGAAGTCCACATGTAAATTTTTGACACTTAAGATAGTTTCTTTAGTCATGTTAGTTCCTCCTAATCGTTGCTAGATTTAGGGTCAAAGGCATCGCGCAAGCCATCTCCAAGAAGGATGAAAGCAAGGGCAATGACAACCAAAGCAAGGGCTGGGAGCATTACTTGATATGGATAGTATTGCAAGTTTTCTTGGGCATCTGAAATCAATGAACCAAGTGATGCTGTCGGTGGTTTAACCCCTAAGTTGATGGCTGAAAGCACTGCTTCGTACATGATGGCACTTGGAATAGTCATCATGATTTGGACGATGATAATCCCTGAAATGTTTGGCAAAATGTGACGGAAAGCAATCTTCAATGGGCTTTCACCAAGTGAGCGAGAAGCCAAAACAAACTCACGTTCACGGTATGAGAGGGTCAAATTACGAACTTGACGCGCCATTGATGTCCAACCCGTGAAGGCGATTGAGATAACGATGGCTGTAATCCCGTTTCCGAGAACCAAACCAAGCATGGTAACGATAACCAAGTTAGGGATTGATGAGATGACCTCAACAACACGTTGCATGAAGGTATCGGTACGGCCTCCGACATAACCTGAAATCAAACCATAGGTAACCCCAAAAATCAAGTCAATCAAAGTTGCAGCAATAGCAACTAGAAGGGAAATACGGATACCAACGATAATACGTTTTCCGAGGCTACGACCAAGGCTGTCTGTTCCCATGATGAATTTTTTATTTTTTGGAACACTTTGTGCTTTGTAGGCATCAGTTGATTCAGTATTACCTGAATATTTGATTTTACCATTCCAGAACGGAAGGTTGTCACTCAATTTTGGTGGAAGGTTACGGTAAGTTGTAACGGCTTTTGAATCGAAGCTGTTGGCACTCTTTTGTGGGATAAAGATGGTTGATGCCATTGAAAAGACAATCAACAGACCTAAGAACCAAAGTGACACAACGGCTAGTTTATTTTTCTTAAGACGACGCCATGCATCTTGCATGAATGAAAGAGCTGGCTTTTCGATTTTTTCTTGGGCACTGCTTGAACCAGCACCAACAAGTTGGAATGTTCTATTTTTATCTGCCATGAACTTCTCCTTATTGCAAGCGAACGCGTGGGTCTACGAGACTGATAACGATATCAGTAACCAAGATAGCCACCATAAGCATAACGGCATAGACGATAGTTGTTCCCATAATAACTGGGTAGTCTTTTGTAGGGATTGATGACACAAACTGTTGCCCGATTCCTGGGATTGAGAAAATTTGCTCAATCAAGGCTGAACCGGTCAAAAGACCTGCAGCTAATGGACCGATGAGAGTCAAGACTGGAATCATTGAGTTTCGATAGGCGTGTCTAGTTGTTACTTGACGCATTGTCATCCCTTTAGAACGAGCTAATTGGATATAGTCTGTGTTGAGTGTTTCAATCATTTCGCTACGGAAGAAACGTGACACTTGCGCTAGGGTTGGCAAACCAAGAGCCAATGATGGCAAGATAGTTTTGCCAAATGTTCCCCAACCTGAAAGCGGAGCAATTCCCCATTTGAAACCAAAATAGTCAAGAAGCAATAGACCGATGATGAATGATGGCATTGAGATACCAAGTGTTGAAATAACACTCAAGATAGCGTCAATTTTATCATTTTTGTGACGAGCTGAGATAGCACCGACAATGATACCACCGATAACACCAAAGACCAAAGCTTGGATACCAAGGTGAACAGAGACACCAAGACGTTGTGAAATCATGCGTGATACGGGTTGGTTAACCGATTGGTAACTTGTCCCGAAATCTCCATGAAGGGCATTCCACAAGTAAGTGAGGTATTGCTGCCAAACTGGTTTGTCCAAACCATATTGCTTGTTAAGCAAAGCAATCATATCATCCGTCAACTTAGGATTGTTGTAGGGTGTCCCTGGGAGGATTTGCATGAGGAAGAACGAAAGGGTGATAACGACCCAAAGTGTCACTAGCAAGATAGCAACACGTTTAAGAATGTACTTAAGCATATGAGTTTTCCTTTATTTATTTGCTTTTGTTGAAGGGAAAAGATGAACTTCTCCTTTCAACAAAAGCAAGAATTGGTTACTGCCAATTCTTGCAATCATGTGATCTGTTAATGAGACAGATTATTTTTTATAAGCGTGTGTAAAGTCTACACTCAAACCTGTTGTGTTACGAACAAGTCCTTTAAGGCTTGAGTTTTGCAAACCTTTACCGCTACGGAAGTAAAGTGGGTTGTATGCTGCGTTGTCGTAAAGAACTTTTTCAGCTTCTTTGTAGTCTGCTGCTGCGGCATCTGTATCTTGAGCGTCTGTTGTTACAGCTTTAGTTAATACTGCATCGTAAGCATCGCTCTTGAATTTACCGTAGTTGTATGAAGCATCGGATTTGAACAAGCTGTAGAATGTTGATCCTTCTGGATAGTCACCACCCCAAAGAACAACGGCTACGTCGAAGTTTTGGTTCTTAGTATCTTCAAGACGTTGTTTGAAGGTTACGAATTTTTCTTCGACTGTCAAACCAGGAAGAGCAGCTTCCCAAGTTGATTTGATGTAGTCAACTGCGTTTTTAGCTGCAGGTGAATCTGAGTCAGCAGTGATAGTAACTTTAAGTTTTGACAAACCTGCTTCTTTCAAACCTTCTTTGAAGAGTTTAGCAGCTTTTTTCTTGTTGTATGAGTAACCAGGAGCTACGTATTTAGCAAGGTCTGTACCATCTTCCAATTTAGCAAGAGCCGTTGGAGCAAAACCAGTAGCGGCTTTTGAACCTGTATCAACAGCGGCACTTACAATACCTTTACGGTCAGTTGCAAGGTTAAGGGCTTGACGGATTTTAGTGTTATCCAATCCTTTAACGCTACCAGTTTGGTTGTAAACCATGTAAGCTGTTGTTGCTTCATTGATAGCAACAGCATCTTTGTTGCTTGAGTTTGCTTGGTAGATTGCTGATGTTCCTGATATGTTAGCGTAGTCTAACTCACCACGTTTGTACATTTGTACAGCTGTATCAGGTTTTTTAACAGTTTGAACGTTTACAGTGTTTGTTTTAACGTTTTTAGCATCCCAATAGTATTTGTTTTTCTTAAGGGTAAATTTACCGTTTGAACCATTCCAACCTGTTACAGTGTATGGACCTGAGTAAACTTGATATTTAGACGCTGTTGCGTAATCTTTACCGTATTGTTTAACAACTTCTTCTTTTTGTGGCATAAAGTTTGCGAATGCCAAGAAGTATTTGAATTGTGGTGATGGGCTTGTCAATGTGAAGATAACTTTGTTACCCTCAGCTTTAACACCAAGTTGTGACAAGTCTTTAATTTCGCCTGAGTTAATCTTGTCAGCGTTCAAAACGTGAGCATCTGTAGCAAGGTAAGCGTACTCTGAAGCTGTTTCAGGGTTAACAATACGTTGCCATGTGTAAACAAAGTCTTCAGCTGTCAAGTCACTTCCGTCAGACCATTTAAGGTTGTCACGAAGAGTAGCTGTATAAGTCAAACCATCTTTTGAGATTTCAAGTTTTTTCGCCAAGTCAGGTTGTGCTTTACCATTTTTATCGATACGAAGAAGGTTACTTCCTGAATTACCAATAGCGATTGTAGAATAAGTATCTGTATTTTTTGAAATATCCAAAGTGTTGATATCAGTTGGTGTGTACCAGTTGATTTCTTTCTTTGAAGCTGCAGAGGCTGTACTTGCTTGAGCAGCTACTGCAACTACTGAAGCAAGGACAAGGGCACCCGCACTAATGCGACGCCATGAACGATTCTTTTTAGCCATAGCTAATCTCCTATATTTTTTTAATATTTTAATAAGTTATATTATAGCATAAATTTTTCTTAAAATAATACTCTATTTACCTAAATTTTGAGAATATTTTTTAAAAATCAGACCTAAAAACGGTCAAAAGTCTTTAGTTAGTAGTGTTTTGACAGCCTTTTCATTTAGAAAATTTTTTTCAAAAATTTCTTTTTAATTCCCATCACTGTCTGTGATATAATGTTTACAGTTTATTATCTGCAAAGGAATTTATTATGAAACGTCTACTTGCTTGTTTTCTAGTTATCATTAGTTTATTTGGCGGTGGGGTGGCTTTGGCTGAGGATTTTGATGCCTCGGCAGCGCATGCTATTGCTGTTGACCTCAATTCTGGGAAGATTCTCTATGAAAAAGATGCGGATTCTTCTGCTGGGATTGCATCCTTGACCAAAATTTTGACCGTTTACATGGTTTACAAAGAAATTGATGCCAAGCGTCTGTCTTGGAATACAAATGTTAAGATTTCTGATTACGCTTATGATTTGACTGCTAACTCCGAAGCTAGTAATGTTCCCATGGAGAAGCGTCAGTACACTGTTCGCCAACTGGTTGATGCTGCCATGATTGCTAGCGCTAACAGCGCAGCCATTGCCCTCGCGGAACAAGTCGCTGGAACTGAGAGTGCCTTCGTCGATAAAATGTCTGAACAGCTAAAGAGCTGGGGGATTACGGATGCTCATCTGGTCAATGCTTCTGGACTCAACAATAGTATGCTGGGTAGCAACATCTACCCTAACTCCAGTGCCGACGATGAAAATAAAATGAGCGCCAAGGATATGGCAATTATCGCCTACCACTTGGTAACGGAATATCCTGAAATCTTGAAAGTCACCAACCAAACGACAGCAGCCTTCGATGATGTTACCATGACCACTTACAACTATATGTTGCCTGACATGCCTGCTTACCGTAATGGTGTCAACGGTCTAAAAACTGGAACGACTGAACTGGCTGGTCAATCTTTCGTAGCTACATCAACTGAAAGTGGGATGCGTTTGTTGACAGTCGTTTTACACGCTGACAATACGGATACCAATACCTACGCTCGCTTTACAGCGACAGCTGGAATACTCGATTATATCACTAATAATTTTGAGCCTCAGACGGTGCTAACAAAGGGCGAAGCCTATAAAGATAGCAAATCTCCTATCCAAGATGGAAAATCCAAAACGGTCACCGCAGTTGCTCAGAAATCACTCAAAGTTGCTCAGCAAAAATCGCTAAAGAAGGACAACAAGGTCTCTATCAAATATAGCGATGCTTCTGCTCCTATCAAAAAAGGACAAACCTTGGGAACAGCCACTTACGTGGACAACAACCGTGTCGGAAGTGGTTATCTTGTAGAAAACCCAACCGTTAAAATGGTCGCTAAAGAAGAAGTCAAACGCAGTTTCTTCCTCAAAGTTTGGTGGAATCATTTCGTCAATTACGTCAATACTGCACTTTAAGTGAGACATATAGAAATCAAGAACTGGGTTCTATGAACAGAACCTAGTCCTTTTTAAGGCTTGATTGAGTTTACTTTTTTACGACAAAGTCAACATAGTAGTATGCGGGAGGACTTTTTCTCAAAAGTGGGCAAAATAATAGTACACGAGGGTACTTTGCTCAAAAGTCGTCAGCAATAGCACTATTCGACGTCACTTTTTCTAGAGTGAAGTAAAAACTACGGTAAATTGACTACTCTGTCTCGAGAGTAGTACTAAAGCATATGGTTAAAGGAGATTGCTTGCATACGCACTACCCGAGAAAATAGCAAAAATCTGTTTTTTTTGAATTTCAATGAAAACAGTAATCTGTTTCCACTAAAAAGAGGTCGAGTACTTTTTCTCTCGACCTCTTTGAGTTTATGTTTATCAAGATTTTTTATCATCTTGGACAAAAATTATCCAACTGAGCCTTCCATTTCGTATGAAATCAAGCGGTTAAGCTCGACGGCATATTCCATTGGAAGTTCTTTGGTGAAGGGTTCTACGAATCCCATGACAATCATTTCAGTTGCTTCTGCTTCTGATAGACCACGGCTCATGAGGTAGTAAAGTTGTTCTTCGGAAATCTTAGACACCTTAGCTTCGTGTTCCAGAGCCACCTGTGAATTGTGGATTTCGTTGAATGGGATGGTATCTGAAGAGGATAAGTCGTCCATAATGATAGTATCACATTCGATGTGGCTGACAGATTTCTTAGAATCTTTATTGAAAACGACTTGTCCACGGTAGTCCACTTTACCGCCACCTTTGGCAATGGATTTTGAAACGATTGATGAGCTTGTATGAGGTGCATTGTGAATCATCTTAGCACCTGTGTCTTGGTCTTGACCTTTGTTGGCAAAGGCGATTGACAACATGGTACCACGTGCACCCTCGCCGTCAAGATAAACAGATGGATACTTCATGGTTGTTTTGGCACCGAGGTTACCGTCAATCCATTCGACCGTCGCATTTTTCTTAGCTGTCGCGCGTTTGGTTACCAAGTTATAAACATTGTCTGACCAGTTTTGAATGGTTGAATAGCGCATGTAAGCCCCATCAAGGGCAAAAATTTCAACAATAGCTGCGTGGAGGCTATTTGAAGAATAAGTCGGTGCGGTACAGCCTTCGACATAATGAACGCTCGCGCCTTCGTCAACGATGATAAGAGTACGTTCAAATTGTCCTGTGTTTTCGTTGTTGATACGGAAGTACGTTTGAAGCGGGATATCTACCTTAACACCCTTAGGCACGTAAATGAAGGTTCCGCCAGACCATACGGCTGAGTTTAGCGCAGCCAATTTATTATCCGTCGGAGGAACTAACTTAGCAAAATACTTTTTGAAGAGCTCTGGGTACTCTTTGAGGGCTGAGTCGGTGTCGGTGAAGATGATGCCCAACTTGTCATACTCGTCTTTCATGTTGTGGTAGACCACTTCTGACTCGTACTGAGCTGAGGCACCTGCTAGGTAGGCACGTTCTGCTTCTGGAATACCGATACGTTCAAAGGTTTCCTTGATTTTATCAGGAACGTCTTCCCAGTCGCGGGCTGGTTTGTCAGAAGTTGATATCTGACAAATCTGGTCCCCAAGTTTGCATGGGCATTTTGTTGAAGGCTTCCAATGATTTGAGACGGAAGTCAAGCATCCATTCGGGTTCGCCTTTGGCAGCTGACAATTCACGGACAACTGCTTCATTAAGCCCTTTACCAGTTGAGTAAAGTGGCGTCACGTCATCATGGAAACCGAATTTATATTCCCCAAGGTCAATCGGTTTTGGTTCTACTTTTTCGTTTGTTTCAGACATGAGAATCCTTTCTCTTATTGTGTTGAACTCAGGTTATCCTGAATCATTCTTGTTTTTATTTCCCGTCTCTTTCGATGGCTTTTTTCAAAGCATTCCAAGAGAGTGTGGCGCATTTGATGCGTTGAGGGAATTTTGAAACGCCAGCCAAGAATTCAGCATCACCCAATTCTTGTTGACGCTGGTCTTTCTCACCTTGAACCATTTTGGAGAAAATGTCTGCTAGCTCAAGAGCTTGCTCCTTGGTCTTACCTAGTACGGCATCTGTCATCATACTTGATGACGCTGTAGAGATGGTACATCCATCACCCGCGAAGGCAATATCAGAAATAACATCGTTATCGAACTTGACAGACAGGCTAATGACATCACCACAAGTCGGGTTGTTGAGATTGATTTGCTCAACGCCATTGATAAAACCATGATGATGAGGATTTTTTGAGTGGTCAGCCACCACTGCCATATAAAGGCTATCTAGTCTAGAGAGTGCCATTGAAAAACTCCTTGGTTTTAAGAATTGCTTCAACTAATTTGTCGCAATCTTCTTTGGTATTGTAAATATAAAAGCTAGCGCGGGCTGCTGAATGAATACCGAGGTGATTGATAAGCGGTTGGGCACAATGATGTCCTGCACGCACTGCAACTCCTTCGTAGTCCATAGCTGTCGCCACATCATGAGGATGTAAACCTTCCAAATTAAAGGCGATTACCCCAGCGTGTTTATCAGCGTCAGCCGGTCCGTAAACGGTCAAACCGTCGATAGCTTGCAATTTAGGGAGGACATAGGCTACTAATTCCTGCTCATGCTGATGAATGGCATCCATCCCCACTTCTAACAAGTAATCAAAAGCAGCTCCTAAAGCAATAGCGCCAGCGATATTTGGCGTACCCGCCTCGAACTTCCAAGGTAATTCTTTCCAAGTCGCTTCCTGCTCATAAACGAAGTCAATCATTTCACCGCCGAATTCAACAGGTGACATGAGGTTGAGGACTTCTTCCTTGCCGTAGAGGACCCCGATGCCTGTTGGACCAAGCATCTTGTGACCAGAGAGGGCGAAGAAATCACAATCCAAATCTTGCACATCAATGGTCATGTGAGGTGCTGATTGGGCACCGTCAACAACCATGTAGGCGCCAAACTTATGAGCCTGCTCTGCAATTTCCTTAACTGGATTGATGCAACCTAGGACATTTGACACATGAGCTAGGCTGACAAACTTGGTCTTGTCTGACAACTTGCTGTAAAGGTCGTCCAGGTCAAGCGCTCCATCCTTGAGGTAGGCGTAGACCAGCTTAGCACCTGTCTTGCGACAGGCTTCCTGCCATGGAATGACGTTGGAATGGTGCTCCATAATAGAAATCAGCACTTCGTCACCTGGCTGGAGAATGTCTTCGGCAAAGCGCCCAACCCAGTTGAGGCCTGTTGTAGTGCCACGGGTAAAGAGGATTTCTTTAGTTGATTTAGCATTGATGAAAGCACGCGCTTTTTCACGGGCAGCTTCATATTCAGCTGTCGCACGTTCTGCTAAAGTGTGCACACCTCGGTGAACATTGGCATTATCATTTTCGTAATAAGCCTGCAAGACTTCCAAAACTTGGCGCGGTTTTTGAGTCGTCGCTGCATTGTCCAAATAAACAAGCGGTTCATCATTAACTAACTGGTCAAGAATGGGAAAATCTTGTCTGATTTTATAAGTGTCTATTTCTACCATATTAGCGTTTTTCCAATTTCGTATCGATTACTGCAATCATTTCGTCACGCACTTCTTTAACGGGGATTTCAGTAATAACTGTTCCCAAGAATCCTCGGATGACCAATTGCTCCGCTGTTTTTTGGTCGAGCCCACGACTCATCAAGTAGTAAAGGTCCTCTGGGTCAACCTGACCAATTGAAGCTGCGTGACCTGCTGTGACATCATTTTCGTCAATCAAAAGGATTGGGTTGGCATCTGAACGCGCCTTATCTGACAACATGAGAACACGAGATTCTTGTTGAGCATCCGCTCCCTTAGCTCCCTTGATAATGTGACCAATACCGTTGAAAGTCAAGGTGCCACGCTCCAAAATCACACCGTGTTGGAGGATGTGACCAACAGAATTACAGCCATAATTGGTTACGCGTGTATCAATACCTTGCACTTGTCGTCCAGATGAGGCTGCAACAACCTTCAAGTTGGCATGACTACCGTCACCAAGAAGGTCTGAGTCAAAGTCAGCGATGACATTGCCTTCATTCATGACCCCCAGTGCCCAATCAACAGTGGCATCAGCACCATGACGAGCACGACGGCTGATGTAAGTTGTCACGTGTTCGCCAAGGCGGTCGATGGCTGAGAACTTGACTTGGCTACCAGCGCCAGCGATAATTTCCACTGAAATATTAGCACTAGCTTTTTCAGCACCGTTTCCGATTGACTCAAAACGTTCCAAGTAAGTCAATTTAGCATTTTTACCAACGACGATAAGGACGTGTTTGTTAAATGGTACAGCCGATGTGCTATCATGGTAGAAAAGACCTTCTACCGGCTGGTCAATCTCACCATTGTCTGGCACATAGAGAACAGCTCCGCTATTGAAATAAGCGGTATGATAAGCAGCCAATTTATCTTCATCAACTGGACGCGCTTTACCGAAATGAGCTTCTACAACTTCTGGAATCTCTTCAAGTGCTGATTGAAAATCTGTGAAAAACACACCTTGATTGAGAAGGTCCATTGGGACTTGTTCAAGAACCGTTTGCGTACCAACTTGAACGAGTTTTGGATTGTCACCGAGGGCCGTGAAGTCTGGGACATTAGCTGACGCTTCATTTTCAGCAATAGTACCGTCTCCTAAGTCCCAACGGTGGAATTTCACGCGCTCGATATGTGGTAAGTCGATCTCTGCCATTTTGTCAAAAGAAGAGAGACGAAGGTCTTGCAACCAAACTGGTTCTCCTTTGGCTTGTGAGAAGTTTAAAATTGATTCTTTAGACATTTGTTACCTCTTTTCTATCTAGTCAAAGTGACAAATTAGACTTCTTCGTTATACTCTAAACCAAGCTCTTCAGCCACTTGTGCATAACCTTCTTTTTCAAGACGAGCAGCTAATTCTGGACCACCTGTAAGAACAACACGACCATCCATCATGATATGCACCACATCTGGTGTGATGTAGTTAAGCAGACGTTGGTAGTGGGTGATAATCATGGCACCAAAACCTTCACCACGCATGGCGTTGACGCCTTTTGAAACAACCTTGAGGGCATCAATGTCAAGACCTGAGTCAATTTCGTCAAGAAGGGCAAATTTGGGTTCAAGCATGAGTAATTGAAGAATTTCGTTACGTTTTTTCTCACCACCTGAGAAACCTTCGTTGAGGTAACGCTCTGCCATTTCTTCCTTCATGCCAAGAAGTTCCATTTTTTCATCTAATTTCATGATGAAGTCACGAACAGAGATTTTTTCATCGTCTTCCTTGCCTGCGTTCATAGCTGCGCGGATAAATTCAGCGTTGGTAATTCCTGGAATTTCTGATGGGTATTGCATGGCAAGGAAAAGTCCTAGACGTGCGCGTTCGTCAACTTCCAAGTCCAAGATATTTTGACCGTCAAAAAGGATTTCTCCTTCTGTGACTTCATAGTTTGGGTTACCCATGATGGCTGCTGATAAGGTTGATTTCCCAGTCCCGTTTGGTCCCATGATGGCTGCGATTTCACCTGTTTTCAAAGTCAGGTTAAGACCTTTAAGAATTTCTTTGTCTTCGATAGACACGTGAAGATTTTTTATTTCAAGTACAGACATTGTAAACTCCTTCTATATAAACCTAAGCAACTGGTCACATGACCAGTAATTTTCATACTTATTTAGAATAAGTATAACAAAAAAGAGAATAGCTTTCTATTCTCTTGTTTTATTTATCTGCAATGAAAACGTTTTGTTTTTTAATGTTTGGAATTTTTAGTCTTCCACCTGAGAAGGGTTGCCTGACGATAGTCGCTATTTCCGATGAATTTCAGCATATTGAAGAGCGGTGTGCGATGTTCTCCCCAAATTTCTAGACCTTCGATGAAGATTTCCATGGTGAAAAGCAGACCTACTAGAAGTAAAATACCACCAAGTCGGCTAGATACATTTAATAGCAGAGCTATCAGAGAGAAGACGATGGCAATGCCGTAAACTACTAGAACCGCTCCACGGTGGGTAAATCCCATTGACAGGAGGCGATGGTGTAAATGCATTTTGTCAGCTTCTGAAATTGGTCGGCCCGATAATTTTCTTCGGATGATAGCCACAACTGTGTCTAAAATCGGAACTCCCAAAATAATCACTGGTGTCAAAACAGCGACAGCCGTTGAATTTTTCAAACCCTGAAGCGACAGGACCCCAATCATAAAGCCGATAAAGAGGGCTCCCGCATCGCCCAGGTAGATGATAGCCGGGTGGTAATTGTAAGGGAAGAAACCAATGATAGAAGCCATGAGCACAACAATGGTCAAAGTCAGGAAGAAGTCAACCTTAGGAAGGAAGAAATAAGAGACAATGGCCATGGTCAAAAGACTGATGATGGAGACCCCACTGACTAAGCCATCCAAACCATCAATCAGGTTGATAGCATTGGTGATGGAAATAATCCAAATGACTGTCAAAAAGAAGGTCAGAATCGGTCCAAATTCTAAGAACGGACCACCAAAGGGTATCTTGAAGCTGTCAAAGCGGAAGTCCGTAAAAGCCCAGACAACGACTGCACCAGCAACAATTCCCAGCATCTTAGACTTGGGCTTAAGTTCATAGATATCATCGATAAAACCTGTCGCGGTCACAATCAAAGCACCAATGACAACTGGCAAAATATAGTGAAAGTAAGATATGGGAAAACTATGCTTTCCCGTTGCCAATGGCATGAAAATAAGAGTGCTAATCAAGAAAGAGAGGAAGATGGCAATCCCACCACTGCTCGGCATCGGTTTTTTATTGATGCGACGGGCATTGGGCTTATCAACTGCTCCTACTCGAAAAGCCATGAAGCGAACAATAGGCGTCAAGACGATAGATAGTAAAAAGGCGCCTATCAAGACAAAAACATATTCGATTGTAAATGGAACCATATTAAACCAACTCTATCATTTGCAATTTAGCTACCGCATCATCAACGATGAGTTGAAGGGCGTGTTCTTGTAAATAGGCACGTGTTTTGGTACCGACGTTGGCATGCTCCAACATGCGAGCATACATGAGGTTTGAAAAATAAGATGGCTGATTTTCTAAGCTCAATAGGACCGTCATATAGTAGCCGTCAGTTGTCTTGTAAAGTTCTGACGCTTCGACTGGAAAGTCCACAGCTTTTGAAAAGGCAATTGTCGCTTCCAAGGTCGGGAAATCAAAGACATAGTGCACATACTCTAAGTTTTCGTTACGCTCTGCTTCAACTTCTTCGACAGCCTCTTTTGCTGCTTCGGTGGCTGCCTGATCCATCATTTCTTCGATTTTACCCAGTTTTTCGTGAGCCTCAGTGTCACCTTTTGATAGCATAGATTGCTCTAAAGTTTTGAAAAAGTCTTCTGGAGACATTTTTGAAATATCACCTAGGTCAGACAAATCTTCCAAATTCAAATCCTTGTCCAATTCTGATTTAGTGACAAAGACGTCAATACGGTCTTTTCTTGGTGTCACACGGAAGCTAAGCATACCACTATTTTTGAAATTATCTGGAAGGTCCAATTCATCCATGACAGCATAGAAGAATTCTTCTGTCTTTTCTTGAGGAATCAAGAAATCCTTCAATTCCATGCCACGGTCGGCTAAATCTTCCATACTGATTGTAATTTTCAGCGTTGTTTCGCTAATTTGTTTCATTTCCATTTCTATCTACCTCGCACGAGTCATCAAAGTCCATTATATCTAAAAAGAGAACTTTTAGCAATTTCCAGCGCAAGCTATTGCTCTAAAAATGCAAAAAAAGCCTTGAATCACATCCAAGACTTTCTTATCTTATAAGAACAACTTCACTAGCCAGTAAACAATCAAAATGCTACCGAGAACGATACGATATTTCCCAAAAATGGTGAAGTCGTGTTTTTTAACGTAATCTGTCAAGAAGCGGATGGCGTGCAAGCTGACAACAAAGGCTGTGACACTTGCTACCAAGAGAATCAAGACTTGGTTCATCGTCAAGACGTTGCCGTCTAGGAAGAATTTAACAGCCTTCAAGCCACTGTAACCAAACATGGTCGGAATAGCCAAGAAGAAGGTGAAATCTGCTGCTACCGAACGGCTGGTACCAAGGATGATAGCTCCAAGGATAGTCGCTCCTGAACGGCTGGTACCTGGAACGATACTCAAAACTTGGAAGCAACCAATCAAGAAGGCAGTTTTGTAAGACATGCGAGCAAGCTCAGTCACTTTTGGAGATACGGTCGCATTACGCTTTTCAATCCAAATAAAGGCAATCCCATAAACAATAAGAGCGATAGAAATCGGCAACATGAAGTTAAAATGCGCTTCAAACCAATCATCAAGCGGCACCGCAATCAAGATTGACGGAATACAAGCAATAACAACCTTCAACCACAACTGCCAAGTCAGACGAACTTCCTTAGCTGTCTTTCCAGGCTGGAATGGGTTCAAGCGTTTAAAGTAGATGACGATAACCGCCATGATAGCGCCCAGCTGGATGATGATATTGAACATATCAACGAAGGATTTGCTTTGGTTCAATTTCATGAATTCTTGCACCAAAATCAAGTGACCTGTACTTGACACGGGCAACCACTCGGTAATTCCCTCGACAATCCCTAAAAAGAGCGCCTTGAGCAATTCAACTAATAACATGATAACTCCTCGATATTTATTTTCTCTATTATATCAGACTTTTGAGTAGACCGACAGGGGTATTTTGGAAAAATGACTGCGCTGATTTAGAAAGCACCGCCACCTCCTCCACCTCCGCCTCCAGAGAAGCCACCGCCTGAAGAACCACTCGTAGAAACAGAAAAATGTGAAGCACTTGTTGCACTGGTGAAGGACTGCGTCATCAAACCACTGCGCACTCCAATAATAGCTGCCGTTTGGTGATAAGCCAAATCAAAATCTTGTGGCAAACTAATCTGATGAACTGTCAAATACTGTTCAACCTGTTTGGCATAGCCAAACAAAGTGGCATAGACTAAAATACGATTCCAGACCACTACGCCTTCCAAGTCCACACGGTCGAAAGAATTGATGTCGCGCAGCATATTGACAAAGCCCACCCAGGCTTTAGCTGTAAGTTGTCCCTCAGCCGTCAAGACACCATGGTCAAGGTAAGGTTTGCTAAATTGAAAAGTTAGAACAGCTCCGACAAGCGCCAGCACAAATTCAAACAAGTAAAGGTTGAAAATCGCCTGCCCCTTCATGGCCATATAACCGCCTGCAAAGAGGCATAGAAGCACCACCAGAACAAAACTCACTCCAGAAACCCAGGCCATAGAGTGCTCTTTCCTTGAAACCTCTCGATAAAGAGATTCCAGACCAAGTGTCTTGATTTCGCGGTCAACCGAACGGTCAATCTTTTCCAATTGTCGTTCGTAACGGCTGGTGAAGGAATCTCCGAGTTGATTGAGATGATTTTCCAATTCAGACCCTGAATATTGTTTTTTCAGTGTTTTTACGCGATTATCGTCGAATTGGTAGTCTTCAAATAAATTATCTAGGGCGCAAGAACCGTCTCTTCCCAGAGCCATACTTATCAGGTCATCTTCAAAAGCTGACACAGCGACAGCATCTTGACGCTTCAAATAAACCTTTCCAGACACCTCTTCTAAGGCCAAAGCCTTGCGGTCAATCAAGTCTAGCAGGCTAGCTTGGATCATGCGTTCAAAAGAAATGGACTGGTCAGCAAGACTACTTCTACCAGGATAGCTGAGATTCAAGTCATAAACGGCTTCTGCAAGAACTAGAGGTGCTAAATCCTGAGGGTATTCATAGAGATGCAGATGCTTGCTGTCTTTTCCAAAAGGATTGACCCAGCGACGAAAACGCAGATGGGTGATTCCTCCAAGAACCAGAAGAACAGCCCCGACACTCGGTAAGAGAACTTTGTAGAACTGATTTCGCTTTTCTTGACCCAAACGAATACCTTCCTCAACCGCCAGAACCTGCTTCAAACCTGTTTTGGAAGATAGTAAGTTTGAAGACAATATTCCCTTGTCCCAGTAAGCATGAATTTCTAATTGCCCTGAAACGTTTTGACTACTGAAGCGATAGCTATTGCCACTTAGAGAAATGTTAGTTGTCGGTGAAAAGTAGCCTCGGTGCACCCAAAGTTTTGACTTACTAAAAGACTTATCCGTTGTCACCGTGAAATCGACCTTACGCAAGGTTTCGTCCCAGTCACTAATGGGAATCCAATTGAGCTCTGCGATGTCTTGATAAGCCTGGAGGATTTGCTTTAACTTCCAATGGACACGCACGACCACCTTGTCTCCATCGCGACCGCTGTTATAGATTTTAGCTTGATAGCCGTCTCCCAAATCAGAAACTTCAGTTCTGATGTCAGCCGAGCGGTTATTAACCTTGGCAGTGACTTCTGGATTTTCCTCAATAGAAAAACCTTTTGGTAGCTTCCCAGCCTTCCCCAAGGTTAAAATTTGCCCCTTGTAGTCGCTGTCAAAATGATAGGTGACCGTCTCCACAAAATCAGCTGAATTATCCTCATGAATGACCAAATTGCCTTCATAATTAGGAATGCTATAATCCACTTCATCTGCCCAGACACTTGGCATCCAGAGAAAGAGACAAGAACAAATAATCATCCAAATCCTTTTCATATACTACTCCAATTTTCTTTTTTTATACTATTTTATCATAAAAATACATTCAACCGCTTACTTTCAACACTATTATATTGAAATCATACCTGATTTCTTGTAAAATAAATGGGATAACAATCTAATAGGAGTTTTTCAATGAAAAAAATGTTTCTGGGCTTATTCACTGCTCTGCTCATTGCCTTTGGTGGCATGACTAGCGCTCAAGCAGATGAATACCTCCGTGTCGGAATGGAAGCCGCCTACGCGCCATTTAACTGGACACAAAATGATAGCTCAAACGGTGCTGTAAAAATCGAAGGTACTAACCAATACGCCAACGGTTACGATGTGCAAGTAGCTAAAAAAATCGCTAAAGCAATGGGCAAGAAGCCTCTTGTCGTTAAAACCAAGTGGGATGGACTTGTTCCTGCCCTTACTTCTGGCAAAATCGACATGATTATCGCTGGTATGAGCCCAACTGAAGAACGTAAAAAACAAATTGCCTTCTCAGATGCCTACTACACTTCAATCCCAACCTTGGTTGTCAATGCCAATGGTAAATACGCCAAGGCTAAAAGCATCCAAGACTTCAAAGGTGCTAAAGTGTCAGCCCAACAAGGGGTTTACCTTTACGACCTAATTGACCAAATCAAGGGCGTTGACAAACAGGTTGCCATGGGAGATTTCAACCAGCTTCGTCAGGCTGTTGAATCTGGCGTTATCGATGCCTACGTCTCTGAACGTCCTGATGCGACATCCGCTCAAACAGCCAACAAGAAATTGAAAATGGTTGAATTGACAGAAGCTAGCGGCTTCAAGACGTCTGAGTCAGACACCGCTATCGCAGTTGGTATGCGTAAAAACGATGCACGTATCAGCCAAGTCAACACCGTTCTTGCAACCATCTCAAGTTCGGCACGCTTGAAATTGATGGATAAGATGATTACTGAGCAACCATCAACAACTGACGATAAAGCTGAATCAGCTGGCTTCTTCTCACAAGTGGTGACAATCCTCAAAGGTAACTGGCAACAATTCCTTCGTGGGACTGGAATCACCCTACTCATCTCTATCATCGGTACAGTGGTCGGTCTGATTATCGGTCTCTTGATTGGTGTCTATCGTACTGCTCCAAAAGCTACCAACAAAGCGCTAGCTATTCTTCAAAAGGCCTTTGGTTGGTTGCTTAACATCTACATCGAAGTTTTCCGCGGCACACCTATGATTGTACAAGCTATGGTCATCTACTATGGGACTGCGCAAGCCTTTGGTATCTCGCTTGACCGCACCATTGCCGCCATCTTCATCGTTTCAATCAACACAGGGGCTTACATGAGCGAAATCGTGCGTGGTGGTATCTTCGCAGTTGATAATGGACAATTTGAAGCCGCAACTGCTCTTGGTTTCACTCATAATCAAACCATGCGCAAGATTGTCCTTCCGCAGGTTATCCGCAACATTCTCCCTGCCACTGGTAACGAGTTCGTCATCAACATCAAGGATACGTCTGTATTGAACGTTATTTCCGTTGTCGAACTTTACTTCTCTGGTAATACGGTAGCAACACAAACCTACCAATACTTCCAAACCTTCTTCATCATCGCTGTCATCTACTTCGTTCTGACCTTCACTGTCACACGTATCTTGCGTTATGTAGAACGTCGTTTTGACCAAGATAACTATACAAATATCGGAGGAAACAACTAATGACTGATACCATTTTAGAAATCAAACATTTGAAGAAATCCTACGGTAAAAACGAGGTTTTGAAAGACATTTCTCTTTCTGTCAACAAGGGGGAAGTTATCTCCATCATCGGGTCTTCTGGTTCTGGGAAATCAACGCTTCTACGTTCTATCAACCTCTTGGAAGAACCAAGTGGCGGAGAAATTCTCTTCCACGGTCAAAATGTTCTGGAAAAAGGCTACAATCTAACCGAATATCGTGAAAAGCTGGGCATGGTCTTCCAATCCTTCAATCTCTTTGAAAACCTCAATGTTTTGGAAAATGCCATCGTTGCACAGACTACTGTTCTCAAACGCTCACGCAGCGAAGCGGAAGCCATTGCCAAAGAAAACCTCAACGCCGTCGGCATGACTGAGCAATACTGGAAGGCTAAGCCAAAACAGCTATCTGGTGGGCAAAAACAACGTGTGGCCATCGCCCGCGCCCTCTCTGTCAATCCAGAAGCCATGCTCTTTGACGAGCCAACCTCAGCCCTTGACCCAGAAATGGTCGGCGAAGTGCTGAGAATAATGAAAGACCTTGCTCAAGAGGGCTTAACCATGATTGTTGTCACGCACGAGATGGAGTTTGCGCGTGATGTCTCCAATCGTGTCATTTTCATGGACAAAGGCATCATTGCTGAAGAAGGCAAGCCTGAAGACATTTTTACTCACCCTAAGAAAGAACGCACAAAAGAATTTTTACAACGTTACTTA
>OGEP01001887.1_pt1 | contig 20500 bp, 20 predicted proteins | sample 1570721 | NCBI WGS metagenome assembly OGEP01 (sample SAMEA2582131, study PRJEB24529) | metagenome | biome: Human gut stool | place: China | collected 2011 | reverse complement strand
AATTTGATATTACCATAGAAGGCGATTAAATTTACAGACTTTTTTTCATATACTCAATTTTGCTTTCAAGTAACTAAAATACTTAATAACCAATTTAAAAAGGGAGTGTATCTTTTACGATACCTCCCTCTTTTACTTTATTTTTAATATTTAATTTGTACTAGTATTTTTATTATAACAATTTCATAAGATTTACCATTTCTACTGCTCCCTGAGCACATTCAAATCCTTTATTTCCTGCTTTTGTTCCAGCTCTTTCTATAGCCTGTTCTATGTTTTCAGTTGTAAGTACTCCAAACATTACAGGTATTTCACTTTCTAAACTTACATGAGCTATTCCTTTAGATACTTCACTACATACATAATCATAATGACTTGTATTTCCTCTGATTACTGCACCTAAACATATTATTGCATCATATTTTTTACTCTTAGCCATTTTTGAAGCTACTACTGGTATTTCAAATGCTCCTGGAACCCAAGCCACTTCTATATTTTCTTCTTTAACATTTTCACGTTTTAATCCGTCTACTGCTCCTGAAAGAAGTTTTGATGTTATAAATTCGTTAAATCTCGCTGCTACTATTCCTATTTTAATATCACTTTCTGCTAATAATTTTCCTTCGTAAATTTTCATTTTAGTTTTCCCCCTTTAAATTTAATATATGTCCCATTCTTTCTTGTTTTGTTTTTAAATAAAATTTATCATATTCTGTTGCATCTATCTGAATAGGAATCCTATTATTTATCTTAATTCCATAATCTTTTAACTGATATATTTTATCTGGATTGTTTGTAAGAAGATTTAAAGACCTTACACCCAAATCTCTTAAAATTTGAGCTCCTATGTAATATTCTCTAGCATCTCCATCAAATCCCAATACTAAGTTTGCATCTAAAGTGTCCATTCCCCCATCTTGAAGTTTATATGCCTTCATTTTGTTAACAAGACCAATACCTCTTCCTTCCTGTCTCATATAAAGCAGAACTCCTCTTCCTTCTTTTGCTATTTTTTGCATAGCTACATCAAATTGTTCCCCACAATCACAACGTAAAGATCCAAATACATCTCCTGTTAAACACTCTGAATGCACTCTACAAAGAATATTTTCTCCATCTCCTATCTCGCCCTTTACTAAGGCGATGTGATGTTCTCCATTCAATTTATTTATGTAACAACTAGCCATAAACTCTCCATATTTTGTGGGCATTTTTACTTTTGAAACACATTCAATTAATTTATCATATGTTTTTCTGTAGTCTTGTAAATCTTTTATAGTTGTAAATGTTAATCCATATTCTTTTGCCATTTTTTTTAACTCTGTTGTTCTCATCATTCTTCCGTCCTCTCTCATAATTTCACAACAAAGTCCACATTCTTTAAGTCCGGCTAATTTCATAAAATCAACTGTTGCTTCAGTATGTCCATCTCTTTCTAACACTCCATTATCTTTTGCTATCAGAGGAAACATATGACCAGGTCTTCTGAAATCTTCTGGTTTTACATCATCTTCTACACATTTTCTAGCAGTTAATCCTCTTTCAACAGCAGATATTCCTGTAGCTGTGTCTACATGGTCTATTGATACTGTAAATGCTGTTTCGTGATTATCTGTGTTATGAGTTACCATTGGTGGTAAATCTAATTTTTTAGCTAATTCTTTTGACATAGGCATACATATTAGACCTTTTGCATAACTTGCCATAAAATTTACATTTTCTGTTGTAGCAAACTCAGCTGCACAGATTAAATCACCTTCATTTTCTCTGTTCTCGTCATCTGTTACAAGTATAATTTTCCCTTCTCTTAAATCCTGTATTGCTTTTTTTACTGATTCAAATCTCATCATTTTTCCCCCCTTAAAAATTCCAATTATTAAAATATCTTTCCTAATCTAAAAAATAGTTTATTAATAAATACTTCTAAAATCCATTTCTTAATAAAAATTCTCTATTTATATTTGATTCTTTTTTATTTTTATTCATTAATTTTTCTACGTATTTTCCAATGCAATCATTCTCAATATTTACAATATCATTTATTTTTTTAAAAGCTAAGATAGTGTTCTCTAGAGTATGTGGAATTATTGAGACATCAAAACTATTTGTTCTAACATTAGCCACTGTTAAACTTATTCCATCTATAGTAATAGAGCCTTTTTCAACCACATATTTCATAATTTTTAAATCAGCTTCAATTGTGTACCATATCGCATTACTATCTTTATTTATATTTTTAACTATTCCAGTCCCATCAATATGGCCACTTACTATATGACCTCCAAATCTTCCATTTGCAGCCATTGCCCTTTCTAAATTAACTTTGCTATTTGTTTTTAACTTATTTAGGGAAGTTCTTTTCATAGTTTCATGCATTACATCGACTGAAAATTCTGAATCAGAAAACTCTGTAACAGTAAGGCAAATTCCATTTACCGCTATGCTATCACCTCTGTGCACATCTTCTAATATTTTATCTGCTTTTATAAATAATTTCCTAGAATCACCATTAACTTTAATCGATACAATATTTCCTATTTCCTCTATTATTCCTGTGAACATTTATAAGTCACATCACTTTCTATCATCAAATCATCTCCAAATCTAAAGATTTCACTATTTTTTAGCATTATTGCATCTTTAGGAAAATCAACCCCTTCTCCTAATACTGCTGTTTTTCCATTTCCACCAAATATTTTAGGAGCTATATATGCTTGTATTTTATCTACTATTCCCCGTTCAAAAGCGCTCCATGCTAAAGTTGCACCTCCTTCAAGAAGTATACTGTCTATTTTCTTTTCTCCTAATTTAGACATCAAATCTTGTAAGTCTATCTTTTTTTTCTTTATTTTAATTTGTAAAATCTCGCATCCTTTTTCAATATATTGCTCTTTTTTAATCTCATCATCTGAACAAGTTGCGATTATTGTAGGTATTTCTTTTGCTGTAGATACTATTTTTGATCCTATAGGTGTTCTTAGATTTGTATCACATATTATTCTAATTGGGTTTAGTCCATTTTCTATCTTACAATTTAACATCGGATTATCTATAATTACAGTATCCACTCCAACCATTATTCCCGAATATTTATGCCTAGTTTTTTGTACATTTAATCTAGCTTCTTCACCTGTAATCCATTTAGATTCATTTATTTTAGTAGCTATTTTTCCATCCATTGTCATAGCATACTTAAATAATACAAATGGTTTTTTAGTTGTTATAAACTTTCTAAAAGTTTCATTCAATTTATCGCCTTCATTTTCTAAAAGCCCCTTTTCAACTTTTATTCCCCGTTTTTTTAATATATCCAAACTTTTACCAGACATTTTAGGATTTGGATCTAGACTAGCAATAACTACTTTTTTTATCTTATTTTCTATTATTGCATCTGTACATGGTGGAGTTTTTCCATAATGACAACATGGTTCTAGAGTTACATACATGGTAGCATCTTTAGGATTTTCTGAACAATTATTCAATGCATTTCGTTCTGCATGAAGACCACCATATTTTTTATGGTATCCTTCACCTATAATTTTTCCATTTTTGACAATAACTGCTCCTACCATAGGATTAGGATTAACAAATCCTACACCTTTTTTTGCATTTTCTAATGCCAATTGCATATATTTACATTCACACATTTTAACACCTCCTAAAAATAAAAAATGTCTTGAATAATATGCTATCCAAGACATTTAAAAGTGCTAAAATTATCTAAATAAATTAAAAAAGCTCTGAAATGATTAATTCATTCCAGAGCAAATAAAACTATAATATATAATAAATAGTACTTTTCATCTTCTTTCATCCAGACTTTACTGTCGGCTTCGGAATTACACCGAATCATGCTTTGCAGCTCGTGGGCTTTACCACCGGTAGGGAATTTCACCCTGCCCTGAAGATAGTTCTTATTCAATTAACTTTAATTATATTATTAAAGTTTTTATTTGTCAATAAAAAATAATTTTAGAAGTTTTTATTTTAATAATTTTTTTATTTTCTTTTCTAATTTTTCTGGTTTCATCATAGGTGGAAATCTGTCTATTATATTCCCATCTTTATCAACTAAGAACTTAGTAAAGTTCCATTTAATATTTTTCCCACCAAGACCTTTTTTCTGTTCTTTTAAATACGTAAACAAAGGTTCTTCATTTTCTCCATTTACTTCTATTTTAGAAAACTGTTTAAATGTTATACCATATTTATCAATTCCAAACTGCTTTACTTCTGCATCAGTACCTGGAGTTTGTCCAAACTGGTCGCTAGGAAAGTCTAATATTTCAAATCCTTCATCTTTATATTTTTTGTAAAGCTCTTCCAGAGCTTCATACTGTTTAGTGAAGCCTCAATTTGTAGCTGAATTTAATATCAGAAGTGTTTTCCCTTTAAATTCACTCATATCAACTTCATTACCATCTATATCTTTCACTTTATAATCATATATACTCATAATTTTTATATCCCCCATCTTTTGATTGCTTACTTAGTAGATACCCGTATATATGACCAACAATCAATTTTATCTATATATTTATTGTTTATTACTATAATTTACTTTTATTGCATAACTTTAAAGAAATCGTGTCCTTTGTTGAATATTATCGAAACATCACAAAATTCACCTTCAATAGAATTTACTTCTATATCATCTCCTAGTGCGGTAAGTATTTTTTTAGATATGTAAAGCCCCATTCCAGTAGATTTAAACCTATTTCTTCCATTTTTTCCTGTAAATCCTTTTTCAAATATTCTATCCAAATCTACTTTATCTATTCCTTCTCCATAATCTTTTATATGGATAACCCTAGATTTTTCACGCTGCTCTTGGTATATTTCTATCTTTCCACCTTTGTGAGAATACTTGCACGCATTGTCTATTATTAGCTCAATAATATGGGATATCCATTTTCTGTCTGTATACACAGAAAATCCAGTTTCTTTGATATCTATTTCTAACTTGTTGTATATAAATAGATACCTGTTCTTTTTTATTACACTTCTTATTACTTTATCTATCTCAACTTCTTCAATAGAAAAATCTGAGCTATATTCACCTGATCTTATTATGTACAACGCCTGCTCAACAAGCGAATCTATTCTTTTTATTTCTCTATTTATATTTTTTGAAATCTCTGTATCATCCACTCTTTTAGACATAATTTCTAGTATAGAAATAGGTATTTTTACTTGGTGTATCCAGTCTGTCATATAATCATTGGCATCTTTTAACTCGTCCTCTATTTTTCCCATTTTATTCATCCAATATATATGTTCTTCTTTTATCTGTCTTATAAGCTCTTTCTCTATGCCATCTTTAAATTCCTCGTCAATATCTACACTATCTATAACTTTAACAGTATCCAAAATTGTATCAAACTCCTTTTTCTTCTTGAAAAAGTCATATATCATAAACAATACCAAAGCTAGTGCAAATATTAAATTAAGATAAATCAAGCTATCTTTTCCCATATCTATTCCTGGATCTATGTAAACATTTATGTTGAATAGTAGTATAAACAGTATATATAGAAGAATATAAACTTTATTGCTTTTTAAATAATCTATAATCTTCATTTTATTTCTCCTTGAAACATAGCTACTAATATTATAAATCTTCTATTATGTAGCCCTGTCCTTTTTTAGTTTTAATATAATCATCTAGCCCAATTGATTTTAGTTTATTTCTAAGTCTTGTTACGTTTACAGTGAGAGTATTTTCACCAATAAACTCATCTGTACTCCAAAGCGCATCCATTATATCATCTCTACTGACAATACTTCCAGCATTTTGCATTAATATGTGTAGTATTTTAAACTCATTTCTGCTTAGTTCTACAACAATGCCATCTTTTATAACTGTTCCATCAGCTATGTTAAGTGTTATTGGTCCAACTTTTATAATTTCTTTATCAGCAGTAATATTGTATGAATATGCACGTCTAAAAACAGCCTGAACCTTTGCAATTAATAGTTGTATTGAGAATGGCTTTACAATGTAGTCATCTCCACCCATGTTTATAGACATTATGATATCCATATCGCTATCCCTTGATGAGATAAATATTATCGGCACTTTTAAAAATCTTCTTATCTCATTGCACCACTGGAATCCATCTTTATATGGAAGGTTAATATCCATTAAAATTAGTTTTGGATTTGCAATAAGTACCTCATTTGTTATATTTTGTAAATCTACCACAGTTTGCGCTGTATATCCGTATTTTTCTAACCGTAATTTTATTTCTTTTGCTAATACAAAGTCATCTTCTACTATAAATATATCTAATTTGTTATCATCTAGAGATATTCTTGATGATACGTCCATATTATGTTCGTTTGTTAAATGCATTTTTATCACCTCTTATTTTAATGATAACTTCTTTTTAAAAATGATACAATATTTCTTTTAATTATCTATTTCATAAATATAAAATAAAAGCTGAGTAATTTTTTACCCAGCTTTTATCATTGTGTATCGTATTGTTTTTATTAATTATCTTATAAAGTTTGTAGCAACTTTCGCTTCTTTTTCAGGTAATCCATATTTTTCTTTACCTAAAGCAATACTCTTAATTAAGAATGCCATATTTTTACCTAAAGTTCTCATAACCTGAAGCCCTTCTTCATCTTTTAAAACTTCTTCTGGTGTGTTTCCATGCACACTATTCCAATACTGGCTTGATGCTACTGGCATTCCAGCTATTGTAAAGTATTTGTTTAATTCATCAAATGTAGATGAACATCCACCTCTTCTTGCAGATACAACAGCTGCCCCTACCTTCATAGTCTTATCACAACTGCTACTATAGAATAATCTATCCAAGAATGATATTAGATTCCCGTTAGCAGACGCATAATATACTGGAGATCCTACAACTATTCCATCATATTCAGCAAACTTTGGAGCTACTTCATTTACCATATCATCAAATACACATCTTCCAACTTGTCTACAAGTACCACAAGCAACACATCCTCTTATATCCTTGTTTCCAACATGGATTATTTCTGTTTCTATATCGTTTTTGTTTAGTTCTTTTTCCACTTCACAAAGAGCTGTGTATGTGCATCCATTTGCGTGTGGACTTCCGTTGATTAATAATACTTTCATAATAACACCCCTTTTATAATTTTCTAACTATATTATATAACTTTATTTATCACTATATAACTTGTTTATCTATGTATATACATTCTAGAAGGTTTTTCTTCTCCATCTCCATAAGCTTCACAAAAATATTCCCATCCATATTTTTCATAGAATGAGTCATGGTCTGTAAGAAGATATAATGTATCAATACATCTATTTTTCATATCTTCACATACATTATTTAATAAAGCGCCTGCAATTCCATTGCAACGTCTATCTTCCTCAACAAATACAGCACATACATTTGGCGCAAGGTCTTTTCTATCGTGGAAGTCATTTTCTATAACTCCCAGTCCACCAATTATTCTTCCTTCTTCCATAGCTACATACCACTGAGGAACTAGATTTTTTTCTGTAAAGCACTCTTCCATACTTTCTAAATATGCTTCTTTTGGTGCTCTCCACTTAGAGCTAAACCAATTCGCTGCCTCTTCTTTTAAATCCTGTCTGTCTAGTAAATTTATTATTTCGTATTTTATCGAACTCATAATTATCTCCCTGTCTTTAACTACTACAGTTCGTTCTTTTTGCAGTATTCTAGGAAAGCACTACATCCTTCCATTACATCATCGTAGGTAACGTCAAAATTTCCTGTGTACCAAGGATCTGCTATATCCCTTTCACTTCCTGCAAAATGAAGTAGTTTGTATACTTTGTTGTCTACATCTTCCCCAACTACTCTTTTTAGATTTCTTCTGTTCATATCGTCCATTATTAGTATGTAGTCGAATTCTTTGTAGTCTTTTTTTGTTATCTGTCTTGCATATTTTCCAGCAGTTGATATCCCAACCTCTGCTAGTTTTTTTCTTGTTCCATGGTGTACTGGATTTCCAATTTCTTCTCTGCTTGTCGCTGAAGATTCTATGTGGAATTTATCTGCTAATCCTTCTTTTTCTACCATGTCCTTTAAAACAAATTCTGCCATAGTTGAACGACATATGTTTCCATGGCAAACCATCATTACATTTATCATTTAAATTCTCCTTTCAAATTATTTCATCTTCTTCAAATCAATATAAATATCTAGCTGCGGAATAAATAAAAAGTTCTCATCCTTTATATGTGTATTCCCAAATTCTTTCAGCTCTTTCCCAGCTTCATCAGCAGTCACCTTGTACTTCACTATCTCACTGTTTTCATCTATAGTAGCATGGAAAAACTTCCCTTCATACTGTTTAAACTTATAATCAAAATTATCTCTTGTCAGTTTTATTACTATCTCTTTCAAAATATTCCCTCCTTCTCTATTAGCTAATATCTATATTAACTAATAATTATTATCTAAGATTATTTCACGTCTTAGGATGTTAACTAAATTTTTATCCATTATACTCATCAACTTTATAAAATAAAATCATCTTACATACATCCTATATTTTTATTATAACAATAAATTCTTTTATTTAATAGTTTTTAAAATTCAAAACCATTAAATTTTCAACAAATAAATAATCTTAGCATCCACCTTATTAAAACATTGAAATTAAGCCAATGTTAACCCTAATTGACAAATTGACAACCTTTATTGGTTGCGTAAATTATACCTATTTTGCTATTATTTTTATAAGAAAACTAACTTAGGAGTGATTTATATGAAATTCAATGAAAAACTAATCGAACTAAGAAAAACAAAAGGACTTTCACAAGAAGAGCTTGGAAACGAACTAGGAGTATCTAGACAAACTGTATCAAAATGGGAACTTGGACAAAGCTATCCCGACTTTCAAAAGCTTGTTATACTAAGTGACTTCTTTAATATATCTCTTGATAAACTAATAAAAGATATAGATTTAGATGATGTAAGAGAAAATAATTCAGACAATGAAAAAGTATCTAAAATGTATGAAGACTTCCAAACTGCAAAAACTGCTCTTAACTACCTTCTAAACTTCTTTGCATTTATCGGAGTAGTTGGTATATTAGCTATAATTGCTCTTATATTGATATAAGATGTTTAAACAAAAGTAAAACCTTACTATATAAACATAAATAATTTTTCATAAAAAATAAGGGCTTAACTGAATGCTATGAAAACTCTCTAGTCTTAAGGAGGTCAGTTAGCCCTTATTTTATAAAAATTTGTTAAAAAAATATCTTTTAAGGATATAGTTTTCTTCTATTTTGATTCTTTTCTAGATTTTAGTTCTTTGAAATTATGCCATAACATGAATAATATAAGTACCGCACCAACATATCCATTCAATACATAAATAACATTTACTAAAACACGGAAAGGAAGGAATAATCCTACTAAAAGCCCTACTACACCTAAAACAACTGTTAATATTTTAAATCTAGATGTACCTTCTTCAGCAAATCTTGATACTGGGTTATATAATAGAGGTACTGCTGTTGTGTAAATACCAGCAAATACAACTATTGCAAATATCGCTGAGAAAGGCTTCCATATTCTAGTTGCTAATATTAAGTTAGGTATATCTGCATTCCATACAAATGTTTTTCCATCGCCTAGCCCTGTATTTATATTTGCTATCTGTGCAAATGAAATAAGTACTATAGCTATACAAACTGATAATGTTCCGCCTATTATACCATAGTTAAGATCTTTTTTATTATTTTTAGCTCCAAGTGCTGATGTAAAACTAGCAAACCATAATAATACAAATCCTGCATAAGAAAGACCTGATATTAACCAGTTTGCACCAGCATTTTTAATTGGTTCATCTGTCATACCTGCAAATGATTGTGTTCTTATAACTTCTAATCCTTCAGCTATATTTCCACCATCTCTTGCACAAGTTATAAGCCCTATTGCAATACAAAGAACAACTATTATTGGCCCAACTACACCTATAGCATCAACCAATGAATTTAGTCCTCCTACAACTGTTATAATTGCAAGAATTGTAAGAATTACAGCACCTATCCAAGGAGCTAATCCATACTCTTGGCTCAAAGTCGATGCTGCTCCACCAACCATAACAAAGAAAGACATATAACAGAATAATGTTGAATAGTAATCACAGAATGTACCTACATATTTTCCACAAAAATATTTATATACATCGTTACCTTTTTCAAACTTTTGTTCTGCTCCAGCTTTTGCAAAATTAAAATTATAGTATAAGAAAGCTATTGCAAATACTAAAACTACTAATATAGATTTCATACCATATGCTGTGTAGTATTGGATTATTTCTTGTCCTGTTGCAAATCCAGATCCTATAGTAAAAGCAATAACTGCTCCTGCAAGTATTAAAACTCGTTTCCAGTTTACTTTTTCATTGCCCATATAAAACACTTCCATTCTATAATAAATTTATGTTTCGGCTTATATTTTCGGCTCCTCACAAATCTAATTGTAAGGAGCCGAAATTTGAATCTTATCTAGCTTTCTCTTGCTTTTATTTACCTTTATCGCATAAGCTTTTATTTAATTTTATATATATTTAAAAATCATCAGTTTCAAATACAGTCTGTCCATCAACTGGAGTCTGAAGAACTTTAAGAGCTCTCTTAACCATATTCATTCTTATTTTCTTAGAGTCAACTTCACCCTGAGTTGGATCTCCTAAAGGATATGGTATACCAACACCTGGGATTATTCTATTTGCACCTATTGTTAATGAAATAGGAACAACTGTAGCCATATGTACTACTGGGATTCCGTATTTTTCTATACCTTTAACCATTGTTGCACCGCAACGAGTACAAGTACCTCAAGTAGATGTTAGAATAACAGCGTCTACACCATCTTCTACAAGTTTCTTACCTATAGCATCACCGAATTTAGCAGCACTTCCTGTTGCTGTACCAGTACCAGTAGTTGTAAAGAATGAATCGTATAATTTTCCGAATGCACCTTCTTTTTCTAACTCTCTTAAAACATCTAATGGGACAACTAAGTTTGGATTTTCCATAACGAACTGTCTATCATATCCACCATGTATAGTAGTGAAATCATCTTTGCTCATAGTTTCCATTCCAGCTATGCTATATTCACCGTATTTAGTTGCATTTGAAGATTCTATGTGGTCTGGGTTTCCTGTTGGAACTATTCCACCTGATGTAACTACTGCTATTTTAGCATTTTTTATATCCTTAACTGGTTCAGCAGGATCTACTCTATCAAACACTGGCATTGCATACTCAGTTACATATTCTTCGCCTTTTATTTTTTTTAGTAGCATATCTATTGCTCTGTCAGATCCTCTCTTTTCAGCGAAGTAGTTAACTCTTATACCTCTTTCAATATATCCTTCTTCTTTAGGTCCTAAAACTTCTTCACCTTCAACTATTTTTTTAACTAGATTAGCTATCTTAGGAAGAACTTTTCTCATACCTGCTGCTGAGTTTGGAGTTTCAACTATTAATAAGTCTTTTCTAAACATATCTACACCAGGGTTTTCAACGTACATTCCTGTAACTGTAGGTATATTTAATTCTTCTTCTATTGCTTTACAAGCTGTACCACATGCAACACCATATCTACCTGCATTGAATGCTGGTCCTGCAACTACTGCATCAGCTTCACATTTTTTAACCATGTCTAAAACAATTCCAGTTGCTTCATCAAGATTTTCTCCGAAGTAGTTATCACCACATATTATAGTTCCAACTATTTCGTAATCTTCTCCAAGTAACTCATTTAATTTAAGCCCTGGTCCTACTGCTCCTTCTCTAAGCTCTGGCTTATAATCTGCCATATCTTCTCCACCTACATTGGCAAAGAACTGATTTATATAATGAACTATTTTATATTTTGCCATCTTGATATATCCCCTTTCCGGTAAATTTAATATCTCAACATTTCTCGATTACCATTAAAAATAATCTTCTCTAAAATAAGTTTAATTTCTTCTATTATTAATATCCTTTTGCTGCAAGTTTGTTAAATCCATTAGCTATTGTAGATGCTATTATTATCTGAAGTTCTGCATCAAAGCTTCCATCTTCGTTCATACATCCAGACCATCCACCTATCTGGCTTTCTATGTAGTCTGTCATTCCTATTATTCTATCCATTGGTGGGAAATGAAGTACTGCATTACCCTGTCCACAAGATACCATTGCATCTGCTTCTTTACAAGTATCTGCTAATGACTGAGATTTTCCGTCTTTTCCTGGGAATTCATCAGTTATTATAGCTACTTTTATACCTTTGTTTGCTACTTTTCTGCAGTTCATCATTAAATCTGTATCAGGGTTACCGTAACCTTCTTCAGTTATTAGTAATCCGTCAAGTCCCATCCATTCTGCTAATTTAGCAACCATATCTGAATGTCTTTCTTTATCTGCTAAGAATACATTTTCGTTTGTTAATATAACACCCATGAAGTTTAATTCTTTTCCATGGCGTTTAAATAAATCTTCTATTACCGGATTGTGGAAATGATGATATGTTGTAACCTTATCACAAGGTGCAACACAGTTTCCAGATACTATAGCTCCGTCCATTATTTCTTCTGGATACATAAATGTTGGTACTATCTGTTTAGCATCAACTCCGTAATAATATGTATCGTGAAGTAATCCCTGTGACTGAAGCATGTGAACATATCCTATCTTTGGTAGATCTGGATATTCTGCAGCCTGTTCAAATATAGGTTTTGTTTCAAAAGTTTCTATACTATCTGGTTCTATATCTTTTCCTGCTTTTCCTATGTGTGCAGCTACTTTAAGTCCAGCTAATCTAGCTGCTCTTTCATATACATGAGTTTCTAAACCTTCCTGTGGTTCAACTACTACACATATATTGTTAGTTTTAGAGAATGGGCAGTAATCTGCAGCTGGTCCACTCATGTCTATTACACCTTCCTGGAAACCAACTATCTTACCTACTGTTATAACGCAAGCACCATCAAGTGCATGAGTTCTACCATTTCCAACTGTTGGATTAACTTTTCCTATAACACCTGGGAAAATTTCTCCACCACCACTAACTTTAACTCTAGGTTCTATAACGTCTTTTACAGGAGTTATTCTTGTAGATTCTCCTGGTTTAGCTAGTTCGATTTTACAGTCTTTTATCTTATCGTCTTCTAATACAAGGTCGATAATTTCCTGCTTATTTACGAAAAGTGTGTGATTTTTTACACAAATTTCTTCACCGAACTGAATGTCATCGATACGTATTTTGCCTAATTCTAGTTTCATGTAGCTACCTCCTTTAATTCTGTTACCGTGATAACATAAAGTTTTTAAAAATGATTGGTTTATAATTTTTATTTTAAAACCAATCTTAGACAAGTTATATTTATTTTGTCTTTTATTCGGGTATAGATTTTTTCTATACTTAGATATTATCACATAGGAAAAGGTTTGTCTATATTTTATCATTGAATTTTCAGAATTATTTTTACAAATAAATTTTATGCCTTTTATTGCATTTACAAGAATTTTCTAAGCAAAAATTTCAATCAATATTAAATTTTTTCTCATAAAAATATGTAAAATAAAAGACATTTCATTGTCATAAACAACAAAATGTCTTTTTTATAGATTATTTGATTTTTTCAATGTATTTATGTATTTAAATTATATGTTTTTTCTATTACTGTATTCTTGGCATTACATTATCTATCATAGATAAATCTATAGTCTTATAGTCATTGGCTATTTTTTCCTCATATTTTGGAGTTTCTTTTATTTCTTTAAATTTATTAAATGTTTCAATAGCCTTTTCTATCATCATCACATCGTCCATATTGCTGTTGTTATCAGCTGGGTATACAATTATAGATCTGTATGGAGTTTGATTTGGTTTTAAGCTACCAGCCTGTGGATGAGTAAGGAGTCTATGTCTATCATAAACCATATCTCTAGCCTTAATAAGAACCTCTTCATATGAATCTACCATCTCAACGTTCATCATATCTTTATATTTATCGGCAACTCTATCATTGTTAGTAACTATAGTACATTTTTCTTTTTCAAACATTTTAATTCCTCCAATTCAATTCTATACCCGATTTCATAATATCATAAATTATTTATTAAATAAAGTCTGGTTCTAAAAATATATACAAATGTATTCATTTTAGATATTTCGCTCTTATTCTATCTCTTGATAGTTTTAAGTCTTGGTTGAGCCAGTTATCTCGATAAAATTTCTATCTCGATTATCCCACAACCGTATTTTTTATTTATTTAAAGCATTTTATCTAACCCCCGTCACCGATAAAATATACCCTCTATTTATCAACAGTTGGATAAATACAAAATATATTCGTGATTAAATAAAATATACTTTTAACCTATCTTTTTACTTTATATCAGCAATTCTACTTTCTAATATTTCCTTAACTTTCTTATAACTTGTAAACATCTTTATTTCTTTATCATACTTTCTCTCTAAAATATTTTTACTTGCATTTATATCTGCATGAATTTCTCCACAATACTCACAAACAAATGAATCTCCATTTCTTACACCAAATCTTCCACATTTACTACAAATTTGACTTGTATATGCTGGATTTATGTATGTAAATTCAATACTATTTAATTTAAACTTGTATTCAAGTCTATCTCTTATGTAGCCTTTAATCCATCTAGATAACTTTCTTTTTACAGATTTTGGATATCTGTCATCCCAATTTACAAAATCTAAATTTTCCATTACAACTTCCTTCGGCTTTTCTGACTTTATAAATTCATTGATATTTTTGTTGATGTAAGATTTAACTGTTTCATTGTGTTTATTTTTGTTTTTTCTGTATTTTTTCTTTCCTAAATTATTTTTAAGTATATTGTCTGCTTTCTTAGTGTTACCTTCTTCAAGGTATTTTCTTCTAAGTGCGAAAAATCTATTTCTATTAGCATTTTTATCACTTAACCTTTCGGTTTCTTTACTTAAATAATAATTCAATTTTTCTCCATACAGATTTCCATTTGATGTTGCAAGCAAGTATCTATATCCTTTATCTATTCCTATAATATTTTTGTTGGTATTTTCCTTTGATTCCACTTCTAATGGAATATGTATTCTCAATACATTATCTATAATTTTGATTTTAAGTATTTTGTTGTATTTATTTGAATCCCTTAATTTAATCGGTACTCTCTTTCTTGTTTCCATTGAAGTTATATAAATATAATTTTCATTTGTGTTATTTTTTGAATATCTATATAAACCTGTATCTATCGAAAAAGAATTTATTTTATTTGTGTATGGTACTTTTCCTTTATATCTTCTTGTGTATCTTTTTATTAAGTTATTCAAATATTTAATATTTAAGTTTTTTCCTTCAAATTTTTTAGGAATATCAAAGTTTATGTTATTTAATACGTTATAATAAAGCTTATTTGCTGATAGTATATAATTTATATAATATCTATCATCAGTAGATAAATGTTTATTATTATAAGCAGCAGTCCTAATTTCATTTTTTGTATTAGACCAACCAGACTTTATATTTCCAATTGCATCTTGTAATGCTAATTTCCAATATCTAGCTGGTAATTTCCATTGTTCATAAAACTTTGTACTTACCCATGCATCTCTGATTTTTCGAGGTTTTTCAATGATTAAAAGACTTTTTATTCCACTATATCTTGAATATACGTAATTTTTAACATTTTTATATTCTTTTCCTATTTTTAATAATTCTTCAACCTTATAATCATCAATTTTATAGGAATATTGTTTTACAGTTTTAGTTATTGTCTTTTTCATTTACCTCACCTCGATTCTATAACAAATTTATCTTTCTAATTGTATTATATACAAATCGAAGTTATATTATACAAATAATATAAAATATTTTTTAAGTTTTTAAATAAATAAAAAATACGGTCGTTATATCTAAAATACATCCGTATATATTTTTAGAGTGTTCAATCGGAATCGCTAATTTCCAACCAGTTCTCTTATGAACTTCTTAATCTTTCCATTAAGCACAGACTATATCACCATCTAATTTTTTAGATGCTCCCCATTTCCACCACCAATAACTTGTGATGTACGGCATTTGCCTAGTCGTTGAACCTTATCCTATTCGGATCTTGGCTGCTGATTATCCATTATTAAAGCACTTAGGATTTAACCTTATGCCATCTAGTTAATTTTTTCTGCTTTCGCAACATTCACACTTGAATATTTTTCAATTCTACGTTGTAGTTTAACTAGCTTTAGGAACTTCCAGCAATTAAAGGAGTTTTGGGCGATTTCTCGCCTCTCTACACTCTTTATGAATGTAGGGAGCTCTTTGTAAAAAATACATTTGTCTATAAAAATACATTTGTCTATATATATATTTTTTTGACTATATTTTTAACAACTATATAATTGCTCCTGTATATTCAAATTTATCTGCATAAAAATTAGCTATATCTTTGACTTCTCTAACAAAACATCTAACTCTATCTTCTATATCCTCTTCTTTAATACCATTGCTAAGAATATCCTTTAAATATCCCATATAAAGAGTACACTCCATATGGTTCATCTTCTTTGCATTTTCCAAACTTATCTGACCTGCATCAACGCATTGCATACACATCTCAAAGTCCCTATCGTAAAATCCAGGAGTTTCAAGCATCTTTTTTAAATGTTCTTTAAATCCACTCAGATTTTCTGGAAACATATTATAATATTCAACCACAGCTGTATCTAAATTCTTGCTATTTTCATGTAAAAATATCATATCAAATGCCTCGGGATATCTAAACGCTGCTCTTGTATAACACTCCCATACACCTAAGTGCTGATCCCATACTGTTTTCCATGTTTTCTCTGCATTTTCTAAATCCTCAAGATAACAATTTAAAAATCCCATCTGTGCATAGAACAGTAGCTCGTCTAAATTTTTAAAGTATCTATATAAACATGTAGAACTACATCCCATTTCCTTTGCAATTCTTCTTATCGAAATAGCCTTTGTTCCTTCATTAGTTATTATTTCATACGCCTTTTCTATATAATCTTTTCTGTTTAGGTCTTTGAAATAATTTTTATCTACATTATTCTTCATGCTTAAATCACTTCCTTTCTTACAATAATATCTTATCATATTAATTGGTTTATATGTTCATTCTTTTTTATGCCATAAACAATAATTATAGTTAAAATATATTTTAAAATTTATTTATATAGAAACTTTCAATAATACTATTTACGTGTTAAAATATATTTTGTAATAATAAAAACGAGGGAAAAAGATGAAATATAAAACATTTAGTAGAAAAAATTTTTTTGAAACTACAATTCTCTTTGGATTAATAACAGTGCTTGCTGCACAATTTAATATGAATTTATTTTTAAATAATTTTAAAATATCTATAGGAATAATAACTTTTCCAGTATTTTTATTTTTAATTGAAGATTTTCCAATTATACCGGTTAGTATTTTTTCTGCGATAGGAGTTTTTATAACCAGATTTGGAGCAATTTGGCTACAACAAGGTTTTCAAGAACAAGCGGTTTTAAATTGCCTGCCTGAGTCTTTCTTCTACATTACATATGGATTTCTTATTTATCTGTATTCGAAAAAAAGAAGTAAGGTTCTAGAAAACGATTCCGACATAATTTGGTTTATATTAATGGACTATTTGGCAAATTTAGTAGAACTTATTCTTAGATTTAGCATAAATACATTTGAAATAAAAATTCAGCTTTGTATAATATTTGTTGCTATATCCAGATCATTTATAATATGGGCTTTGATTACCTTCCTAAAGAAGTACCATCTTACTTTTATGAAGGAAGAACATGCAGTTAGATATAAAAAGCTTATGCTACTAATTTCTAAACTAAATGGAGAAATAATTTGGATGAAGAAAAATACTTCATTAATAGAGGAAACTATGAATTCTTCTTATAAGCTATTCAATGATATGAAAAAACGGGGCGTTGATGAGGAAATATCAAAAGAAGCTCTTAATGTTGCTAAAGATATACACGAAATAAAGAAAGAATATGTCTTAATTCTTAGGGGAATTTCTGAAGCTATGAATTTAAACTTAGAAAACAACGGTATGTATATATCAGATATAGTAAATCTTTTAGAAGGTTCTACATCTGATGAAGCTACTGAAAAAGGAAAAACTGTTATTTTTAATAATAACTTCGATGAAAACCTATACACAGATAAAGAGTATTTCTTTATGTCTATTTTTAGAAATCTATTTACCAATTCTGTTGAAGCTGCTAAAGATAAAGAAATTGTAATAGACTTCAAAATAGAGCTTAAAACTAGCACAAAAAAAGATATAGACGAGGAATATTATTCTATTTTAATTAGAGATAACGGTCCTGGAATAGATTCAGAAGATATTTTAGAAATATTTGAGCCGGGATTCTCAACAAAGATAAATTTTGAAACTGGAGAAATAAACAGAGGTTTAGGTCTTAACCTGGTTAAAGATATAGTGGAAAACCAGTTTAATGGAAGTATTAATGTTGCTTCTAAGCCTGGAAATACCTCTTTTGTAATAAACATTCCAAAAAATGAATTGAAGGTGATTTAAAAGAATGAAATTTTATTTAGTTGATGATGATAAAAATATAAGAAAAATATTAAAGTTAATTATAGAAGAAAGAAACATCGGTGAAGTTGTGGGATCTTATGGAAATCCTGAGGATGCAATAGAAGATTTAAGCGTAGGTAATGTAGATATAGTTGTCATTGATTTATTAATGCCTAATATGGATGGTATTGCTTTTATAAAAAAAGCTGCTGAAATAAACCCTTCTCTTGTATTTGTTATGTTATCTCAGGTTTCTTCAAAAGATATGATTTCTGAGGCGTATGAAAACGGTATCGAGTTCTACATTCAAAAACCTATAAATAGTATAGAAGTTGAGTCTGTTCTTAAAAAGGTCAAAGATTCATTAAATCTTAAAAGAACTGTAGCAACTGTTCAAAACCTATTTAACAATAATCTTGGAAACAATAATACTTGTGCTCCTTCTGAAAAAGTATGGCTTCCAAAGCTAAAAACTGTTCTTCAAAAACTTGGTATAATAGGTGAAATAGGAAGCAAGGACATTATAACTTTGATTGAATACATAATAGAAAAAAATCGGAATATAGAAAACGTTACTTTAAATGAACTTTGTTCTAAATTTACAGACAACCCTAAATCTATGGAACAAAGAATAAGACGTGCGGCAAATACTGGTATGATAAATTTAGCGAATCTTGGAATTGAAGACTATTCAAATGATATATTCCTTGAATTTGCGACAAACCTTTACAACTTCGAGCAAGTTAGAAAGGAAATGGACTATATAAGAGGAAAAAGTAGTAAGCATGGAAATGTAAAAATTAGAAACTTCTTAAACTCTCTTGTACTTTATGTTCAGAATTAAGTTATCTAAAAAAATATATGGATTAATAGGCATGATTTATTTTTAGCAAAAGTCGTGCCTTTTTTCATTCCAATTTTTACACCTATTATTAATAACTATATGTTTTTATAAATTTTTCAAGTTATTTTTCAAAATCAGCCTCTTTTTATTTGTAATTTTATTTATTTATACAATTTATAAATTCCATTTCATCTAATTAATTGTTAAAAATATGAACAAGTTTTATATTGTTTTTTTCTTATTTTTTTCGCCCAATTTAACTTTGTTAATTTTGAAAATGTTTACCATAGAATTTTATTTCGATTTTTTTCGTTTAAAAATTATTTTTTAAAGGACTATATAATTTTTTTAAGTCGCAAAATAATTTTTTTGTATTAATTTTGAAAAAATTTCAATTTTTTCGTTAAATTTTTTTCATCTTTTCTGTAACTTTTTGAAACTTTTTAAAACTCATATATTATATTGATTTTAACGATAAGAAAACCCTTTCTTATAAATACAATCTATAATATTATGAGGTGAAAGCTTATGATGACAATTTTATCTGGACTTGGTCTATTATTACTTGTACTTGCTGGGTTCTCATTCTTTAGCTTCAAGATGCCAAAAGGATCTGTAGCTATGGGTGGTATGGCAGATGCAGCAGTTGCTACTTTCCTAGTAGAAGCAATACACAAATACATCTCTGGTGATTTATTTGGTATAAGCTTCCTAGCAGAAGTTGGTAGTATTTCAGGAGGAATGGGTGGAGTTGCTTCAGCAATCGCAGTTCCTATAGCAATGGGTGCTAACCCAGTACTTTCAATCGTTGCCGGTGTTGCTTGTGGCGGATGTGGTATACTTCCTGGATTTATAGCAGGTTATATAGTTGGATTTATAATACCAATAATAGAAAAGAAATTACCAGAAGGATTAAACTTAATATTCGGTACTTTACTAATAGCTCCTCTAGCTAGATTTATAGCAATAGGTGCTACTCCATTAGTAGATGCTACTCTAGTACAGATAGGTGGAACAATATCTGCAGCAGCAGAACAGTCACCACTTGTAATGGGATTCCTTCTAGGTGG
>OGEP01001871.1_pt1 | contig 20656 bp, 16 predicted proteins | sample 1570721 | NCBI WGS metagenome assembly OGEP01 (sample SAMEA2582131, study PRJEB24529) | metagenome | biome: Human gut stool | place: China | collected 2011 | reverse complement strand
ACGTATGCATATATGGAAAACTACGACCCGGCTTGCGCCGGTGACGATGGCCACTTTTCCGTTCACACTGCTGAAATCCATAAAATACCTCCACTTGATGTTTCATTCTCAAATACTCAACTGCGAGTTGCTTATCCATCTCCATGGTGCTATAATAGCACTGCGCCGCAGGGGCCGCAATCAGCAGTTTCCGGCGTGTCCGGTGTTTAAGCAACGAATCACGTTCAAAGCGTTGGTTAAGCACCCTTTATGAAATCAATTGATGGAGGAATTCTATGGATATCCGGGTCAAAAAAACGAAGCGTGCCATTCAGAAAGCGTTTGTTGCCCTGCTGCGGGAGAAGCCGATCGAAAAGATCACGGTCAAAGAAATTGCCGAACGGGCCGAGATCAACAAAACGACCTTTTATTCCCACTACGAAACGCTGGATGCCCTCACCGCCGAAATGGAGCGGCAAACGGTCCAGCTCGTCTGCGACAATATGGGCGGCGCACAGCAGCTGCTGGATGCGCCGGAGACCTTTGTGCAGGAGATGTTTGCTTCTCTCCAACAGGCAACCGATTACCTCGGTGTCGTTCCGGCATCCGCGATGAACCGCTTTACACAGCATCTGCGGGATGCGATTCTGGAACAAATCAAACTCGCAAACATGGAACCATCCCAATATGAAAATGTCGGTGCGATCCTGATTTTTGTAATGAACGGTCTTTCCGGGCTTCTGAACACCGACGCAAAACTGGCACAAAAACAAATTGATGTGATCGCCGCCGTGGTTGCGGATGGTGTCCATGGTCTGCATCTTTCCCGCTGAGCCAAAACAGGCTGCAAGAAGCATCTTCCGCAGCCTGTTTTTTGCTATTGCAGCTTATCTTTCTGTGTAACTACCCAGCACCCCAAGGCTGGGCTTTGCTGTCCGCTCCATCGTTTTGCGGTTCACTGCGATCAGTCCAAACTGCATGGCATAGCCCTTCTGCCACTCAAAGTTGTCCATCAGGCTCCAATGGAAGTATCCCTTTACCGGGATGCCATCGGCGATGCAGTGCTGCACGCCATCCAGTGCCTGCCGGATAAATGCCACACGGCGGGTATCATCGGCGGTGGCAATGCCGTTTTCGGTCACGATCAGGTCACCCTTGAATTCCTCTGCCACCTTGCGAATGACGTGTTCCAGTGCCTGCGGATAGACCTCGTAGTCCATCTGGGTCAGTTCCGCGCCCTCCGGTGCCGGCAGCTGCCCCTGCGGGCCGTAAAGGGTGCGGGTATAGTTCTGCACGCCCAGAAAATCATCGTCTTTGATATAAGGCAGATAATGGGTGAACTCCTCCTGCCATGCGGTCTCGGCAAAGGCTTCGCCGCCGGGCTGTGCCTGCAAGTCGTGCAGCGAGAGGGTCAGACCCACCTTGACCTGCGGGCAGAGGGCTTTGATGGCATCCCGTGCGGCTGCATGGGCACGCAGCACCAGCAGATCACCTTCCGGGGTGCGCTCGCTGACAAAGATCTTCGGCTGGGGTGTGCCGAACACCTGTGCATTCTCCATGGCGGCATACTTCATGTTTTCCATCATCTTCTGGAAGTTCATGCCCACCTGCACCGTACCCTCGGCAGACTTTCCGGCCGATGCGGCATTTTGGGCAGCCTGTTCTGCCATCAGACGGAACCGCTTGGAGATCGCGGCAAGCTGCAAGCCCATATTGGCCTCGTTGATGGTGCAGACATAGCGCAGCTCGCTGCCCAGCTGTTCCATCACATAGGTCACATAACGTTTAAAATCCTCTACGGTGCTTTCGGTTTCCCAGCCGCCCTTGCAGATGAGCCATTTCGGGCTGGTGAAGTGCAGCAGCGTCACGATGGGTTCTACGCCATGCGCTTTGCAGCAGGCGATCACCTTGCGGTAATGCTCGACGGCTTCCGGGTCGAACTTTCCTTCCTCCGGCTCTACCCGTGCCCACTCGATAGAAAAGCGGTAGGCATTCAGCCCGGCATCAGCCAAGAGCTTGATATCTTCTTCGTACCGATGATAATGGTCACAGGCAATGCCGCTGGGCTCCGTAAAGCTGGAATGGGGCAGCTGCTCCTGTGCCCAGTAGTCACTATTCGTATTGTTGCCTTCTACCTGATGGGCCGCTGTTGCAGCACCGATGAAAAAGCCTTTTTCAAATTTCTGCATGATGGTTCTCCCTTCCTGCGTGTTGCTTGTTGAGGCTATTGTAGCAGACCTGTTTTGCCCCTATGGGACAATAAATCGTGAAGGCGGGCGCAAATTCACGCACCGCAAATTATTGCACGAATTTTTGTCCTTAACTATCGTTTTTTATCCGGCAGTGGCTGTTGCATTCTGTTATTCTGGTGTCAGAAAAAGCGGAACTCAGTTCACACAAAAAGGAGGAAAATCATTATGTTCCAAAAGAAACCCAGTGCCAGTGAAGTAGACGGCGTCCAGTACCGCCGTGCAAAGCTCTGGCAGATCATCTGTTACGCCTGCAACGCTTTTGTGGGCATGAGCATCTATTCCCTGATCGGTATGGCCAGTTATTCTGCCAGCATCGGCTACGGCATCACCACTGCAGCCGTCGGTCTCATCCTGATGCTGGCCCGCATTCTGGACGGCTTTACCGACCCGATGCTGGCGTTCATCTACGACCGCGTCAACACCCGTTTCGGCAAGCTGCGTATTCTTCTGATCAGCGGCTACCTGATCGAGGCTGTCGGCCTGCTGTGTATGTTCAACCTGTGCTCCAGCAAGGGCTTCGGCTTGCCGGTGTTCGTTTTGACCTACATTATTTACATTATCGGCTATACCGTCACCAACATGACCGCCCAGACCCTGCCGGCTATTATGACCAACGATCCCCGCCAGCGTCCCACCATCGGTGTCTGGAGCACTGCGCTGAACTACTTCGTGCCCATGGGCATGAGTATGCTGATCTACACCGTCATCCTGCCCAAGTGCGGCGGCACCTTTAATCAGGACTTCCTCAGCACGGTCTGCACCATCGTGCTGATCATTGCCGGCATCGGCACCCTGGTCGTCTGCGCCGGCATCTCCGCCTACGATAAGCCCGAAAACTTCGAGGGCACCAACAAAAAACACGAGCCGCTGAAAACTGCGGATATTCTTGAGGTGCTCAAGCACAACAAGCCCCTGCAGTGCTACATCGCCTCCAACGCTTCCGATAAGCTGGCACAGCAGGTAGGCAGTCAGGCCATCATCAACACGATGCTGAACGGCATCCTCATCGGCAACATGGGTCTTGCTACCACCCTTGGCGTGATCAGCATGGTGCCTTCCATCTTCTTTGCGGCCTTCGGTGCAAAGTATGTGGGCAAAAATGGCAGCAAAAAGGGCATCGTGACCTGGACCTGCGTCAGCATGGCCATCGCCTCTGTGCTGTTCCTGTTCTTCATCTTTACCGACACTCATCAGATCGGTGTGATCGGCAGCTGGAACATGATCGTTTACGTCCTGCTGACTCTGCTGCAGAACGGTTCCATGATGTGCATTACCACCTCCAACACTTCTTACATGGCCGATACCATCGACTACGAGCTGGACCGCAGCGGCCGCTATATCCCGGCTGTCGTTTCTGGTACTTACAGTCTGGTGGACAAGCTCATCACCTCGGTGGCTGCTGTCATCGCCACCGGTGCGGTCGCCCTTCTGGGTTACACCACCACCATGCCCCAGCCCACGGATCCCTACACCAGCGGCATCTTCTGGATGACCCTTGCCATCAAGTTCGGTCTGCCCATGCTGGGCTGGGCCATCACCCTGATCGCCATGCTGGGCTGCCCGCTGACCAAGGAAGAAATGGTCAACGTCCAGAAGCGCATCGCAGATAAGAAAGAAGCCCTTCGTCATGAAGTAATTGCAGAACAGATGCAGTAACACCCTGCAAAGACCGAAAGGGCTCATACGCTCTTTCGGTCTTTGCTGATTCCATCCATCTTTTATAAAGGAGTTTTTACCATGAGCAAGACCATCCTGTTAAATCAGAGCGACTGGCATTTTATCAAGGAGAACCCCGGCATCCCCACCGCTGTTATGGGTGAGGCCATTGCTCTGCCCCACACCTGGAACGCAGTGGACGGTCAGGACGGCGGCAACGATTACTACCGCGGCACCTGCTGGTATACGCTGGCCCTGGCAAAGCCCACCATCCCGGCAGGCGGCAAGGCTGTTTTGCAGCTGGACGGCGCAGCCATGACCGCCGCCGTTTACCTGAACGGTGAAAAGCTGGCCGAGCACAAGGGCGGCTACTCCACCTTCCGGGTAGACCTGACCGACCACCTCAAAGAGGAAAATCTGCTGGCAATTTCCGTGGACAACCGCGACAACGACACCGTGTATCCCCAGAAAGCCGATTTTACCTTCTACGGCGGCATTTACCGGGATGTGACCCTGCACATCGTCCCGGCAGAGCACTTTGCCCTGCCCGCTAATGGCGCACCGGCACTGAAGGTGACCCCCATCGTCACCGACCTTGCTGCCAAGACCGCCGAGGTCACCGTGGAAGCCGCCGTGGTGGGCGCACAGAACGTGACCTTTGCACTGGAGGGGCAGACCCTCACCGCCCCGGTGGAAAAGGGCACCGCAAAGGTTGTTTTCACGCTGGACAACGCCCACCTGTGGGATGGCGTGGACGACCCCTTCCTCTACACTGTATCTGCCAAGCTGGACAATGGCAAGGAGACCTCCGCCCGGTTCGGCTGCCGCAAGTTTGAGATTGACCCCCAGAAGGGCTTTATCCTGAATGGCCGGGAATATCCGCTGCGCGGCGTTTCCCGCCATCAGGACCGTAAGGGTGCGGGCAATGCCCTGACCAACGAAATGATGGAGGAGGATATCTCCATCATTCTGGAAATGGGCGCCAACACCATCCGGCTGGCACACTATCAGCACGCACAGTATTTCTACGACCTGTGTGATGAAAAGGGTCTTGTCATCTGGGCAGAGATCCCCTACATCACCATGCACATGACCAACGGCCGTGCCAACACCCTGACCCAGATGGAAGAGCTGATCGTCCAGAACTACAACCACCCCTGCATTGCCGTGTGGGGCTTGTCCAACGAGATCACCGCTGCTTCTGCTGTCAACGAGGATCTGCTGGAAAACCACCGTCTGCTGAACGAGCTGGCGCACAAGCTGGACCCCACCCGCAAGACCACCATGGCAAACGTGTTTATGCTGGAGACCACCAGTCCCATTCTGGAAATTCCCGATGTGAACAGCTACAACCTCTACTTCGGCTGGTATCTGGGCGAATTGGAGCAGAACGACGAGTTCTTTGACAAGTACCACGCCGATTACCCTGACCGCTGCATCGGCTTTTCGGAGTACGGCGCAGATGCCAACCCCCAGTACCAGAGCAGCCACCCGGAAAAAGGCGACTACACCGAGAGTTATCAGTGCGTCTACCATGAGCATATCGCAAAGATGATCGCCGCTCGTCCGTGGCTGTGGGCGACCCATGTATGGAATATGTTCGATTTTGCCGCCGATGGCCGTGATGAGGGCGGCAAGCACGGCGAGAATCAGAAGGGACTTGTCACCTTTGACCGCAAGCTCAAAAAAGACCCCTTCTATCTCTACAAGGCCTACTGGAGCAAGGAGCCGTTCGTACACCTGTGCGGCAGCCGCTATGTGGACCGCGCTGAGGATGTGACCGAGATCAAGGTCTACTCCAATCTGCCGGAGGTCTCGCTGTACAAGGACGGTCAGCTGGTGGAGACCCGTAAGGGCGACAAGGTGTTCACCTTCCAGCTGCCCATCACCGGCAAACACAGCATTGAGGCACGCTCCGGCGAGCACAGCAGCGTGATCCTGGTGAACAAGGTGGACGCCCCCAACCCGGATTACGCCATGGACAACCGCAAGAACGTGACCAACTGGTTTGACGGCGAGCTGGACGAAAGCTGCTGGTCGGTCAAGGACAACATGGCTGCCGCCACGGCAGACCCGAAAGTTGGTCCCATTCTGAAGCAGATTTCTGATAAAGCCGCCGCTGCCCGCGGAGATGTTGCCGCCGCCGTGAAGGACAACCCGGCTCTGGTGGCGATGATGGAGCGCGCCATGCGGCGGATGACCATTGAATCCATGCTGATGCAGGCCGGCGCTTCGGAAGAGGACATCAAACAGCTGAACCGTGTATTGCAGGGCATTTCCAAGGAGTGATTCGATGAAACAAACCTATTGTAACCCCCTTGATCTTGGCTACCGTTACCAGCACATGAAGGAAGGCCCCCGTACAGCAGGTTTCCGGGAGGGTGCAGACCCCACGCTGGTATCCTTCAAGGGCAAATATTACCTCTTTGTTTCCATGTCGGCAGGCTTCTGGTATTCGGACGACCTGCTGCACTGGGACTTCCATGCAGACCCGGATCTGCTGATCTACGATTATGCCCCCGATGTGCGGCAGGTGGGCGATTTCCTGTACTTCTGCGCCAGCCGCAAGGGGCGCAACTGTCCCATCCTGCGCACCGCCGACCCCCTGACCGAGCCGTTTACCGAAGTATCTGCGCCCTTTGCTTTCTGGGACCCGGACCTGTTCTGCGATGATGATGGCCGGGTGTACTTCTACTGGGGCTGCTCCAATACTACGCCCATCTACGGCGTGGAGATGGACCCGGACACCATGACCCCCATCGGTGAAAAGCAGGAGCTGATCTTCGGCAATGAAACCGTACTGGGCTACGAACGCCCCGGCGACAACGGCATTGTGGACCGGGAAGCCAGCGTGCTGTACCAGTCCATGAAGCAGTTCTATAACCCGGAAACCGGCAAGCTGGATCTGCCGCCGCAGATGGCAAACATCCCCGGCCTGAGTGCCGAAAGCCTGACTGCCATGTTCAACGCCGTGGGCAAGCCCTACATTGAGGGTGCCTTTATGACAAAGCATGACGGCACCTATTACCTGCAATACGCCTGCCCCGGCACCCAGTACAACACTTACGCCGATGGTGTATACACCTCCACTTCTCCGTTGGGTCCCTTTGTGCGGCAGGCATCCAACCCGTTTTCCGCAAAGCCCGGCGGATTCATCACCGGCGCAGGCCACGGCAGCACCATTGCCGACCGCTATGGCAACTGGTGGCACGCCTCTACCATGCGCATTTCCGTCAACTATGACTTTGAGCGCCGGGTGGGGCTGTTCCCTGCCGGGTTCGACAAAGACGGGGTTCTCTACTGCAACCAGAACTTTGCCGATTACCCGCACCGCATCCCGGCTGGCAAATTCGATGCCGCTAGCCAGCAGCCGGAATGGATGCTGCTGAGCTACAAAAAGCCGGTCACGGCTTCCAGCACTGCCGAGGGCAGCAGCCCGGCACTGGCCGTCAACGAGGACTGTCGCAGCTGGTGGAGCGCCGCTGGTACAGAGCCCGGCGAATGGCTCTGCGTGGACCTTGGCAAAGAGAGTGATATCCGCGCCATTCAGGTAAATATGGCAGATGAAAAGCTTGTGGTGGACTTCCCATCCGACAGCTACGGCGATACCCGCAAGACCCGTCACATCGAGACCCGGCCGCAGATCTCCCATTACACGGTAGAGACCAGTGTGAACGGAGCAGACTGGACGATTTGCGAAACGGTTGCCCGGGAGTGCTCTAACGGCTACTACGAATATGCCGACGGCATCCGCGCACGGTATGTCCGGGTGACCGGCGGCGAACTGCCCTATGGGCAGACGCTGCGCATCAGCGGCCTGCGGGTGTTCGGCAACGGCGAGGGCGCAAAGCCTGCACAGGCAGAAGCCGCCGGGATTCGTGTGGATGCACTGGACGCAAAGATCAGCTGGCAGCACATCGAAAATGCACAGGGCTGCAATGTCCGCTATGGCGTTGCACCCGACAAGCTCTATCTGAGCTGGCTGGTCTACGATGCAGACGAAGTGATCCTTTCCACCCTGACTGCCGGGCAGGAATACTACATCTGCGTGGACAGCTTTAACGAAAACGGCATCACGCCGGGCAAGACATTCAAACTGGAGGGGTAAATCATGCCCATCAAAGCCGTGCAGCAATTTATGCTGGGCACTGTACTGAACAACGAACAGCAGGCGAAAGAAACGCTTACCGCCATGAAGGCCGCCGGGTACGATGGCATTGAACTGTGTGGATTTATGATCCATCCCATTGGCTTTGTGGTCAAGCTGCTGACCAAAGCCGCCGGAATGCCGGTGGGCAAGGGCGGCAATCTGGACTGGCACAAGCTGGTGCAGGAAGCCGACCTGAAGGTGGTCAGCCTGCACACCGACCTTGGCAGTCTGGAACGGGATGCCCATGCAGTGGCCGAGGAAGCAAAAAGTTTTGGCACGGAGTATGTGGTCATCACCGGGATGTACCGCTTTGATTATGGCGATGAAACCACGATGCACGAACTGGCCAAACGTCTGAACAAGGCGGGCGAAACCCTGCAAAAAGAGGGCATCCACCTGCTCTACCACAACCACAACTGCGAGCTGCGTCCTGTGAACGCAGAAAAGCGTGCTTACGATATTCTTTTAGAGGAGACCGATCCGGCCTTCGTCAACTTTGAGTTTGACAGCTACTGGTTCACCGAGGGCGGTGCAAACGCCTTGGCGTGGATGCAACGGCTTGGCCCGCGCATGAAGCTGTGGCACATCAACGACCGGGGCACCCGCATCACCGGCAGCGCCATTACCCCCATCCTGAAAACCGACAGTATGGAGCTGGGCACCGGCAACATGGATCTGGACAGCCTGATGACACAGGCCCTTTCCGTGAAGGTAGATGCCATCATTCTGGAAAGCCACCGCAACTGGGTGGACAATTCCCCTGTCAAGAGCTTCCAGCTCAGTGCAAAATACCTTGCACAAAAATTCTGATCTGCTATTTTCTCATCATTTTCTTCTTCATTATCCCCATAAAAGCAGCGCCCCGCACCGGTTACTCCTTCCGGTGCGGGGCGTTGTGTTTTGCGGGGAATATTTTTGCGTTACAGGGTATGGGTTCCCGGCTGCAAGGTCAGGTTTCTGCCATCCGGGAGGACAACTTCTGCGGTCAGATTGCAGGGCACGGTGATAGTGTAGGTCACAGCATCGCCTGCATACTGCCAGCCGCTTTCAATGCGCCCCACCGGGGAATCGTACACCGCTTTTGCCCAACCCAGTGCAGGGTCCGGTGTGGGGGCAATGGTCAGGGTCTGGCCTGCCAGATGGATGCCGCACACACCGCCGAACAGCCAGCCGCAGATGGCACCGTAGGAGTAGTGGTTCAGCGATTCGCTGGGGTGTCCGGCTTCGTCGATGCCGGTCCACGTTTCCCAGACGGTGGTAGCGCCCTGTTTGACCTCATAGAGCCAGCTGGGGGCGGTATCCTGCAGCAGCAGCTTGTAAGCGGTGTCCGCATGGCCATACTTTGCCAGCACCTCACAGAGGAAGGGCGTGGAAAGGAAACCGGTGTTCAGATGGCAGCCGTTTTCCAGCACCATCTGGTTCAGCGTATCCGCAGCGGCTTGGCTCTCAGCTTCATCCAACAAACCGAACGCAATGGCACGGACATATTCACACTGGCGGTCAGAAGTAATTTTCCCGTGATCGGTAAAGGCGGCGCGATAGGCAAGGCGGGCTTTTTCCGCTGTGTCACGGTACTGCGCTGCGTCCTCTGCCTTGCCCAGTGCCTGTGCAATTTCTGCCAGAAGCCGCCCGGAATAAGCCAGATACGCCGTACCCACGCTTTTGCGCGGGTTCATCATCGCCTGCATGGGGGTAATTCCCGGCTCACACCATTCGCCGTAGTCCAGACCGTTCAGAACCGTGTATTGGGCGTACTCGCCGGTCTGTTGCTCCTCGGTGGTCTGCTGGGCACGACCCAGCAGGAACGCATACCACTTCTGCATCATCTCGTAGTTGTCTGCCAGGATCTTGCGGTCGCCGGTACGCTTATAAAGAGCGTAGGGTACCAGAATAGCCGCATCGCCCCAGCCCGCCGACATACAGAGCATGGGGGTCATGTATCCGGGGCGGCTGGTGGGTGGAGCAATGTTTGCCATGCGTCCATCCGGGTACTGGTTCAGGCGGCATTCTGCCAGCCATTTTTCCACCACCGGGTAGCAATCCATCAGGGTCAGACCGGTTTCAATGAACACCCCCATGTCGCCCGTCCAGCCGGCACGCTCACGGGTAGGACAGTCGGTGGGGATATCGCAGAAGTTGCCCTTCTGGCTCCATACGCTGTTTTGCACCAGTTGACTCACATCCGCATTGCCGCACCCAAAACTGCCGGTCACCGGCATCTGCGAATAGACAGCATGAGCGGTAAACTCTGCGCCGGTCAGGTCGATGTCCGTTTCCACCTTTGCGTACCGGAACCCCATGATGGTAAAGCTGGGCTTGTAGTGGTTTTCGCCCTCTTTGCAGATCAGTTCCAGCATCTGTGCCGTGCCGCCCTCTTTGTGGCGGTTCCGATCCTGAAAGTTCTCCTGCGTAAAGTTGCCGTTCTCGTCCAGCGTTTCGCCGCAGAGCAGACGGATCTTCTGACCTTCGTGGGCAGTCAGCTTCATTTCTACATAACCTGCCATATTCTGCCCGAAATCCAGAACCGTTTCTCCATTGGGTGTACGGAACAGCCTGCCCGCAAAGGCTTCCTGTTCCCGGATGGGCACGGTGTTCATGCCAATGAGGGGGAGCGTGTTGGGCGCAGTCCTCACGCCGTGCCAGCCGGTCAGTTTTCCTTCCAGCCGGGCATCGTACACTTCGCCCTGCTGCAGATCGTTCTGGCGGATGGGGCCGCACTGGGTTGCTTCCATGGCATCATCCGAAACGCAGACCGCCTTGCCATCCACTTCCAGCTGGAACAGGACAGCCAGTTCCTTGCCGAACAGGTCGCGGTCACCATCCACGCCGGAAGTGCTGCGGTACCAGCCATCGCCCAGCGCGATGAGCAGCTCGTTTTCCCCCTCACGGACAAGCGCTGTCACATCGTAGGTCTGTACCCCAAGGTGCTTGTCTGCGGTAAAGCTGCCGGGAGCAAGCACCATATCGCCGACCCGCTTGCCGTTCAGCCATGCCGTATACAGACCCTTGGCGGTAATATACAGCCGCTTGCTTTCTCCTGCCGGGGCTGTGAACAGCTTGCGCAGATAGCTTGCCGGACGGTGGGGCTGATACGGCTGCGCCTGCCCTTTGCCGGAGGCTTCCAGCGCAGCCTGCTTCTGCTCCCAGTTGGGCTTTGCAAAGGCGTTGATTGCATCGGTGCAGTTGATATCCGGCTCTTCCGTTTCCGGGCAGACCCACACGCCCTGCCAGTCGGCAAAGGGCAGACCCGTTTCAAAGACGGCTTCGCTCCACGCACCGGGCTGGTCGTTTTCATCCCACAGCCGGATGCGCCACTGTCCCCGGGTCTTGGGCGGCACAGGGGTGGGCGTTTCGGTGCGCATCACACTGCTCAAGATCTTTCCGCTTGCCCACAGCGTTTCAGCTCCGGCGGTCACTTCGATTTCGTAGGCGGTCTGGCGCACGCCTTCGGCGCACTGCCACGATAAAAACAGCGTCCCGGCATCTATGCCGAGAGGCTGGGTCAGATGATTCGTTTTCAGGTTTGTTGCTTGCATCATCCACATCTCCTTTTTTCCGTTTGATCTCTGCTCTTAATTATAAAGAGAATCCCACGGAATAAGGGTGCAAAAATTTGTGTTGTCAGTCAAAAAGTCGTGCTATTTATGATAATCCAAAAAATTCATCTCGCTTCACGATTTTTCATCCGTACTGTCTGCGGTTTTCCTGCGATGCAATCATGCAGCCTGCATCCACTGGATGGTCTGCGGCATTCCAGTGCCACCTACCAGTTGATGATCTCCGGCGGCGATGTGAAGGCCGTTCAGGGCACCACAGGACACGCTACGGCAGATATGCTGGTGAACACCTACGCTCATATCCAGCAGTCCTCTCGTGTGGAGCTGGGCAGGAAGTTCGAGGAAGGGTTCTATGCCAAACAGGAAAGCCCCAGCCCGCAGGCTGTACCCACCGCAGGCGAACCGACCATCTCTATGACTGCTCTGCTGGAACTGCTGAAAAATGCAGACCCCGAAGTAAAGGCGCAGCTCCGTCTGGCTCTGCTGACCTGATGCAAAATTTACCACGCATTTCAAAGCAATTCCAGCCCATGCAGAGGATTCCCACGAAAAAGTCGACCGTGCAAAAACCGTGCATTGACCGTGCAGACCCCGAATTTTCGGGGTTACATAACAAAAAAAGAACATCAAATCTTACGATTTGACGTTCAATATCTGGTGCACCTCGCGCACTCATATCCGAACTTTTCTCCGCTTTCACAGCTTCCCCGAAAGCGACCGTTTCCGTACCTTCCTTATAATTAAAGGTAATAAGTACCTTATCATCGTAGAGATAGATGGCATTGATGAAGGTATCCACCAGTGCCTGCCGCTGCTCCGGCTGGGTCATATCCAGCTTACGGAAGCGGAGCAGCCATCGCAATCCAACTTTTTCAATCGTTTGCAACATCGTTGGATTGCATATCGCAAAATATGCCGGTTAGAACAGTATTCCAAACCTGCCCTTGCGATTGAACCGGACGAACTCCTCTTTCATCTTTGGCTTAGCCAGCCGTTCCTCTGCAATGCGGGCTTGCAGTTCCTTCCTCTGCTCTTCCAGAGCTTCCAGCCGTTCCTTGGTAGAGCTGGTCAGAATGCCCATCTGGATGGCGTTCAGCATATTGGTGATGCCGACTTCCGTTTCTTTCAACTGCTTTTCATAGATGGGCAAATCCGTGCTTTCCTGATTTTGCAATTCCATGACTTTGGCAATGATGGCATTCATGGAAGCGTCATCTTCCACCAGCTTCATGGTTTCGTTGACTACCAGATCTTCCAGCCACTGCTTCCGCACCGCCTTTTTGTCGCAGGTCTTTTTCTTCTTGGCAGCAGCACACTTATAATAGGTGTACATCTTCCCGGTATGGCTGACACCGCTTTCTCCGAACATCAGCGCACCGCACTTGCCGCAGTACAGTTTGGTAGTGAGCAGATAGCTTTCCTCTGCCTTATGACGGGCAGGGGCCTTTTTATTTTTCGCCAGCTTTTCCTGCACCTTATTGAACAGGTTCGCGTTTGCGCAGCGGAGCGGAGCAATGAAAGCCCCAGTGGGGCTTTTAAGCGACAGAACGGTCTTGCGCAGCAAGATGGAGGGGTCTTACCCCGACAAGTTCGCCTGACACCAATGCCGGGATCGCATTGGGCTGTACCACATCCCGCAAACGCAATTCGCCGATGTACCGGCGATTACTCAGCATCCGCTGAATGGTATTATAGGACATCTCCCCGCCCATCGAATTTTTAATGTTATGCGCCTTTAACCAATCCTGCAGGTCAGTCATGGTCGCGCCGTCTGCATACTTCTGAAACGTCTGCTCCACATACGGAGCCAACAACGGGTCAGGCTGGTAATGCCGGGTCTCATCGATCATGTAGCCGAACGGAATCGTGCCACCATTATAAATGCCCTTGAGAGCGTTCTCGGTCTGTCCACGCACGACCTTCTCGGCAAGGTCAGCCGAGTAATATTCGGCATAGCCTTCCAGCACCGACTCCAGAATGATACCCTCCGGGCCAGCCGAAATGACTTCCGTCGCCGATACCAGTTTCACACCGTTTCGCTTCAGCTGAGTCTTGTACCGGGCACTGTCGTAGCGTTTTCGGGCAAAGCGGTCGAGCTTCCAGACAATGATGACGTCAAAGATGCCACGCTCACTGTCCTTGATTATCTGCTGGAACTGCGGGCGGTTGTCCGTTTTTGCAGAGACGGCACGGTCAATGTATCGCAATCCAACTTTTTTAATCGTTTGCAACATCGTTGGATTGCATATCGCAAATATGCTGTTTTCATGTTGCACTAATTTCTTGCCTTGCGATAAAAGCCGCCATCATTCTCAGATCGTCCAATTCTGGCTTGCCGACTGCAGATCCACCATGTGGGTGTACAGTCCCTTCCGGGCGTACAGCTCTGCCGGGCTGCCCTGCTCGGCCACGATGCCGCCCGACAGCACCACGATTTTGTCCGCACCGGCTACGGTGCGCATCCGGTGGGCGATGATAAGGACGGTTTTGTGTTTTATGAGCCGGGAAAGTGCCTCCTGAATGGCAGTTTCGTTCTCCACGTCCAGACTGGCGGTGGCTTCGTCCAGCAGAATGATGGGCGCATCCTTCAGGAAGGCGCGGGCAATGGAAATGCGCTGACGCTCGCCGCCGGAAAGAGCGCAGCCATTCTCGCCGATGTTGGTGTTCCACTTGTCCGGCAGCTTCTCGGCAAATTCCTCGCAGTTTGCCAGCTTTGCCGCCGCCAGAACCTCCTCGTCGGTGGCACCTTTGCGCCCCAGACGGATGTTTTCCAGGATCGTGTTGTCAAACAGGGTCACATCCTGAAAGACGATGGAATATAGGCTCATGAGCTTTTCCGGGTCGATTTGGGAAACCTCCATGCCGCCCACGGTGATGCTGCCCTTCTGGTAATCCCAGAACCGTGCTGCCAGCCGGGAAACAGTGGTCTTGCCGCCGCCGGAGGGGCCCACCAGTGCCGTGACCTCGCCCTGCTTTGCGGTAAAGGAAACATCCCGCAGAACCGTCTCGCCAGAGTTATAGGCAAAGCCCACATGGTCGAACACGATATCGCAGCCCTGATTGGTCAGCTGCTCGCTGCCGGTCTGCAAGGGAGCGTCCAAGATCTCATTCATGCGTCCTACATTGGTGCGCATGGCAATGACCGCCGCCAGATTCTGCAAGGCACCCTGCATAGGGTCGTACATCCGGGAAGCCGCCATCAGGAACAGAAACAGGGTCAGCACGTCGATACTGCCCTGCACCAGCAGCACCGCGCCGGTGAGTGCCACCGACGCAATGCCCAGCTTGAGCACCATGCCGGCGGAGCACACAAACAGCGCTGTTTCCAGCTCTGCCACAATAGACTGCTTTTCCACTGCCCGAATTTTGTCGGAAAGGCCGGACAGATACCGCTGCTCCGCATTGCTGGCTTTCAGGTCCCGGAGGGTCTCGATGTACTCCTGAATGCCGTCCGCACAGGCCATTTTCGCCGCCATGGTCTTGGCCTGCACCTTGTCCTGCACCCGGTAGCTGCCCACCACGATGGCAGCGGATACCGGAATGACCCACAGAGCCGCCAGTGCCATCCGCCACTCAAAGGCGAACAGGCTCAGGGCAATGAGCGCGGTGGAAATAAGGGAGCCGAACAGACCTGGGATGAAGTGGGAGCAGTCCTTTTCCAACACCTCGCAGTCCGCCATGATGGTGCTGGTCAGGTCGGCAAGGTCTCGCTTGCCGAAAAAGGACAGAGGCAGCTTCCGCAGCCGCTCCGCAAGGGTCAGGCGGCGGGTGCCGCTCTCTTTATAGGTCGTAAAATAGGTGCCGTTGTACTGGAACCATGTGGTCAGCAAAATCAGCGCAAAGCAGGCCGCACACCCCAGCAGATAAAAGGCGGTTTTCCCGCTCGTGGAGCCTGCCAGCAGATCTTTTACCAGGAGATACAGCAGCCCGGTGGGCAGCATGAACGCCATGTTCTGGAACGCACAGGCCAGAACGCCCTTTACAAGCCCCTTTGCGCCCTCCGGGGAGCTGGCTGTGGCGTGTTGAATTTTTTCGATCATTCCTTACCCCTCCTTTGCGACCTTCCACTGCACCGACGCCTGATACTCCTGCCACATCCGGGCAAACAGACCGTTCTGCGCACACAGTTCGTCCTTTGTGCCGGATTCCACAATCTGCCCATCCTGCACCACATAGATGCAGTCGGCGTTGGCGACTGTGGACAGGCGGTGCGCGATCATCAGCACCGTTTTGCCCTTGGCAAGCTGGGCAAAGGCTGCCTGCACCTTTGCTTCATTGTCCGGGTCGGCAAAGGCGGTGGCCTCGTCCAGGATCAGGATGGGCACATTTTTCAGCATGGCGCGGGCAATGGCAATGCGCTGCTGCTCGCCACCGGAAAGATACACGCCCTTGGTGCCGATGACCGTGTGGATGCCCTCCGGGAACTTTTCCACGATATCCATGCACTGTGCAGCTTTCAGCGCCGCCAGCACCTCGGCTTCGGTGGCCTGCGGCCTACCCAGACGGACGTTGTCCAGAATGCTACCCTTGAGCAGGCGGCTGTTCTGGAATACAAAGGAGATGGTGTCCATCAACTCTTCCTTGGGGATGTCCCGCACATCCGCTTCTCCCACCCGGACGCTGCCGCTCTGCACATCAAAGAACCGGCAGACAAGGTTTGCCAGCGTGGATTTGCCGCCGCCGGAGGGGCCTACAAAGGCCACCGTCTGTCCCGGCTGAATCTCCAGCGAAACGCCCTTGATGACCTCGGTTTTTCCGTCGTAGCTGAAATGCACATCCCGCAACGTGACAGAGGAATCCTTCGGGTACTGCGGAACAGCCTGCACCTGCATGGGCGCCGTCTCCAGCACCGAGTCGATGCGTGCCAGCGCATCCGCCACCACCATCTTGTTCTCACTCATGTACATTATACGGGTCAAAGTCAGGGAGATCACCGGCGTGATGATGATATAGAACAGCAGGTTCAGCAGAAACTCCGGGGTGACGCCGTGGGTCGTGAACAGCAGCCCGCCCGCGATCAGAAAGGCGAACACACCGTTGACGGCGGCGGTATAGAACATCATGGGCAGGCGCAGGTCTTTGGTGTAGGAGATGACCCACTTTTCGTACTCATCAATGGTGGCCTTGAACTTTTTGAAGGAAAACACACTCTGCCCGAAGGTCTTGACCACCGGGATGCCCCGGACGTACTCCACGGCCTCGTTGGACATAGCCTCCAAGGCGTTGCCGTACTGCCGCATTTTTTCAGCCATCCGCTTGCCGGTCATGGTCGCCATGATGAGGAAAGCCAGCACCACCGGCGCAAGGCTCAGCAGACCCAGCCGCCAGTCGAACGCCAACAGCAGCACCAGCAGCCCCACCGGGGTGGCGATGGCGTTGTACTGGTCGGGCAGCTGGTGGGCAAGATAAGTCTCGGCGGCTCCGGTGCTCTCGTGGATGATCTTGCGCAGCTTACCGCTGCCGAAAGTCTCGGCAAAGCCCAGCGGCAGCACTGCCAAATGCTCCGACACCGCCAGCCGCAGATTGGTCGCCACCCGGAACGCCGACAGGTGGGAGCACATCAGCGCTGCAATGTAAATAAGGTAAGACAGCACTGCAAACAACACTGCCATCCAGCCGTAATGGGGGATGTTCACCGCCTGTGCATAGTTTGGCGCGGCGTTCAGCACATCCCGCAGGATCTTCCAGATGTACACAAAAGGCACCAGCGCCACCAGCGCACTGACCGCAGACAGCACCCACGAAGCGTAGGTGAAATATCGGTAGTTCCCGGCGTAACCCATCAGCCGGGAAAGATCGGACTGTTTTTTCACGAAAGAACCTCCTTCAAATAATTTTTATGCAAACTGGTATGATCGCGGCTGCACGGAATGGTGCAGCTCCAGGCAAAGGAATCGTGAAGAAGCACCTTGCTTTCCGATTCAGGCATCACCGATGAAACAGAAGTAGGATTCAAGGTCGTTCTTTGTTGCCTGTAATAAAGTAGTCGCAATACTCTCCGCCATTCGCCAGCGTCTGTTTCCTGTGCAGAACGCCATGCTGAAGCGTGATCATCACTTCGTCAAGCTCGCAGAACAACGGCATAAGTTCGGAAACACCGAGATTTCGCGCATAGGAACAGATGGGGCAGCGGGTGATGCGGTAGTAGCAGGCACCCTCATACGGCTGCCCGACAAAATCCACCTTGAAGGAGGTCGGGTATTCCGTCTCCTTTTCGGGCGTATACCACTTGGCGTATTTGACAACGCTCTTTTTGTTCTCCGCCTTACCCTTGTCGGTATTCAAGTCGGTCTTTGCAAAGTACCACTTGATATGATAGAGTGAGCGGCGCATCATTTCCTGCACGGTTTCCGGCGGGATTTTTTTCTCACTTGCCACATAGGGTGCGACAAAGGCAAGGGCAAACAGCTCGTTGTACGCCATTGGGTTATCGTCACCGATGTCGTCCGCATTCTCGACCAGTTCACGATAGACTTTTTTGCTCTTTTTCATGATGTCAGCGGCATATTCCCTGCCGTATTTCTCTGCCAGAACCTTTTTCATCGGGCTTTTGAACATCCAGAAATAAAAACCGTTATATTTCATATCGCTTTTCCTCCCGTGATTTATTTGCAGACCCGAAAAACGCAGCCCAGCCGCCGAGGGGACAGGCCATCATTGCATCCATATACCGCTTATTTTTCGTCGATGTCCGCGTTCAATGCTTTTACCACAAAGTAATAAAGAAAGCCCCCGATCGCTCCCAGCCCAACGGTAAGCACCGGCTTCCACAGCCCATAGGAGCCGGACAGATAGTAGGCTCTGTTGAAAAGGCTGGTGTCGGTTTGCTGAAGCGGAATGCAGCCCAGCAACCAGTCCCCGGCGGCCATCAGAACTGCTCCGATCGCACCGAGATGTACCATCGAATCAGCTTTTTCGGTTTCTCCGTCTTCATCTTTTTTGCCTCCGATTGCAGTTCATGATTCTGCTTTTCATTTGGGCAATTTCCAACTTCTTAGAAAATCAAATGGACAATACCGCCGACAATTGCCGCTCCCGTAACCCAGATCAGCGCCAGTATGCTTCGCTTTTTCAGCACCTGCCTCCAGGTCTGCACGAACGGCGCATCTTCAAGCCCTGGCAGCACCCAAAACTGGCTGTGCCCGACCCATAGCTTGTCGATTACAACGCCGTCATAGACATTCATGACCTCAAGAAACAGCAGCGCCTGCCAATAGGCCTCACCAAAGGAGGAAGCCCCGTTCCACAAACCGATGATCAGCACAAGAGCAGCAAGCATCACGATAAAGAACGGTATCATAAAGCATTTTCGTTTCCGGTTCATCGTATTGCGGTCGATCAGTCCCAGTTCGATGGCGCGATCCTGCACCTCCTTGGGATAAAAGTACAGTCCATTGACAGCACCGCCGATCACAGCGATTTTTACCATTGCGGTAAACAGCAGACAATAAAGCAGCAGTTGCAGTACGATCATTGTTTTTCTCCTCTCAGTCTGCGTGCGAATCGGGCATATGCTCCCATTTCCTTCGTCTTCCATCGTGGTTCATACAAAACAAGAAAATATGCCAGAAATACCATGAGCGCAGTAAGAACCGTAATTTTCATTTCGACTTTACTTTCTCTCCTTCACGTCCGCAAATATGGCAGATCATTGCATTCCCGCGTCGGGGTATTTGATGAGACCATACAGCGAGGAGCATCTCCCATGTATTGTTTCAAAGTACGGTAACGATCAGGGCTGTCAGCGCGGCGATCGCGGCAAACAGCGGCATTCCGTGCAAAAACGATTCGATATGCTTTTTCGGATCCTGATAGTATTTCTTCTCCGGCAAAAACGAGAAACGGATGCGTTTTGTACTGCGCCACCAGAGCAGATCGATCACAAGGAGATCGAACAGGCCCAATCCCTCGCCGAATGCAAGGAAGTACCAAAATGCTGACAGGTAATTGTTTAGGCCCAGCACACTTTTCAACGCAAGCCCCAAAACGGAAAACACCACTGTAAACAAAAGAAGATTACTGAGCAAAATGGCAGCGGTGGATTTCTCCTGCGGTGCAGCTTTCCCCAGCACCGGATGTTCTCGTACCGCCTTCTGGACGGCATCGGGATAGGAACGAAGTCCGGCAAGGTTCTTTCTGTCCGTACCTGTGCAAAGGAAGCAGATAAACCAGTAAAGAAAGTAAAATGCAAAAGTGACGATTAGTTTCATATCGGGTCCTCTTTTTGTGTCCGCAGTCGCAGTATGAGCCGCCGAAGGCGATGGTCTGCTGCCCGTGCAGCACGCCTTGTCGGATCGCTCTGTCAGAGCCTTCTTCATCGTGCTTTGAAACATCCAGTAAAAAGCCGGTACCTTTCATCCATCCGTTTTCAGGTACCGCATTCAAGTTTTAAAACAAAAGGATACAGAACAAAGCGATTGCAGCACTTGAGGGGATATACAGAATAAAATGCGCAATATGCTGCTTTTTATTGTAGCCGAACATGTGCGGCCCAACAACGCCTTTCAGCTCTGGATAAAAATGAGGGAAGAAGTTGGAGCGGCAAAGCAGATACCAATCAAAGAACAGAATATCATAAAGCTCCATAAGATAGAGAATCGTCAGAAACCTTCCGAAGAACGGCCAAAAGCCGAAATCATGCTTCACTCCGTCCCACACGGCAAGCGTCAGCGCTCCCACAAACAGCAGCAATGCGACTGCGATAATGGCCCAGCCGATCGTATGTGCACCGGGAAACCGCTCCTTTTTATCCGGGATCGCCGCCAGATTTTCTTTGGGCGCAGAACCGAAAAAACGTTTGTCCTGAACAAAACCAACCGCTCCACATAAAAGCAGAAAATACGCCACCATGACCATGACTGCAGAGATCATTGTAATTTCCATGTTTATCTCCCTTTCAAGTTGAATCCGGGTAATTGATCAGATCGTACAGCACCCCGTACTCACCAAATCGGCGCATTTATTTCACGATCTTCATGCAAAAGTCGCAGCGGTCATTTCCACGCCCCAGCGTCATGCTTCTCTCCCAGATCAGCTTCGGATGCAGCCCGGTATAGCTGATG
>OGEP01001867.1_pt1 | contig 20686 bp, 16 predicted proteins | sample 1570721 | NCBI WGS metagenome assembly OGEP01 (sample SAMEA2582131, study PRJEB24529) | metagenome | biome: Human gut stool | place: China | collected 2011 | reverse complement strand
TGCAACAGCCTCTCTTCATATTTTTGATAGACGCTAACTTACTGACATTGCCCTATCAGGGGAGGCTTGCGGACTGCGTCCCCTATCATTCCCAAAGGCTATACGCATCTATTATTCAATGCATAAACAACATAATATATTTTCGTATACCTCATGACAAACGTAAAACCCTATGCTATAATATAGCCAAGAGATGCGAAAGGAATCGCAAGCAAGTTGCTTCCTTTGTAAGCGCATTAGAAAGGGGTGAGTCCAGTGGAAATAGAGAAAATAGAACATGCCGCCGGCGGTAAGGGGTACATCTTGAAGAGAAAACTTCTGAGCGCCACCGAGCTGAAAGACAAGGTAGGTATGTTCGCCGAAATCACATTGAAACCTGGATGTTCCTTAGGCTATCACGTTCACAGTGACAACGCAGAAGCATATTACATCCTTTCCGGAGAGGGAGAATATGACGACAACGGAGAAATCCGGACCGTTAAACCAGGAGACGTTACTTACACATCAGATGGTAAGGGTCACAGCTTGGAAAACAAAAGTCAGAACGATTTAGTTTTCATTGCGTTGATCATTAACAACTAAATAATGTCCATAGGATCAGCAAGCGTTCGTCGATGAACATTACGAATTAACTTATCTTGATTGAAGTGCTTCGAACTTTTCGAATGGGTGTGATGTTTTTCAAATAGGTTAGTCTAGTAAATCCAAGCGCAACGAACGATTATTGTTTCAACATTTTTGTACGAGGTTAAAGTAACCAGAACCAAAAACGAGATGAATATGAATCCTATAACGTAGAGGACCGGTAGACATATGTCGCGTGTGTATCGGTCCTTTTACGTGTCTTTTTTTGCCTGACTCGTCCCTTCTCCATTGACAGACGGCGTCCCCTCTTCTATAATATACTGAAACGGTATTCTATAGGAACTGTTTATATTTTATCAAAGGGGGAGACAATCATGTCTAACGAATCTCAAGACCGGGTCCAAGAACAGGCCCGGGAAGCCATCCGCGGCAGCCAGGGCCAGCATCGCGGCCGTCAGTTCGCCTTGTGGATGGGCGCCTTGATCATTGGCGCCATTTTAGGCTGGCTCGGTATTCCGGCATTGAACCAATTATTTGATTTCATTGCAACAGTTTTCACGCGCTTATTCCAGTTCATCGCCGTACCGACCATCGCCTTAGCTGTCATTACGACTTTATCGGCGCTGGGAGCCAAAAAAGAAACGGGCCGCATCTTCGCCCATGCCGTCACGTACACGCTCTTGACGACCATCTGTGCCGCCGCCATCGGCCTGGCACTCTACCTCTGGATTGCTCCGGGCAACCTGCCGGTAGACCTCATCAATTCCGGCGTTTCCAATGTCCCGCAGAAATTGGAAAAAGTCACCTATTACGACCACTTCCTGTCGGTCATCCCGAATAACATGCTCCAGCCGTTCTTGTCGGGCAACGTCCTCTCGGTCATGCTCATCGCTGCTGCTGTCGGCCTGGCCCTGGCCTTCATGCCTAAGACAGAAAACCGCGCCGTCCTCTTGAAAGGCCTCCTGGGCTTACAGGAAGTCCTGTTCACCCTCATCCGTGCCCTGCTCTGGATTTTGCCTGTCGGCATCCTGGCTTTCTCGGCACAGCTGTCGGCTCAGATTGAAGCCGGTGTCATTGTCGGTGCCCTGGGTAAATATACTCTGGTCATCCTCGGCGGCAACCTCATCCAGTTCTTCATCGTCCTGCCGATTTTCCTGGTCCTCCGCGGCCTCAATCCGATTTACGTCTTCCGCAAGATGGCTCCGGCCATTGCCGTCGCCCTGTTCACCAAGAGCTCGGCCGGTACCCTGCCGGTCACCCTGGCTTCGGCTGAACAACGCCTCAACGTCCATCCCCAGGTATCGCGCTTCGTCCTGCCGATCTGCACGACCATCAACATGAATGGCTGTGCCGCCTTCATCCTGGTCACATCCCTGTTCCTCATGCAGAACGGCGGCTTCGACCTCTCCATGGGCACCATGATTGCCTGGCTCTTCGTCGCCGTCCTGGCTGCCATCGGCAACGCCGGCGTCCCCATGGGCTGCTACTTCCTGACTTTGTCGCTCATGTCCGGCATCGGTGCGCCTATCGGCATCATGGGTATCATCCTGCCGATCTACACCATCATCGACATGATCGAAACAGCCGAAAACGTCTGGTCCGACTCGGCCGTCTGTGCCATGACCGACCACGACTTAGCTTCTGAACTCGATGCCCAGCCGGCACCGGCTCAGCATTAAGGGTATTAAAAAAGCGCTGTCCTACGAAGACAGCGCTTTTTTAGTTGTTAGTAGCTAGCAGTTAGTGGTTAGCGGATGGCTTTAAATTAAAAAACACCTTCTACAAACTCTGAACTACAAACTATAACGCAAAAGGACCCCTGCATGAAGGCATATGCCTTCATGCAGGGGCCCTTTTTTATTGTCTCACATCAAGAGCGATGTTTGTCGTATTCTTTCTGGAATGAGCGCAGTGTGTGGTTATTGACGCAGATGTAATAGTACAAATAGCAGAACAATGCCAAATGGTCCTTATTGTTGTACGGGTCGAGATCGAGGATAGCCTTGATTTTATTCATGCGGAACACGATTGTATTCTTGTGTACGAAAAGGGCTTGGGCTGCTTTGGAATAATTCATCCCATTTTTGATGAGTACTTCAGCTAATTGCAGGAAATCGTCCGTCGCATGGTGTATCTGCAATTTCCGTTCGTAATAAGTGAAAATATTGTTGAAACTGTTCCAGCCGTTGGACGTAATCAACAACAAGTCGATGGCATCGACGATACCGGCAATGGGCCGCACCATCTTGTTGTACTGGCCATAAATGTCACGGAGCCAGAGGAGCTGGCTGTACGACAGGACGTATTGGGAAATATCGTCTGTCGGTACGGTATAGACCAACAAATAATCGCCTGGTGCGCCTTCGGGAAAAAGTTTATGGGCCACAGCCCGGACTAAAGGCATAAAAGACTCGTTATAACTGAGTTGCAGAAACAGGATGAATTCATGCGGATTGACGACATAACAGAGGTTCTGCAAATTGTCCCCAAAAGTCTGCTGAATGATGTTCCAGCAGCGGCTGCTGTCTTTCTCTTCTTTGATATAGACCAAGACAGGCAGGCGCAGTACGTGAGGATCACAGTGCAGTTTCGAGAAAATCTGTACGACTTTCCCGTAATTGACGGGCTGATCTACGAAGAGGCTCACAAACAGCTCGTGCTGGCGCTGAGCAATGGGATTGCGGACGGGCTGATATTCTTCCAGGACGTCTTCAAAAAAGTAGCGGATGATTTCAATGATCTTCTTCGTATCCATCGTCGACTCGCCGATACTGATGACGCCATACGGCGTATTCTCCCGCCGCAGGATCAAGTTCCGCCGGCAGATTTTCCCTCTGACATCCCGCTCTTCCGTATCATTGGTGTTATTGACGATCATCTCCCTGGCAATGGCATGGAATTCGCCCAGCAGCTGCGGATGACTGCTGGCAATGATGATGCCCTTCTCGTTGGCCACGCTGATATCCAGCTGAAATAGCCGTTTCATCTTGTCGATAAATTTCTGTGATTTCTTTGGTTCCAGCATAATGATGTCCCCCAGCCTGTAAATCAATATGGCATAAAAATTACATTTCTTATGTTTAAGTATAACTTAGCTGTAAAAAAAGTAAAATAGGATCATGGCATAACAAAAGCTCTTTTAATTATGACGGCGTAATACAAAAAAAAATACATATATCATGAACGATTTATCATTATTATTTTTATTTATTCCACTGTAACAATAAAACTTTTAATTTCCATAGTGTCATGACAAGAAATAAGTCATCCTTTTCCGATATACTAAAGGCACAAAGAAAGAAGTGCCATAGACAAAGGAGGTCTGACTTATGAGTTATCCCGATTATGATAAAAAAGTTGATGCAAAAACAGTTGTCCCCGGCTTCATCACCGTAGACGAAGCGCTGGACTGCACGACCCGTGCCGATGCGGACCGCGCCAAAGCCGATCAGCTGGCCCATAACAATCAGTACCGCACGGCAGCAGCTATGGCCATCGGCGCCGGCGATGTCTGCGTCAAAGCCGAAGGCGCTTACTGGTGGGACGTAGATGGCGTCAAACACCTCGACTTCATCGGTTCCGTCGGTCCGGCCCTGTTAGGGCTGAACAATCCCTTTGTCGTCGATGCCGTCAAGAAGTATCTCGATAAACATTTAATCACGATGGATCCCTTGATGCTGCACCAGACAACGGCTGCCTTTTCTGCCAATATGGCCAAAATCGTTCCCTATCTTCCGCGGGCGGTCATCTGCTGCGGCGGCGCTGAAGCCAACGAAACGCTCTTGAAGATGCTGCGCATCGCCGCTTACCGCACGAAAAAAGGGAAAACCCGTATGCTCTCCACGCTCAACGCTTTCCACGGTAAGACACAGGCCACCGTCAATCTGGGCGGCAAGGCGAAATGGCGTATGTATCAGGGCCCGGATCTGCCAGGCTACACCCATATTCCCTATGGCGACTGGCGGGCTGCTGAAGAAGAACTGAAAAAAGGCGACGTCATCGCATTCTTCTGCGAACCGATCCAAGGTGAAGGCGGTATCAACGTCCCGCCCGATGATTACTTACCGAAGATGCGTGAACTGTGCACGAAATACGATACGTACTTCTGTCTCGATGAAGTCCAGGCCGGCTCGTGCCGGACGGGGTATTTATGGGCCCATCAGTATTACGGTGACAAAGCCCGCCCCGATGCCCTGGCCTTTGCCAAAGCGATGTCAGGCAGCCTCATTCCCACTGGCGGCGTCCTGGCATCGGAAGAATTATACATGGCCGCTTATGGCAATGAAGAAACGGCCTTTTTCCACACAGCGACCTATCAGGATAACCAGATTTCCGGCATTACGGCCCTGGCTTGCCTGCAGTTCATGATTGAAGCCGACGTCCCCGGTACAATCCGCAAAAATGCCCCCTATTTCTGGGACGGCCTGCGCAAAATCGCTGCGAAATACCCTCAAGTCATCAAAGAAGTCCGTGGACGCGGCTACATGATCGGCATTGAATACAAACAGAACAAAGACGGAAATTATTACACTGTCGAAGTCTGCAAGCACATGTCCGTCGTCGGTCACGTAAGCACGATGTTCACCATCAACAATGATGCCGTGTGCCGCATCTACCCGAACTACTGGGCAACGAAAGACGATTTTGACTGGGCCCTGTCAGCACTCGATGCTGCCTGTGCCCACGCCCTGGAAATCATGGGTGGATGATGAGCTATGATGATGGGCGGATGATGGCACGTTCCCCAGCCGGACGCCCATCTCATTTCCAGAAAGGAAGGGACATCTATGAATAATGCAGGAATGACGAATCAGGAATGTATCGATAAATTGATTGCCAATGGCCGTAAGGCCTTAGCTGAACTGGCAACGTTCGACCAAGAAAAAATAGATGAATTGTGCCGTGCCTGCTGCGATGAATTCAGGCAATACGGTGAAGAATTAGCCAAGGAAGCCGTCGCTGAGACGGGCCTGGGCGATGTAGAAAGCAAGATTGCCAAAAACTGTGGTACCCCCGTAGGCGTCTGGTGGGCTTTGAAAGGAAAAAAATCCATCGGCATCATCAAACGCGATGAAGAAAAGGGCCTGACGTATATCGCTCACCCGAAAGGAATCATTTCCTGCGTCATCCCGACGACCAATCCGAACATGACCATCCTGGTCAACGGGGTCTACGCTCTCAAGGGCGGCAACGTCATCATCTGTGCGCCTCATCCGCGGGCCAAGAAATCGACGGTTCATACGGTCGATATCCTCAATGGGATCTTAAAGAAACACGGTGCACCGGACAACATCTTCCAGTGCGTCGAAGAACCCAGCATGGAACTGACCCAGATGATGATGGCCGCTTCCGATACGGTCCTGGGAACGGGCGGTACCAGCATGGTAAAAGCAGCGTACTCCAGCGGCAAACCGGCCTATGGGGTAGGACCCGGCAATTCCCATGCCATCTTTGACCCGGATTATGACGATATCCCCGGTGCCGTCGCCAAAACCATCGGCTCCAACTGCTTCGACAACGGTCTGGTCTGTGCCTGCCCGCGGGCTTTCGTGACGCCGAAAGCCATCAGTGATACCGTCGTCGCTGAATTGAAGAAAAACCACGTCTTCTATGTCGATGACGAAGAAACACGGGCAAAGTTCCGCAACCTCCTCTTCCCGGAAGGCTTCGGGAAAATCGGCGGCGACGCCGTCGGCAAACCCGTCCAGGAAGTCGCCAAACTGGCTGGCATATCCATTCCGGAAGACACGTCGATCATCGTCATCAAAGTCCATAAATATGGCCGTGAAGAACCGTTATGCCGGGAAAAGATGACGCCTGTAGCCATCCACATCGAATGTGATACCTTGCAGGATGCACTGGAAATCGTCCGGCAGGATCTCCTGGTGGAAGGGGTCGGCCACTCGTCCATCATCCACTCCAATAACCGCAGCTTCATCGAAGAAGCCGCCCTGCGGCTGCCCGTATCCCGCATCATGGTCAACACGATTGGCCAGGGCTGTGCCAATGCCATGCTGGATAACAGCCTGGTCCCCACGTCGACACTGGGCTGCGGCTCCTGGGCAGGATGCTCGATTTCAGAAAACCTGACGTATATGCATTTAATCAATATTTCCCGTATCGCTTATCACCTGCCACCTGAAAAAGTACCGACAGAAGAAGAGGTCTTCTTCAGTGACAAGACGTCCAACCTGGACGATTTGGCCGGTATCTGATACAACTGTAAACAACGCCAATCCCGGCAGGCAGAAGTTTCATTTCCGACCTGCCGGGATTTTTTGTCAGAAAGGCGGTGCTTACCTTGAATACCTTACAGCAGCAAAAAAAACAACGCTGGTTCTATGTATCCATCGGCGTCGTCCTGCTCTTGTTCCTGGGCCTCATCTACGCTTGGTCCATCTTCCGGATCCCCTTGGAACAGGAATTCGGCTGGTCCAAGGCCCAGACTTCGCTGACCTTCTCCATTTCTATGGTCATGTTCTGCCTCGGCGGGCTGGTCTCAGGCATCATTACGGAAAGAAAAGGCGCCCGCTGGACGCTATCGTTCTGTGCCCTGTGCCTGGCTGCCGGCTTTTTCGGGGCATCCCGGATTTCAACGCTGACCGGGATCTACCTCACGTATGGAGTATGCTGCGGCTTCGGCGTCGGCCTGGGTTACAACGCTTCGATCAGTACCATCGTAAAGTGGTTCCCCGACAAGCAGGGGCTCATCTCCGGCATCGCCCTCATGGGCTTCGGGCTGGGCGGCATGATTCTCGGTACAGCAGGGGCCGGATTGATTCAGCAGTTAGGATGGCGTACGACCTTCATCGTCTTCGCAGCGGCTTTTGCCGGCATCATCCTCTTAGGCGCACTGCTCCTGCGGCCGGCACCTTCCTCCTTTATCCAGTCCCTTGCCCAGGAGGACAATCGCCATCTCAAGCCCTACGAGGATATCGACTGGCGGGCTATGGTCCGGCGGAAAAACTTCTGGCTCTATTTCGTCTACGCCTTCATCCTCACGGCTGGCGGGCTGGCAGTCATCAATATTTCGGCCGTCTATGCCCAGGACGTCCTCCAGAGCGGCCTGACCCAGGCAGCCGCCGCGGCCGGCATCATTTCAGCCGCCAATGGCCTGGGCCGTGTCCTATCGGGTCAGCTCTTCGACATGAAGGGATACCGCGTCACGATGATCACTATATGCCTGGTCTTCGCCGCCGCAGCGGCAGCGCTCTTCCTGTCTGAACAGCGCATCCACCCGGTCATCCTCTTCCTGGCTTTCGGCCTCATCGGCCTCGGCTATGGCGGCGTCCCGCCAATCAATTCGGCCTTTACCAGCCAGTTCTTCGGCAGCCGCCACTACCCGATGAACTACAGTATCATGAATCTCTGTATCCTGCCCGCGTCGATTGTCGGTCCCATGTGTACGAACAGTTCCTACAATCAGACGTTCCTCATCATTTTCCTCTTTGCCCTGTTATCCCTGGGAATCGTATTACTCATCCATCGCCCGAAAAACAGCTGATTCGCTCGTAAAGGAGGCGCATCCGATATGAATGTCTACACCTATTATAAAGAAAAATTACGCACAGCCGACGAAGCCGTCCAAGTCGTAAAGAGCGGCGACTGGGTCGATTACAGCCAGACCTGTTCCTTCCCGACAGCTCTCGATGCGGCCCTGGCCAGACGGCGCGATGAACTGCATGACGTAAAGATCCGCAATGCCATTGCCATGCGTCCAATCCAGGTCGTCGAGCAGGACAAGGAACAGCAGGCTTTTACGTATAATGCCTGGCATTGTTCCGGCTTAGACCGCCACTATGTCGACCAGGGCTGGGCCTATCATGAGCCCATGCTCTTCCGGGACTGCGGGTCCTATTATACCCGCGGCTACGCCCCCGTCCAGGTAGCTATGATCACGGTGTCGTCTATGGATGCCCAGGGGAATTTCAGTTATGGCCTGACCAACTGCTGTATGCAGGAAATGCTCGACGCCGCCCAGACCATCATCGTCGAAGTCAACCCTTCCATGCCCGTCATCCCCGGCATGGCCAATGACCACATCCACGTCCGCGATGTCGATTTCATCGTAGAAGCCGAAACGGAAATCCCTACCGTCGAAAGCCGGGAAGCCAGCGAACTGGACCAGAAAATCGCCGCTCATATCTTCCCTTATCTCTACGACGGCATTACCCTGCAATTAGGGATCGGCGGCATGCCCAATGCCCTGGGACAGCTCATCGCCCAGTCCGACCTGAAAGACCTGGGCATGCACACCGAGCTCATGAGCGACGGTTACCTGGCCCTCTATGAAGCCGGGAAAATCACCAACAAAAAGAAGCCGCTGCAGCGCCACAAAGGGGTCTTTTCTATCTGCAACGGCTCGAAAAAGCTCTACTCCTTCCTGGACCATAACCTGGACATCCTGTCGGCACCAATGCGCTATGTCAATAGCCCGGAAACCATCCGCCAGCTGGACCACTTCATTTCCATCAATGGCTGCATCGCCTGCGACCTCTACGGCCAGGTCAGCTCGGAATCAGCCGGGACCCGGCAAATCAGCGGGACTGGCGGCCAACTGGACTTTGTCACCGGCGCCTATGCCGCCGAGCATGGGAAGGCCTTCCTGGCCATGCCGTCCAGCCGGGTCGATAAAAAAGGGAATCGCCACAGCAACATCCTCCCGGCCTTTACCCAGGGGGACATCATTACGACGCCGCGGACACAGGCACCGTATATCGTAACCGAATACGGCGTAGCCAACCTGTCCGGCCTGACGACGTGGCAGCGGGCCGAAGCGCTGATTGCCATCGCCCACCCCGATTTCCGCGAATCCTTGATTCAGGCTGCGGAAGCTCAAAAAATCTGGCGGCGTCATAACAAGCGATAAGCGTTTGAGAGGAGGCGGTCCTTATGCATGCTTCGTATGCCAAAAAATACACCCTGCCCTTAGTCATCGTCATGTCCCTGGCCTGGGGGATCGCCGGGATGGCGCATAATGCCACACCGCTGCTCTTCCCTTTCTTTTCCGATACCTTCCAGATGACGCCTCAGAATAACGGCTACCTGGCATCGACCTTATCGGGATGCTGGGTCCTCTCTATCCTCGTATCGGGGATTGCCGCCCCGAAAATCGGCAACTTGAAATATCTCTTCGCCTGTTTCCTCCTGACCGCAGCAGCCCTGCTCCTGCTCAGCTGGTCCGCTTCCATCATCGCCTTTTATGCACTGATAGGCGTCATCGGCTTCGGAGCCGGGGCCATCGTGCCCATCAGCTTTTCCGTCCTGGCCAAATATACGAGTCCGAAGAACCGGGGACTGTTCTTCGGGCTGGTCATGGCCTGTTACGTCTTTATCGGGACGGCCGGCGCAGCTACACTCTTGCCGAATATTGCGGATAAGTGGAACTGGAACAGCAGTTTCCTGGTCTTAGCCGTCTTATTCCTCATCGTGACGCTCTGCTTCTTCGCCCTGCGCCGCGTCGACGAAGATATTGCCCGTAATAAGGCCATCGCCGCTGACGAAGCCAACGCCTCATCGGCCTCGCAATGGCAGTTGTTGAAACAATTATTCCAATACCGGAACATCCGCATCACCGTCATATGCGGACCGGCTATTTCCATCTGGTTCCTGACGGTCTGTGCCTATTCCGTCTTGTACCTGATGGAAGCTCATCATTTCGATCCCGTTACAGCAGCGTTCATCTTCAACGGTTTCGGCATTGGCAGTGCCTTTGGTGACTTGCTCCCCATCGCTTCGGACTACATCGGACGCCGGATCACGATTTTCCTGGCAACAGCCATCGGTATGGCCTGTTTCGCCTGTTACCTATGGCTCCCCTTGTCTATCCCATGGATGATGATTTTCTTCGGCATCTCCGGATTCCTCTTTTCCGGTGTCATGAGCCTGTTCTTCTCCATTGTCCCCAGCGAAGCCGTCCCGCCTAATCTGCTGGAAACAGCGACGACCTACAATCCGGCTTTCACTGAATTCATGGGCGGTACCCTGGCTCCCTCACTGGTAGCCATGCTGTCGCTGTACCTCTCCTTATCGTCGATCATGGACCTCCTGCTGCTGCTTCCCAGCCTGGCCCTGGCCGGTGTCCTCTTCATGAAAGAAACAGCGCCCCGTGTCTTAGAACGAAAGGCTAAAAAAACTTAACCCTTACTAAAAACATACCATAAAAAGGACCCTACATGATGGCACAAGCCTTCATGTAAGGTCCCTTTTTCAGCGGTTAGCCGCGAATGGTAGCTTCTTTCATGGCTTTGACGTAGTCATAGATGTGCGGAGCCGCATCGTCGCCGTATTTGGCGATGATTTTGACGATGGCACTGCCGACGATGACGCCGTCAGCGACGCGGCCGATTTTTTCGGCCTGTTCCGTCGTGTTGATGCCGAAACCGACGGCACACGGTACGTCTGTGACTTCTTTAGCCGTATCGATGATTTCCTTGAGGTCCGTCTTGATTTCCGTCCGCGTCCCTGTGACGCCCAGGGAGGAAACGATGTACAGGAAGCCTTCGCCGACGTTGGCGATTTTCTGGATACGGTCTTTCGACGTCGGCGCGATCATGGAGATGATGTCGATGCCATGGGCTTTAGCGGAAGCGGCACATTCATCGCGTTCTTCAAAGGGCATATCGGGGATGATGATGCCGTCCATGCCGGTTTCCTGGCAGCGGGCAAAGAATTTTTCAGCGCCGTAATGGAAGACGGGATTGAGGTAGGTCAAAAAGACCAGGGGAATCTGCGTTTCCTTGCGGACCCGTTCGACCAGGGCAAAGACGTCGTCAATGCGCGTCCCGGCTTTCAAAGCCCGCAGGTCCGCTTCCTGGATGACGATGCCTTCGGCGATGGGGTCGGAAAAGGGGATGCCGATTTCGATGAGGTCTGCTCCGGCCTTTTCCATGGTCATGATATATTCATACGTCTTGTCCAGCGACGGGTCGCCGGCTGTCAAGAATCCGATAAAAGCTTTGCCGTTCTTAAAGGCGTTGCCAATCTTACTCATGTAAGTCCCTCCCTTTATATCTTGCAATGGCGGCGACGTCTTTATCACCGCGGCCGGACAAGCAGACGATGATGATGTCGTCCTTGCTCATCTTCGGTGCTATCTGCATGGCTTCGTAGACGGCGTGGGCGCTTTCGATAGCGCAGATGATGCCTTCCGTCCGGGCCAGGTATTCAAAGGCTTCGACGGCTTCGTCATCCTTGACCGGGATGTACTGGGCACGGCCGGTCTGATGCAGATAAGCGTGTTCCGGCCCGATGCCCGGGTAGTCGAGGCCGGCAGAAATGGAATAGACTTCGTCGATCTGACCGTCTTCGTTCTGGCAGAAGAGCGATTTCATGCCGTGGAAAATGCCGACTTCCCCTTTGGCCATAGTAGCGGCGTGCATCTTGGTGTCGATGCCCTTGCCAGCAGCTTCGCAGCCGATGAGCTTGACGTCTTTATCGCCGATGAAGTGATAGAACATCCCCATGGCATTGCTGCCGCCGCCGACACAGGCCAGGACAGCCGAGGGCAGTTTCCCTTCCCGTTCGAGGATCTGCTGACGCGCTTCCTTGCTGATGACGGACTGGAAGTCGCGGACCATCATCGGGAAGGGATGAGGACCCATGGTCGAGCCGATGACGTAGTGCGTATCGTCGACGCGGCTGACCCATTCGCGCATGGCTTCGTTGACGGCGTCCTTGAGGACCCGCGAGCCCGACGTGACGGCATGGACCTTGGCGCCCAGGAGTTCCATGCGGTAGACGTTCAGGGCCTGGCGGATCGTATCTTCTTCGCCCATGAACACTTCACATTCCAGGCCTAAGAAAGCCGCTGCCGTCGCCGTAGCGACGCCGTGCTGGCCGGCGCCGGTTTCGGCGATGACCCGCGTCTTGCCAATCTTCTTGGCCAGCAGGCACTGGCCCAGGGCATTATTGATCTTGTGGGCACCCGTATGGTTCAGGTCTTCGCGCTTCAAGTAAACCTTGGCGCCGCCCAAATCTTTGGTCATCCGTTCGGCATAGTAGAGCAGGGACGGACGGTTGGCATAATTGTCGAGCAAGTCTTTCAATTCAGCCTGGAAATCGGGATCATTCTTATAATGGCTGTACGCTTTTTCCAAGCGCTGGATTTCATTCATCAATGTTTCCGGTATGTATTGACCGCCGAAGGGGCCAAATCTTCCTGTACTCATGTAGTTACCTCCTGTAAGCACGTACTTGTGCCATGAATCGTTTCATTTTTTCTTTGTCTTTCACGCCGTCTGTCTCAATGCCGCTGCTCACATCCAGGGCAAAGGGTTGGAGCGCTGCCGCCTGGGCGGCATTGTCCGGATTGAGGCCGCCGGCCAGAAAGTACGGTCTGTCTATATGGGCCAGCAGGGCCCAGTCGAAACAGTCCCCGGTCCCGCCGGCGCCGTGGTCGAGCAGGATGTAGTCGGCCCGGCTGCACCGGGCCTGCCGGACATCGGCTTCGCTGGCGATGGAAAAGGCTTTGATGACCCGTACCTTCAAGGTCTGCTGGACGGCTTCGATCATCGCGTCGTCTTCGCAGCCGTGGAGCTGGACGATCTGGATAGTCCCGGCCGTCACCAGCTGCCCTATGTGTTCCAGACTGTCATCGACGAAGACACCGACGGCCGGGATAGACGGGTCCAGGGCCTTGCGCAGGGCTGCAGCCTGGTCGTCGCTGACGCGGCGCTTCTTGCCGGCAAAGACGAAGCCGGCATAATCGGGCCGGAGTTCATTGGCCCAGGCAATATCACAGGGCCGCTTGAGGCCGCAGAACTTGACCTTAACCACGATAGCCTCCGGCCAGCTCGTCGAGCATGGCTTTCTTATCGGGACTGCGCATGAAGGTTTCGCCGATGAGGACGGCGTCGACACCGTGGTCGCGCAGGACCTTCGTGTGGTCTGCCGTCTTGATGCCGCTTTCGGCGACGAAGAGGATGTCCTTCGGTACCAGCGGCCGCAGGTGGCAGCTCGTATCGAGGGATACCGTAAAGTCCTTGAGGTTGCGGTTATTGACGCCGATGACGCGGGCGCCGATGGCGATGGCCCGGCGCACTTCGTCTTCATCGTGGGCTTCGACCAGGGCCGACAGGCCCAGGGAATCGGCCAGCTGGAAGAAGGTCCGCAGCCGGTCGTCGTCGAGGACGGCGCAGATGAGGAGCACGGCCGACGCGCCCAGGGCCCGGGCTTCGTAAATCTGGTATTCGTCGACGATGAAATCCTTGCGCAGGACCGGCGTATCGACGGCAGCGGCGATTTCCTGTAAATACTGCGGGCTTCCCAGGAAGTAATCCCGTTCAGTCAGGACGGAAATGGCTGCGGCGCCGGCCTGTTCATATTCTTTGGCAATGGCGACGTAAGGGAAATCGGGAGCGATGAGGCCCTTCGACGGCGAGGCTTTCTTGACTTCACAGATGAAGGATAAGCCCGGTTTCTTCAGGTTCCTTTCAAAGGGGAAGCCTTCTTTCTTCGGAGCTGCCAGGGCCCGCTGCTTCATGACTTCCGGTGGGACCTGCAGTTTATCCGTGACCAGCCGCTTGGCAACGGCTGCCGTAAGATCATCTAATATCATAGGGCACCTTCTCACTCGTTGCTGACGGCAATGCATTTTTCCAGAGCTGCCGTCGCCTTGCCGCTGTCGATGAGGCTGGCGGCGAGCTGGATGCCGTCGGCGATGGAATCGGCTTTGCCGGCGACGAAGAAGGCTGCGCCGCTGTTCATGAGGACGGCATTGCGTTTCGTCCCCTGGATTTTCCCGGACAGGACATCGCGGGTAATCTGGGCGTTGACTTCCGGCGTCCCGCCGACGAGGTCTTCTTTCGTCCCCGGCGTGAGGCCGAAGTCTTCCGGTTTGATGACCGATGTCCGGTAATAACCGTCGCGGAGTTCGCAGATCGTCGTCGGGCCGTTCGGCGAGATTTCGTCGAGTTTTTCCTGACCGTAAGCGACGAGGCCCCGCTTGACGCCGAGGGAGGCCAGGACCTTGGCCAGCGGTTCGACGAGATAGCCGTCATAGACGCCGAGGAGGAACATTTCCGGCTTGGCCGGGTTGGTCAGAGGGCCGAGGATGTTGAAGACCGTCCGGAAGCCCAGTTCCTTGCGGATAGGGCCGACGTATTTCATGGCGGCGTGGTATTTCTGGGCAAAGAGGAAGCAGAAATTCGTTTCTTCGAGCATCTTCAAGGCCAGCTGCGGGTCCTGCTGGATGTTGATGCCCAGCGCTTCCAGGCAGTCTGCCGTACCGCACAGGGACGAAGCTGCCCGGTTGCCGTGTTTGGCGACCTTGACGCCGCCTGCGGCCAGGACCATGGCCGACGTCGTGGAAATATTGAAAGAATGGGCGCCGTCACCGCCGGTGCCGACGATTTCCAGGACTTCCATGCCCGGATGGGGAACGGGCGTCGCCAGGGAGCGCATGGCTTCGGCACAGCCGGAAATTTCATCGATCGTTTCAGCTTTGGCACTCTTCGTCGAAAGGGCAGCCAGGAAAGCGGCGTTCTGAGTCGGCGTCGTTTCGCCTTTCATGATTTCCATCATGACCTGATGGGCTTCATCATAGGTCAAATCGCCTTTATTGACAATCTTGATAATCGCTTCTTTAATCATCGTAAGTACCTCCATTCAAAGAGTCATCTATATTACCTATAATTTAAGGAAATTTTCTACCATCATCGGCCCCTGGGGCGTCAAAATCGATTCGGGATGGAACTGCAGGCCGTAGACGGGATATTGCTTGTGACCGACGGCCATGATTTCGCCGTCTTCCGTATGGGCCAGGACTTCCAATTCTTCGGGCAGCGTATCCGGGTCGAGGGCCAGGGAATGATAGCGACCGACATCGACCTGTTCCGGCAGCCCCTTAAACAACGGGCTGTCCGTTTTCAGCGTCGCTACGGACTGTTTGCCGTGCATGAGCTGTTTGGCATAGGTAATGGTTCCGCCGTAGACTTCGCAGATGGCCTGATGGCCTAAGCAGACGCCCAGGATGGGGACCTTGCCGGCGAAGTAGCTGATGGCTTCTTCGCAGACACCGGCATCGGCGGGGCGGCCCGGACCGGGTGAAATGATGAGGTGATCCGGATGCATGGCTTCAATATCCTGGACGGTCTTTTCATCGTTGCGGATGACCGTGATATCCGGGTCGAACTGACCGAGGAGCTGGTAGAGATTATAAGAAAAACTGTCGTAATTATCAATGAGAACTATCATTTGTCGATCCCTCCATTAGCCTGCTGTAATGCAATGACGACGGCTTTGGCCTTGTTCAGACATTCCTGATGTTCCTGTTCGGGGATGCTGTCGGCGACGATGCCCGCACCGGAGCAGGCGTAGACGTGATTGCCTTTCTTGTAAGCCAGGCGGATGCCGATGCAGCAGTCCATATTGCCGGTAAAGTCAATGTAGCCGATGGCGCCGCCGTAGACGCCGCGTTTGTGGCCTTCCAGTTCGTCGATGATTTCACAGGCCCGGATTTTCGGCGCCCCCGACAGGGTGCCCGCCGGCAGGACCGAGGCAATGGCATCGACAGCCATCTTGTCCTGGCGTATCGTGCTGTGGACAGTCGAGCCGATGTGCATGATGTGGGAGAAGCGCAGGACGTCGAGATAGCGTTCGACGTGGACGCTGCCGAATTCACTGATGCGTCCCAGGTCATTGCGGCCCAGGTCGACGAGCATGTTGTGTTCGGCCAGTTCCTTCGTATTGTGCAGGAGTTCGTCTTCCAAGGCCTGGTCTTCTTCCGGCGTCTTGCCCCGCGGCCGCGAGCCGGCCAGAGGGAAGGTGAAGAGGTCGCCGTTTTCCAGGCGGGTCAGCGTTTCCGGCGAAGAACCGGCCAGTTCGATATCGTCGCCAGAGAAGAAGAACATGTACGGCGACGGATTGATGGTCCGCAGGACGCGGTACGTATCGAGGAGGCTCCCTTCGGCTTCGGCGCTCAGGCGGTTGGCCAGGACGACCTGGAAAATATCGCCTTCACGGATGTAGTTCTTGCCCTTTTCGACCATCTGGCAATATTCTTCTTCATTGAACAAGGGTTTGAAATCGCTCTTGAGCTGCAGCGGTACGTCCGGTGCCTTCTTGCCTTCGCAGATGAGGCTTTCCATGCGTTTCATTTCCAGGAGGGCCCGGTTGTAATTTTCTTCGACCGAGTCGAGGCGGACATTGACGATGAGATAAATCTGCTGTTTCAGGTTATCGAAGACGATGACCTTGTCGAACAACATGAGGTCGAAGTCATTGAAGCCATCGTCATCGACGGCATTGAGCTTCAGCGACGGTTCGGCGTATTTGATGAAATCATAGGCAAAGTAGCCGACCAGGCCGCCCGTAAAGGGAGGCAGGTCCGAAAGGCGCGGCGCCTTATTATCTGCCAGGATCTGGGAAATGAGCTGTTCCGGATGGTCCGTATGGATCTGGACTTCGGCGCCGGTCTTGATGTGGACCGTGCCGTCCTTGCAGTACAAGCCCATCTGCGGGTCATAGCCGATGAAAGTGTAGCGGCCCCAGCGCTGGGAGTCTTCCATGCTTTCCAGCAAATAGCAATGAGCGCTGATGTTCTTGACGATGCGCAATACTTCGATGGGCGTGCGGACGTCGGCATACATGCTGCGGCAGATGGGCACGACCTTATATTCACCTTGATATGCTTTTACCTGTTCCAGACTGAGCGTTTCCATATGAGCCTCCTAAAAAAAGAATCCGTCCATGACAATGTTACTTGTCAAGGACGGATTAAGTTCCGCGGTGCCACCTTGTTTCAGGGATCGAACCCTACTCTCGACGGAATACCAACATATTCCCGGCAACTGACGTATGCCAACACGTCGCAGAATACTCGGCCTTATGGCCTTTGACTGCGCCCTCAGCGGTCCATTTAACGAGCTGCGTCGGCCGGCTCTCAGCACCCCGGCTCTCTGTACGTGCACGTCATCGTTTTTACTTCCGCCTCAAAGGTTTCATGGACGATGTTCATTTGATGGTTGTATGATACACCGCATTTTTTAACCTGTCAAGGAGATTTTTGTCCATTTTCTAAAGACAATCGTTTTACTGGCAAAAAAAGGACTGTCGTACGACGACAATCCTTTTTAGGGGTTAGCGTCTTCCAGGGCGTTACGAACTATGAGCCACTAACTGCTAATCCCTAACTGCTAACTGCTAGAAAACTACATCATAGCGATGACCGGCGAGATGATGAGCAGGATGCCGGCGAAGACGATGAGGACCAGGGAAATGCCTTTGTATTTATGCAGGGCATCGACCTTGTAAACCAGGTATGCCGGGATGAGGCAGGCGATGATACCGAAGATCGGGCCGAGCAGGGTCAAAAGCTTGAGGACCGGTGCATTGAGGACGATGGCGCCCCAGGCGACGGCGACGGCGAAGATGAGGATGCCGTGACGGACGACGGTCTTGCTGATTTTTTCTTCCGGAATGAAGCGACGCAGGATGTTCATGGCAATCCCCTGGCAGGCTTCACGGAAGCCGAGGAAGACGCTGAAGAAAGCCGTCATGACAGCGAAGATGTTGAGGATAAGGCTGAAGATCTTGACGGCGCTGCCATCAAACCCTCTGGCAACGATGGCCAGAGCCGAAATGTTCTGGGAGTAAGCGATGACGGCCTGGTCATGACCGAGGGCCAGGTTGAAGGACATAGCGTACGAGAAAATCGTGATGAACAAGACGGAGAAAGCGATTTTCATAGCCCGCATGGCTTTATAACGGGCGACGTGGATGGACTTGTTGTGAGAGCGGTAGGAAATGACCATCGGGCTGATGCTGGGGATGAAGAGGATCGATGTCAGCGTGACCGGCAGCATGGCGATGGTGTTCTTGACGAGGTAGCCCAGGTCCGGGAAGACGCCGATGTTGGCCAGGTTCCAATGCTGGATCATGATGCCGCCCAAGCAGATGACGACTAACAATTTCGTCAGGACCATGAGCGTCGATACGCGGAACAGGAGCTGTTCACCCCGGGAGGCGATGAGGACCATGACGCAGATGATGGCCAGTCCGTAGAAGGGGCTGTCCGACAGGAGCGTATCCGTTACGCCGAAGGAAAACAGGAAGGACGCGCTGTCATTAGTCAGGGCCGTCGAATACATGAAGACGCAGATGAGGATGCTCAGGAAGTAGAGGATCCCCAGGAGGAAGCCCCAGTTCTTACCGAGGTAACCGCTGATGACGCTGGGATAATCTTCGCACCGCGGCGAATCTGCCAGGGTATTGATGAATAAGCGCTGTAAGAGATAGATAGCCGGATAGGCGATGATAGCTGAGAATAAATAAACCCATACGCCGACCAGGCCTACCTGAACGGGCAAAAAGACGATACCGGCGCCGATGGCCATGCCGATACTCATAATAATCCAGCCCCAGTCCGTACTGTCGAACTTGACGGCTTCTTTCCATTGTGCATCTGTCATGCCCGCCTGCCGGGCCAATGCTGCTGTTGAGTTCATATGAATTACCTCCTATGATGGATACATTTGAAAATAAAGTGTCTCTCTTAACATTACATGTTTGTCGATGTCATCGGCTCCCCTTTCTCAATTTCTGTTCATATACATTTTATCTATATCAGTTCTGGTCTGTTTTCCAAAAACCGTAAAAGTTAATGTATATGTCGGCGTTTCACCTTTTACTAAAACGTTCTATTTCTTACTTAAAGTATAGCATGGAAGGTATGTACTGTAAAATATTCATTGTGCAATTTACTTTTATAGGAATTTCCTATATCAACGACTTATTTCCTTTAAATTTTCTTCATCATTTGCTATTTTTTTCATATATTGAGAATGACTTGTTCTCACGATTCCAGCATTTCTATAAAGAAATGTCCTTTCCAAAAAGTCAAATTTCGATATATTTTCTTTATAATTTGTAAGTCATGGCTAGACATCTCTTTTCAACTTTTTGCCCCTATTTATTCTTTATTTTCATTTTAAATATTCCTTTATTGTATCAAAAGCTCATAACTTTCCTCTATTTTTTTATTTTGATACAATAAAAGTACGATATGCGATTCTATAGGTACGGTTGATATTCGAGGTGTTTTATTATGACTTTACAGCAACTTCGTTATATCTTAGAGTTATCTAAGCACAATTCAATTTCGGCTGCCGCACAGGCTCTGAACATCTCCCAGCCCAGCCTGAGCACGGCCATACGGGACCTGGAAAAAGAGTTCGCCCTGACCCTGGTCGAGCGCAACCGCCATGGCATCACGTTCACACCGGCAGGGCTGGAATTCCTGCACTATGCCGGTCACATCCTCTCCCATGCAGCGGCCATGCACGACCATTTCCAGGCAGAAAAAAGACAGGACCTGCCCCAGATCCTGTCCATCTCTTCCCAGCACTATCCTTTTGCCGATGAAGCCTTCATCCATGCCCTGCAACACGTCCAGCCGGGCAAGTCCTGCGTATTCACCCTGCGCGAAGGGCGGACGTCGCAGGTCATCCACGACGTCGTCACCCGCGAGAGCCATCTGGGCATCCTCTTCTTGTCCCATATGAACGAGCGCTTCCTCCAGGACTTATTCCATAAAAATAAGCTGGAATTCACGCCTCTTTGCGCCTTTACGCCCTGTCTTTACGTCCGCAGCGGCCATCCCCTGGCAGCGTGTCAACACGTCGTTCCCAGTCAATTTGCGGAATATCCCTGTGTCCGCTTTGAACAGGGCCATGACAAGTCCCAGTTCTCGGAAGAACTGCTCCTGCCCAATCCGGCCAGCCGCCAGTGCATCTACGTCACCGACCGTTCCACCCTGTTCAGCGTCATACGGTCTACCGATGCCTACACCATCGGCACGGGCCATGTAGCCCCGTCGATCATCGGCCGCCATATCCAGGCCATCCCCATCGAAAATCCCCTGGATACAATGACCGTAGGCTGGATCAAGATTGCCGTAGAACCCCTGCCCGAAGAAGCCCGCCACTACATCACCATCCTGGCCGGCCTCTTAGAAGGACGGGAGAGTGGCTAGTGGCTAGTGGCTCGTAGTTCGTGGTTTGCGGCTCGTGGTTCGTGGTTCGTGGCTCGTAGTGGCTGTCTCACGAAGAGGTTACTGAAAAAGTCTTAATATAAAAAAATGCTCACGTCCAAAAGACAGATA
>OGEP01001863.1_pt1 | contig 20705 bp, 17 predicted proteins | sample 1570721 | NCBI WGS metagenome assembly OGEP01 (sample SAMEA2582131, study PRJEB24529) | metagenome | biome: Human gut stool | place: China | collected 2011 | reverse complement strand
TGTGGAGCTAAGGAGTTAAAATATTTTCTCTCCTTTGGTAACTCCTCTTTTATAGAGAGTCTATACTGCTTTTCATCTATCACTCCTCTTTCATACATATTTTTTAGAAGATTATCTCTCTTATTTAAAAGCTTATCTCTATTTTTCTCTATCCATATAAGTCCAGGAGAGTTACAAAAAAATATTGAAAGAATAGCTAGAGAGTATGGAGATTATCTAAATAATAGAGGAATAAAAAATACAGCTATCATAGTGGTAGATAATCATAGTGGAGAGGTAAGATCCTATGTAGGCTCACAAAATTTTTATGATTTTCAAAGAAATGGACAGGTGGATGGTGTAGTAGCTCAAAGGTCAGTAGGCTCTGTGTTAAAGCCTTTCCTTTATGCTCTTTCTATTGATGAAGGACTTATTACTCCAAAGTCAAAACTTTTAGATGTACCTCTTTATTTTTCAAACTTCAATCCTCAAAATGCCAATAAAAAATATCAAGGATTAGTAGAGGCAAGAGAGGCTCTAAAAAAATCTCTAAATATTCCTTTTGTAAAGCTTTTAGATGAGTATGGAGTAGATAAATTTTTTTACTTTCTAAAAGATGTAATAGATTTTCCAGAAAGAGATTATTCTAACTATGGATTATCTCTTATATTGGGAACTAAAGAGATGAGTGTAGAAAATATTGCCAAGCTTTATTATGGACTCTCTCAATATGGAGAGTTTAAAGATTTAAAATATATAAGAGATGATAAAAAAATAGAGGGAAGAAAGCTTATATCCAAAGGGGCTAGTTATCTCACTCTTGAAGCTATGCAAGGTGTACAAAGATATGGGATAGATAATCTCTATTTAGGCAGAGATGGAATAGCTTGGAAGACAGGAACTAGCTATGGACAAAGAGATGCTTGGGCTGGGGGAATATCTCCTAGATGGACAGTAGTGGTTTGGTGTGGAAACTTCACTGGAGAGGGAAATAGAAATATCTCTGGAGTAGTTACTGCTGGACAGCTTTTATTTAAAATCTTTAAGGTACTTCCAAATGAAAATGAGAGCTTTATAAAACCAAATGAAGAGTTAAAAAAAATAAAGATAGATAGTGAAACAGGATATAGGTTGAGATATGATGTACCTAGTGAAGAGATAGATTATCCAAAAGATGCAAAAAATTTAAAAGTATCTCCCTATTATAAAAAAGTTTTTATAAACTCCAAAGGAGAGGAGATAGATTCAAGAAACGAAGAGTTTATAGAGAGTAAAGAGAAAATAGTTTTAAGTTATCCAATAGAGTTATTAGACTATATGGCTAGAGAAAATATATCCATATCCAATGTAAGAGATGAGAAGATAAAAATTATCTATCCACTTAATAATATAAAAATATTTTTGCCTAAAGATTTTGAGGAGAGAAAAAGCTTGATAGTGAAAGTGGCTAATCCTAAAAATAAAAAACTTTATTGGTATCACAATGGAAAATATATTTTTAGTGGCAGAGATAGGGAGAGAGCTTTTGATTTTTTAGAAGGAGAGCATAGACTTACACTGGTTTCAGAAAGTGGAGAGGTAGTAGAGGTAAAATTTTATATATTGAGAGGAAAATAGACTTATATTGCAAAATATGGTAAAATTAATTGCTAAGAAAAAGTAATACATAAGGAAAAGAGGTAACTGATGATAGAGTTTTTTATAGCTAAGAAGCATATAATAGAGAGGAAAAAACAGAGTTTAATATCAGTAGTGGGGATAACTATTGGAGTAGTTGTATTGATGGTGTCTATTGGAATAGCTAATGGATTGGATAAGAATATGATAAATAGTATACTTTCAGTAACAAGTCATATAATGGTATCCAATGGAGAGAAGATTAGCAATTATAAAGATATAAAAAGAGATATAGAGAAGATAGAGGGAGTAAAGGGAGCAGTACCAAGTATATCTACCCAAGGAATTTTTAAATATAATGGGGTTTATGGTGGTTATGTTTCTGGAGTAAAAATAGAAGGCTATGATTTAGAGAGTGCTAAAAAAGCTATGGATTTAGATAAAAAAATTGTATCTGGAAATATTTCTCCAGATAAAATAAATGGTATTCTTATTGGAAAAGAACTCTTTAATTCCATAGGAGCAAAGATAGGAGATAAGGTCAGTATAATCTCTTCTGAGAATAAGGAGATAAAATTTGAGATAGAGGGAGTATTCCAAAGTGGCTATTATGATTATGATATAAATATGGTAATACTTCCATTAAAAGCTGTACAGTACCTAACCTATGGAGAGGATATATCATCTAAGATAGATGTAACACTTTTTAATCCATATAGAGCTCCTGAGATATCAGATAAGATAATGGCAGTTACAGGAATATATTCAAGAACTTGGGGAGAGATGAATAGAAATCTTTTATCAGCTCTCTCTTTAGAAAAAACTGTAATGATACTTGTCTTTTCTTTGATAGTTGTAATAGCTGGATTTGTAGTATGGGTAACTCTCAATATGTTAGTGAGAGAGAAGATAAAAGATATTGGAATAATGAGAGCAATGGGATTTTCTAAAAAAAATATTATGAAAATATTTTTAATACAAGGAATGATATTAGGTGGGATAGGTATAGCAATAGGAACTCTTATCTCCCTTACATTTCTTTGGTATATAAAAAATAACACATTGGACTTTATAACTTCTATATATTATATTACTAAAATTCCTGTGGAAATATCTTTCAAAGAGATTATTATAATTATAGGAGCTAATTTTGGAATAATATTTATATCAAGTATATTTCCAGCATATAGAGGAGCAAAAATGGAAACAGTGGAGGCATTAAGACATGAGTAAGGAAATTTTAAAACTGGAGAATGTAGAAAAAAAATATAGTGGAAGTGTAGAAGAGTTACATATAATAAATAATTTAAGCTTTTCAGTGGAAGAGGGAGAATTTATATCTATACTTGGACGTTCAGGTTCTGGTAAATCTACGCTTTTAAATATAATGGGTCTACTAGATAGAGTAGATGGTGGAAAAATATTTATAGGTGGGCAGGAAGTAGATAAACTTTCTGAAGAGGAAAGAGATAAAATAAAAAACCAGATGATAGGCTTTGTATTTCAGTTTCACTATCTTTTACCAGAGTTTACAGCATTGGAAAATGTAATGTTACCAGCACTCTTAAATAATTTTGATAAAAAGTTAGAGATAGAGAAAAGAGCTAAAGAGTTACTTGAAAAGGTAGGACTAGGAGAGAGAGAGAATCATAAGCCATCACAACTTTCTGGTGGAGAAAAACAGAGAGTAGCAATAGCTAGAGCCCTTATAAACTCCCCTAAAATACTATTAGCAGATGAACCTACTGGAAATCTTGATGAAGAAACAAGTGAGATGATATTTAAAATTTTAAAAGATATCAATAAAAATGAGAAACAAACCATAATAGTTGTTACTCACTCTAAAGATTTAGCAGAGATTTCTGATAAACAACTTTATTTGAAAAAGGGAGTTTTAGTAGAGGAGTAAATCTATAAATTAATTTAAATAAAAACTCAAGAATATTACTTATAGATTAAATAAAAGTTATTCTTGAGTTTTTTATTAGTAAAATTATAGTTAACTTTTAAAATACATTGCTAGATAGATATTTTTCTCCAGAATCTGTAGATAAAACAACTATATTTAAATTTTTATTTGGATTATTTTTAGAAAATTCTAAAGCACAATTAAGAACTGCACCAGTAGAAATACCAACAAGGATTCCTTCTTTTAGAGCTAAAGTTTTAGTTATATCAAAGGCAGATTCACAACTTGCAGTAAAAATATTATCAGCTAGGGTTTTATCATAGACACTTGGAATTTTTCCAGTACTCATTCCCATTCCTTGTATTTTATGATTACCAATGTATCCTTTAGATAATAGGGGGGAATTAAGTGGTTCTACAGGAAAAGTTTTTATATTTGGAAGAACCTCTTTTAATTTTTTAGATATCCCAGAAAAGCTTCCTCCAGTTCCAGTACCACAAAAAAATATATCAAGTTTATAATTTAAATCTTTTAAAATTTCATTAGCAGTAGTTTTATAATGAGCTTTAGGATTATTGATATTATCAAATTGATTAGGTATAAAGACATCTTTGATATTATTTTTTAATTCTTCTAATTTTTCTAAACAAGCTTTCATTCCTAAAATACCAGGAGTAAGAATAACTTCAGCACCATAAGCTTTCATTAATTGAATTCTTTCTATGCTCATAGTATCAGGCATAACTATTTTCAAAGGATATTTTTTAATAGCACAAATCATAGCTAAAGAGATTCCAGTATTTCCACTAGTAGCTTCTATTATAGTAGTACTATCTTTTATTATTCCTTTTTTCTCTGCATCCTCTATCATTTCTAAAACAATTCTATCTTTTGTACTTCTACTAGGATTATAACCTTCTAGTTTAAGAAAAATATTATTTCCATATGTATTTAAATTATTTATTTTTAACATTGGGGTATTACCAATTAAATCTAAAATAGAATTTTTTATCATAAATTTTCCTCCTAAAATTTTATAATAAGATTTTAAAATAAATTATTAGAAAAATGAAGAACTCAAAATTATAAAAATAATATTCATAAAAAATGGAAGTAATTTAATAAAATCTAGGAATTAATAAAAAAAATAACTCAATTAAAAAGAACTAAAAAAAATAAAAAATTTTTAAATAAAAAAAGGAAATTGGCAATTTGTGGAGTATAATAAAGTAACAAAACAAAAGATACAACAAGGAAGTGGTATTATGAAAATGACTATCCATGGAAAACAATTAGTTATAACAGATGCAATCAAAAATTACGCGGAGACTAAATTAGGAAGGGTTGAAAAGTATCACGACGGTATAATAGAACTAGCTATTAATTTATCAGCGGTAAAATTAAAAACTGGTAATTATCATACAGCAGAAGTTTTAGCTTATCTAGGTGGAAGTACAGTAAAAGCTTCTTGTACAGATGCAGACTTATATGCAGCTATAGATGGAGTTTCAGACGTATTAGAAGGTCAATTAAAGAAACATAAAGATAAAATAAGAACTGCTGTTCAATCAAGAGAACCAATGATTAGAAAAGTAAAATATGACCCAGAAACAAATACAGTTGAGAAAGAAGCAGCTGTAAATGTTGTAAAGGTATATTTACCTCCTAAACCAATGGACGTAGAGGAAGCAATACTTCAACTAGAAATTTTAAATAGAGCATTCTTCCCATTTACAAATGCAGAAACAGGAGAAATGAACATAGTTTATAAGAGAAAAGATGGAGACTATGGACATATAGAACCTTCAAAAAGATAAGTTAAATTTGAAAATTTAATAAAAAAAGGCTACCATATTGGTAGCCTTTTTGATATAATAGAGAAAAATAGTATTTAAAGGAGTGAGATATGAAAGTAGTAGATAAATTAGAAAAATTTTATGATAGAAATCTTATTTTAGTAGTAGAGGGAGAAACTAATTATTGTGAATATATGTCAGAGTCTGAGAAAGAACTAGTTGAAAGATTAAAAGAGAGAAATAATTTTACTGGTAAAAAAGGAGAGGTGCTATCATTAAATTTTATTCAAAATGATAGATTAATCTCTATGGATATTTTAGGATTTGGTAAAAAAGAGGAGATTAGTGATAATCTTTTTAGAGAGGTAATATTTAAATATCTTTCAGATAAAAAAGGAAGTATACTAATCTCTACAAATACAAAAGAATTGGTTAAAGTGGAGATTCTTTGTGAAATAGTAGGAAATATCAACTACTCTTTTGATGAGTTTAAGGAGAAAAAATCTGAAAAATTAGATGTAGAGTTTTTTAATATTGAACTTACTAACTTAGAAGAGAGTCTAATTTTAAATGAGGCTACTGATGTAACTAGAAACTTAGTAGATTTACCAGCAAATATAATCAATCCAATAACTTTAGCTGAAAGAACAGTTGAATTAGGAAAAGAGTTTGGATTTGAGGTTGAAGTACTAGATGATAATAAGATACAAGAGTTAGGAATGAATTTATTATATAGTGTAGGAAAAGCCTCTGTTACAAAACCAAGACTTATAGTCATGAGATATTTTGGTGATAGAGATTCTAAAGATATAATGGGATTAGTAGGAAAAGGACTTACATATGATACTGGAGGGCTTTGTATAAAGCCGGCTGATTCTATGATGAATATGAAAGATGATATGACAGGAGGAGCTACAGTAATAGGGGCTATGTGTGCTATCGCTAAAAATAGACTTAAGAAAAATGTAGTGGCTGTTGTTCCAGCTTGTGAAAATGCTATCAATGGGAATTCATATAGACCAGGAGATATTATAAAATCTATGAATGGGAAGTATGTGGAAATAATAAATACTGATGCAGAAGGTAGACTTGCATTAGCAGATGCTATAACATATATAGTAAGAAATGAAAAAGTATCAGAGATAATAGATGTAGCTACCCTTACAGGAGCTATGATGGTAGCTTTAGGTACTTTTACTACAGGGGTATTCTCTAATAGAGATGAAGTTTACTCTCTTTTAGAAAAATCTTGTAGTAAATATGGAGAGAGAATTTGGAGAATGCCATTAGATGAAGAGTTTGCTGAGGATTTAAAATCTGATGTAGCAGACTTAAAACATATGGGAGCTAGATGGGGAGGTGCTATATCAGCAGCAAAATTTTTAGAAATATTTGCTGAAGGAACACCTTGGACACATATGGATATAGCTGGAACAGCTTATAATAATTCAAGTAAATGGTATAAAAAGGGAGCTTCTGGAGTTCATGTAAGAGGACTTTATGAGTATTGCAAAAATAGATAAAAAAATTATAGACAAAACGAATATTAAGTGATATATTATATTTTGTTAATAATAACTGGGGAGCCTTTTGGCTGAGAATGAGTAAAACTCTAAACCCATTGAACTTGATTTGGTTAATACCAACGAAAGGAGTAGTTATAACTAAGATATTAATTTATAATTCCTCCTTTTGTAATTTAAAAGGAGGATTTTTTTATGGGATTGAAAGATTGTTTATGGTGTATTGGAGGTGCTAGCAAGGGAGTATCTGGAGCTAGATTTTCATTATACCCAATGAGTGACAACTTTGTTGAGATTATTTTAGGGGGACTTGAAAAAACAGATACAAGTAAAGTTTGGAAACAAACAGATAAATTGAGTACTTGTGTAAGAGGAAAAAGAGTGCATGTTTTTGATGTAGTAAAAGGGCTTTTTGTAAATGCTTACAGAGAAGATGTACATATGGCTTTAGAAGCTACTTTTTCTAAAGGGTGTCCTGGAGATACTGATGCTGATTCATTTATGGAAGTAGACGATGAAAAGGTAAATGAGAAAAATATTAGAGATAAAAAATTTGATGTAGTTAGTAAAATTTCTTTCTATCCAATGGGAGAAGAGGATTATATGGAACATATAGCAAAAATTGTTATGACAGCTAAAGAGAGAGGAGTTTTTGCTAGAAGCTCTCACTATGTTTCTATATTAGAGGGAGATGTACACAATGTTTTTGATGTATTGGAGGAGATTTTCAAATATGGAGAGGAAAATCTATCTCACTATATTTTACAAGTAACTATTTCTGTAAATAGTCCAACAAAGGAGTAAGAGTATGTTTAATTGGAAATTAAAAGATGTAATAATGGTTTGTATTTTTTCAGTGGTATTTTCATTTATCTATCTATGGGCTGTATATTTAGCTAATTTTATGGCGACACTATTAGCACCATTTGGATTAGCTCCATATGCCTATGAGATAGTTTTTGGTGTGTGGTTTATGGCTTCTACATTTGTTCCATATATTATTCAAAGAGCTGGAGTAGCTACAATTTCAGAAGTTTTATCTGCTGTAATAGAGGTAATTATGGGAAATATGTTTGGACCAATAGTTATTTTATCTGGAATAATTCAAGGAATGGGACCAGAGCTTGTTTTTGCAAGAAAAGGTTATAGAGATTTCTCTATGAAAAATATGTGTATAGCTGCTGTAGCTGCCTGTGTATTTAGTTTTATATGGGGATTTGTAAGAGGAGGATATGTAAAATTTACTCCTATGTATATTTTAGGAATGTTTATTGTAAGAGTGATTAGTTCTATATTCTTTGCTGGTATTATCTCTAAATTATTAGCTGAAAAATTAGCAAAAACTGGGGCTTTAAGTAGTTATAGATTAGGGCAAGACGAGATAGAGGAGTAAGATGGAAAAGTTAGTTTGTAAAAATATAACTTTTAAATATTCAGAAAAATCAAAAAGAGAGATAGTTAAAAATTTCTCTCTTTCTTTTAATTCTGGAGAAATTTATCTAATTACTGGTTTTTCTGGCTGTGGAAAATCTACACTTGCTTATATACTAGCTGGACTTTATCCAGAACATAAGGGAGTATTAGTAGAGGGAGATATTATTTTAGATGGCAAAGAGATAGAAAAATATTCTACACAGGATAGAGCTAAAAAGATAGGTATGATGTTTCAAAATACAGATACACAATTTTGTATGGAAAGTGTAAAGGAAGAGGTAATCTTTACCTTAGAAAATATTAATTATCCTGTGGAAGAGATGGATAAAAAGGTAGATGAAGTATTAGAGAAGTGTGGAATATTATATCTAAAAGATAGAGAGATAAGTACTCTTTCAGGTGGAGAAAAGCAAAAAGTTGCATTAGCTACTATTTTAGCTTTAGAATCAGAGATTATAATATTAGATGAACCTTTTGCAAATGTAGATATATTTTCAGCCCAAGAGATAATAGATATTCTTTTAGAATTAAATGGAAAAAAAGAGACTACTCTTATAATTATAGACCATAGATTATCCCTTTGGAAAAAAGTAAATTATAATTTAATTACTTTAGATAGAGGGTGTAAAATTTCAGATGAAAATTTAAATATATATTTGGAAGATAGAGAAATTTCAGATAAAAAAAGATATATAGATGATGAAATAGGAGATAATATATTTGAGATTAAGGACTTAGAGTTAGGTTATGGAAAAAATATTTTAGCTGAAAAACTTTCATTTAAGATATCAAAGGGAAAAATAACTTCAATAATAGGTAAGAGTGGAGCTGGAAAAAGTTCTCTTTTAAATCTTTTAGTTGGAATTGTAAAATATAAAAAGGGAAGTATACTGTTTGAAGGTAGGGAGTTTAAAAAATTAAAGGATAGAGAGTTATTACAGGAGATAGGAATAGTTTTTCAAAATCCTCAAAACCAATTTATAACCTATAAAGTAATAGATGAACTACTTTTTACTTTAAATAGAGTATACAAAAATCAAAGTGAAAAAAATATAGAGAGGGCTGAAAACTTACTTAGAGAGTTTAATCTTTACGAGTATAAAAATTTTTCTCCTTACTCGTTGAGTCAAGGACAGCAGAGAAAACTAGCTGTTCTTTCAATGTTGTGTGGAAACCAAAAGGTTTTACTTTGTGATGAGCCAACATATGGACAGGATAATAAAACTAGTAGGGAGATTATGGAGTTTCTGTCAAAAAAATCTAAAGAGGGGCTTAGTATAATTTTAGTTTCTCACGATATAAACTTAGTAGTTGAGTATTCAGATTGTATATATGAATTTAAAGATAAGGAGATGAGAAGAGTTGAGTATATCTAAATTAAATCCAGGATATAAAGGGTTGACAATATTTCTAATATCTCTTATTCTCTCTTTTGAATACAACTACTATATTAATTTTTCAATATTTTTGATATCTATTTTACTTATGATAATTTCAAAAGTTAATATAAAAAAACTGTGTATTTCATTTTTACCAGTAATAATTATGGCTCTTGGAATATTTTTTACTGGATATTTTTATGGTAGTGAAGAGGTAAGTACTAATATAAATGATATGACAAAAATTGTTGTAACTATGGAAAATAGTGAAAGTGGTTTACAGCTTTCTGCAAGAGTATTAGCTTACGCAGGATTGGGATTTTTATTTGTTTATACCACTAATCCAAGACATTTTATATTGAGCCTTATGCAACAATTTAAACTTTCAGAAAAATTTGCTTATGGTATAATGGCTGCTTATAATTTTATTCCCATAGTGAAAAATGAGTATAGAAATATCTCATATGCTTATAGAGCGAGGGGAGTAAAGAGAAATCTTTTTATGTTACCTATGTTGGTTACAGCTATCCGAGCTTCTGAAAATATAGCTATGGCAATGGAATCAAAGGGGTTTCAAGTTGGAAGTAAAAGAAGTCAGTATGTAAAGTTGAAAGTTAATAAAATAGATTATCTACTTTTGATTTTTTTACCTAGTTTGATACTGTTTTTAGTAATTAAATTTTAAAAATTGTAACTACTCAGCAATTTATGATTTAAAAAGAAAACTAAGAATTGTTCTCTATTCCAAGAAGTTGAATAAGAAATATCTTTAAGAATTACGGAGATTGAAAAGAATATTAGAGTAAGTTAGAGAAAACGAGTGCTAAAAAACATAACTGTTTGAGGCGTAGTCGAGTTTTATGTTTTTAACGAGTTGAACTTTACTTACTCTTTATTCTTTGAACGAGAGTAATTCTTAAGATTTGATAAATTACACAACTCTTTGAGTTTTCTTAAATCAATCTACTGGCTGAGTAGTTACAAAAAATATTATATTACAACAATTTTATAAAAAATATTTAATATTCATATAGCTCTAAAGGAAGACCATCTGGGTCTTTAAAAAATGTAAATTTTTTTCCAGTTATCTCATCTATTCTAATCTCTTCACACTCAATATTGTAACTTAACAATTTTTTTCTTTCATCTTCTATATTATTTACTTCAAAGGCTAAATGTCTAAGACCTCTAGCTTCAGGATTATTTACTCTTTTAGGAGGATTAGGGAATGAAAATAACTCTATTTGATAAACTCCATTAATTTTTAAATCTAATTTATAAGAATCTCTTTCTTTTCTGTATGTTTCTTTTAAAATTCCAAATCCTAAAATATTAGTATAAAAATTTTTAGATTTTTCATAGTCAGAAACAATAATAGCTACATGGTGGATTTTTTTTATATTTAACATTCTTTTCTCCTTTTTATAATAATTTTAATTTTTCTTTAATTCTATCATTTTTTTTAATATTGTCTAGTAAAAAATTAGTATATTGTATATAAAAATTTAAGTTATAATGTAAATTAATTTATTTCCTTTTGATTTAAATTAGTTTCTATTTATAATAATGATTTTCAAAGAAATAATAAAATAAGGAAAAAAGTAATCAAAAATTTATAAACATATTATTTTATTTCATAAATTAAAAATAAAACTCTTGACTTGGAGTGTACTCAAAGTAATAAACTTTATAAAAGAGAATAAAATATTAAATTTTTTAAGAAAGGGAGGGAGATAAAAGAAATTTTAAAAGAGTACTTAAAGATTGAAAAAGTCAATAATATACAACAATTTTTATAAAATTAAAAAAGGGAGAAAGGAATAATATGAAATATAAGAAATTAGGTAATTCAGATTTAGTTGTATCGTCAATTTGTATGGGATGTATGGGGTTTGGAGATGCTCAAATAGGGCAGCATAGTTGGACTATTAATGAAGAAGACACAAGAAAGATAATAAAATCAGCTCTTGATTTAGGTATTAATTTTTTTGATACTGCTCCTGTTTATCAAAGTGGAACAAGTGAACAATTTGTAGGAAAAGCTCTTCGTGATTTAGCTAAACGTGAAAAGTATATAATAGCCACAAAATTTACTCCTAGAACAGTAGAGGAAATAGAAAAAAATATATCAGGCCAAAAACATATAGAAAATTATATTGATAAAAGTCTTAAAAATTTAGGATTAGATTATGTAGATCTATATATCTATCATATGTGGGACTATAATACTCCTATGGAAGAGATTATGGAAGGATTACATAATGTAATAAAAGCTGGGAAAGCTAGAGCCATAGGTATTTCAAATTGTTTTGCTTGGCAATTAGCTAAAGCTAACTATTTTGCTAGAGCAAATGGATTGACTGAATTTATTTCTATGCAAGGACATTATAATCTTATAGCTAGAGAAGAGGAAAGGGAGATGATTCCATTTTGTAATTCTGAGAATATAGCACTTACTCCGTATAGTGCATTAGCTGGGGGACGTTTAGCTAAACAAAAGAATGAAACATCTAAAAGATTGATAGAAGATAGTTATGCTAAATTCAAATATGATAAAACAGCAGAGATTGACCAGCTTATAATAGATAGAGTTACTGATCTTTCAAAAAAATATGGTGTTTCAATGACTGAGATTTCACTTGCTTGGTTACTTACAAAAGTAACAGCACCAGTTGTTGGGGCAACAAAACTTTCACAAGTAGAAGGAATGGTAAAATCTCTTAATTTAAAACTAAAATATGAGGATATTAACTATTTAGAAGAACTTTATCTTCCACATTCTTTAGTAGGAGTAATGGCTCAAAATGGGAAATAAAAGGTTGGAAATACAATATGAGAAGTAAAATCTAAAAAAATTTCTTTTATTTTGAGAAATAATTCTTCAAAAATAAACAAAAAAGAGGAAGAGAATGAATTTAGTTTTGAATTAATGTAAAATATAGCCAAAGCTCTTCCTTTACTTCCTCCCAAGTTTTAATAAAAAATAAATTCTTAAATTTTTTATTATAAATTTTTATGTAAAGTCATTAGCTTATCCTCCACTCTTTACCATTTTTCAAGTTCAAACTCAATTTAAAAGTAGTGGTTTTATTTAATTTTTTCTTTAGCTCCTCTACTTTTAAAATATTCTTCTCTTCTACCATACTTCCAAGTAAAGCCAAAACTACGACTGTATAATATTTTTCTGCTAACTCTAGCAAAGTCAATATCTCTTCATAAGCTAAACTTAATATTTTGCTCTTCATCAACATATAACTCTCTTCTATATTGGAATCTGGAATATTTTTTAAATTTTTCAATATATCTAAGATTTCAAGATATTTAATATTTTCTTCTGTTATTGGAGCTTTATTCAGAATAAATTTTATTTTTATTCCATCAAATTCTCTAGGATTTTTTCTTGTATTTGTTGTTATCTCTATACTATTAGAAAGTTGTGTAGTAAGTCCATATCTATTAAATAAATTGACTCCTGTAATATATCCTATCCTTTTATCTCCAAGATACAAATACTTCTGTATAAAATCTTTTATAGCAAGAGGAAGTTCTCCAAAAATAGATTTTTTAGGAATATAGTATAAGCCTTTTTCTGCTCTTTTTAATTCTCCTTTTTTTACCATTCTTTCTAAAAATTTAAAAATAGCATATTTAGAAGTAGTGTTATTATCTAACTCTCTAGTATTTAGTATTTTATTCCCTTTAATAAATAATATATTTTCTATATTAACTCTATTCATACTCCCTCCTTTTATAAAGTTTTTTTTACATTTATTTTGACATTTATATATGTAATTATATTATTTTTTAAAAATATATTAAAGTTTTTTTATATTTATTTTGATTAAATGAAAAATATTATTTATTTTTTCAAACGACAATATTTGTCGTTTAAAAATGCTATAATATATTTAATAGATGGGAGGAAAAAATAATGAAACATGAGAGAATACTTGATATATATAGAAAATTAATAAATAAAGAGAAAGTAACTTGTGAAGATTTAGTTTCAGAATATAAAGTAACTGAAAGAAGTATTCAAAGAGATATTAAAAATTTAATAGACTATCTTGAAGATAGAGAACCAAATATAGAAATAATAAATAAAAAAGGGAATTATATTTTAGAATATAAAAAACATGAGGAAGAGGAAAAAGACCCAAGATTTACAAGTGGAGAAGTCTTAGCAATATGTAAAATTTTATTAGATAGTAGAGCTTTGATAAAAGAGGAAATGGATGGTATCATTAATAAAATTTTAAATAATTGTATTCACTCATCTGATGAAAGCAATTTTATAAAAAATTTAATAGGAAGTGAGCAATTTCATTATGTAGAATTAACACATAAAAAATATCTATTAGAAAATATAACTTTATTAGGAAAAGCTATAGTAAGTCAAAGAAAAATAAGGATAAGATATAAAAACATGTATCAAGAGGAAAGTGTCAGAGAAGTTTGTCCTGTAGGAATTATGTTTTCAGAATTTTATTTTTATTTTCTAATTAGAGAAAATGAAGATGAAAAAGTTGAACATAAAAGAGTGGATAGAATAATAGGTAAAGTTGAAATATTAGATAAAGGATTCTCTTTTTGGGATTATAATAAAAAAGTCAAAGTGGGAGAAATTAGAAAAATAGAGCAATTTATGACTAGAGGAGAAATGAAAAAAATAAAAATGGTATATAGAGGAGGGCTACAAGAGGATATACCAGAATATATAAGAGATAAATTTCCTACATTAAAAGAAGTAGGAAAAACTGAAGATGGTAAAACGATATTTGAAGTAAAAGTCTTTGGATGGGGAATAGATTTATGGCTTTATGGGCAAGATGACAGAATAGAGGTAATAGAAGAAAAAATAATTAAGGGGGAATAAAAATGGAGAAACCTAAGTATCAAAAAGAAATTTATGATAATTTTTTTATTAAGGGAAAAGAGATAATAAAAAAATATCCTAGAAAAAAAGAAAATAAGTACAATATATTTTCTATGTTGAAACAGGAAGAAAAAGAAGAAGGGTGTCATTCAAGAGTAATTTTTAATTTAATTAATGATTGTGAAAAGAATAAACTGGAAAAAAATTTTCTTAAATTATTTTTTAAAGAAGTTTTGGATGAAGAATTTGATGAAAAGAAAAAATACTCTATAGAAAGAGAGAAAAGTTTAGGAGAATATGGAAGGGCAGATTTATTTATAGAAGATAGTGATGGTAAAGCTTATTTGATAGAGATGAAAATCAATGCTGGAGACCAACCTAAACAATTGAGTAGATATAACCAATATTTAAAGAAAAACTACAAAGATAATTATGAAATATACTATTTGACATTGAATGGATATGATCCAAGCAGTTATTCACTAAAAGGGAGAAAAGAAGTTGAGTATATAACTATATCCTTTGTTGATAATATTTATAATTGGATAGAGGAGTGTATTAAAGAAATTGATGAAAGTAATAAAATTTTAAAAATAAACTTAGAGCAATATTTAGAAACTTTAACAAAGATAACAAATAGAATAGGGGAGGCACAAAAAATGGATTTTATAGAAATGATGAAAAAGGGAAATAATTTTAGAATAGCACAGGAGATAGTAAATAATTTTGAGGAAATAAAATTGGGAATAAAAGAAGAATTTATTTTAGAATTAAGAGAAAGAATTGTAAAAAAATTAAATATTGAAGATATAGCTAAGAAAGATAATTTATATGAGTATATAAATCTAATAAAATTTACAGAATTTTACTTATATAAAAAAGTTTTGGATATAAAAAATAGTTTATTAACTTATGGAATAGGAATTGATAGCAGAGGAATTTATTTTTACATAGGATTACAAGATAAAAAGGCTGAGGAGTGGAAAATAGCTAATAAAGATATAAAAAATAAATTTAACGAAATAGCCTTAGAATATAATCAAGAAACTGGGACTTATTTTGAATATTTTGAAGAAGAAAAGTTTGATATATCTGGGGATAATTTTTATATATTAACTGATGAGGATAAAAAAGAGGAGAGAGAAGAATTAATAAATAATTTAATAGAGAAATTTAAAGAAAAACATGAGTTAATAAATGAATATTTTTCAGAATAACAAAAAGAGGATATAGATGATAAGAAGTTTAGAAATTGAGTTAAATGAAATATATAAAGATTATGAAAAAGTATTTGAACCAGATATGAGAGGTATCTGTAAGTTAAAATATTTTGGTAATTTGAATGAAATAGAAAAATATAGAGAACTAGAAGGGAAAAAAAGTGCTTATATATTATTCCTGAATAAAGCTATAGATTATCCAAGAGGAAATTCTAAAATATTTTCTATTGGTTATAGTAATGATTTATATAAAACATTAATTAAAAAGAAAAGAAAAATGGAAGAAGCTAATTTAGAGGAGAGAGCTAATATTTATTATTCTTTTAGTTTATATGGAGCAAAAGTTTTTATAATTGAAAATGAAGATGAACTTCCAATGAATGTAGAATATCATTATGTTAAGGCTTTTAATTTCTTTTATGGAATGACTCCAAGAGGAAATTATTATGACTCTAATTTTAAACAATCTAGATTAGAGCTAAAATTAGCTAAATTATAAGTTTAGGAGGACTTTTGTCCTCCTTAACCTAACATATTGTAATTTTAAGCTATCTTAAAAATAATCTAAAATATCCAATATTATTTTTATTTATATACTAGCAAAAAAATTATATTTTACTATATTAAGTATGTAACACAGTGTTACATACTTCTTTTTAGAATATCTATAATATATCCTTTTAGAGTTCCTATATACAATTCAAAATTTTTCTCTTTCATCCTTAAAAGAATTTCAACAGTTCCAAGTCCTTCTTCTACACATAATTGGATAGCTTCTTCTTCTAGCTTTAATCTTTCATACTCATCTAATTTATTATAATATTCTAGCCAATTTTTATCATTTATTTCTATCTTTTCCTTTGATTTTTTATTTTCCAAAGCTTTTAACAAAAATTCTCCAATAGTTAAATCATAAAAATCTTTTGAATTTTTTTTCATTTGTAATAATAAATCAATTGGTGCTTTTTTTGCTATAGAACATTCTTCTAAAAAGATTTTTTCTAACTCTGTTTGTTCCTTTTTAGATAAAGAATAATAATACTCTAAAGCTTCTTCTATTGTCATTTTATTTTCAGTTACAATTTTTTCTTGAATACTCTTTTCCTCTATATCAAAAAGAGTTCCTTTTTTATTCTTTGTTTCTTTTATAGATTCTTTTATATTTTGCTTTAATTTTAAATCAATATTCTTTATCATTCCATTAATATACTGAACTAAAGTTGTAGTAACCTCTGTATTTAAGCTAGAATAAAGTTGCTCTAATATATTTATAGTATATTCTATTCCCTTTTCTGAAAGAAGTTTATTTATCTTATTATCAGTTTTTCCATTCCAAGCTTTACTAACATAAATATTACGTTTAGCCTTCTTTACTCTAGTAACTATTTCTTCATATTCTAAATATGATATTTTCCCTTTAGTTTTTGCTTCTTTTACAGGAATAATTTTTATATCTTTCTCTATACTTTTATACTTTACTGTGAAAATTATCTCTTTAAATCCTCTTTTAGGAGTTAATTCATATGTACATTCCATATTAGTTATTTCATTTAATTCTCCTATTGTAGGGTCTAAAACTCTTTTTTTAATATCAGCAGCATTTTTAGAAGTAGTTGGTGGTATCTGTAAAAAAGAAATTAATTGCTCTTTAGTTAAAGTTATTTTATTTGTAAAATTAACAAAATCTTTAAATAAATTATAGAGTCTATATACGTATTTTCCACTCATACGTTCTATTTCAATAGCATATAGAGGAGCATATACCTCTGGTAATAAACTTAATGTTAAAATCTTCTGTGGAATACTAAATGATAATATTGTAGATTTTCCAACCTGTTGAAATTCAACTTCTGATATAAAGTTAGAAACTAACTCTACACTTTTATTTTTTTTATTTATATAGTTAAATTCTAATTTAATATTTGTCGCTTTAGTAATAGATTTTTTTAATAATGTTATATTCTTTATATTTAAACTATTTGCCAAAGAAGTTAAATCAATACTTACAGCAGGTAGGTGCTTTAAAATTACCTTTTTTCTAGAATATTCTTTTATATCATAAATTATATTTAAAATATCTTTTTCATTTATATTTTCTTCTTCTTCTGAAAAAAGAGTACAGTTATTACATTCTTCTTTTTCTGAAATATTTTTTGAAAATAATTTATCAACTTTTAAGGAAACCATTTGTTGCTGCTTTTCCAAAGATAAAGAATCAACTGTATGACTTAAAGACTCATTAAATTTATCAATTTCCTTATAAAATGTTTTTAATTCTTTTTTATTTAATGATAAAGTTTTAAAATATTCAGAGTCTATCTCTATATCTTTTTTATAAATCATATTGATTATATTATCGTTTTCTTTTTCATTAACTAAAATTTTATTCAAAAAATTTCTAAATATATCATAGAAATCTTTATACATAACATTTTGTTTATACTTTTGTAAGCTAAAAAGAACTTTTTCTACATGAATATTATAATATTCATTAACTGGAAGATATGTTGTTAAAGCTGTATGTTGTTTAAGCATATTTTCAGAATCATTTTTATTGTAGCTATATATATTGTCCAATAGTTTTTCTTTCTTTTTTCTTCCCACTTTTTCCACCTTTTTTATTTTATAAAAACCTTACTTTGTTGTTATTTAATTTATTATTATGTTATTTAGTAATTAGGCTTTCTTTTAGCCCTTGATTTTATTAGCTTAAAAAGGATACAATACGACATCTAATAATTTAAATACGACAAATAATAATTTGAGTGCGACATCTAATAATACATATACGACATCTAATAATTTAAGTACGACATTTAATATTTTATGAAAATATATGAATAAAGAACTATTAAAAGCCTTAAAAATAAAGGAATTCTTATGAATAATACGACTTTTAATAATGATTTTATATAATGTATCTTATTTTTTTATTCATACGACATTTAATAAAGATATAAAATTTATAAAACTACTATTTTCACTAAATTTTGAAGAAATCTAAATATCTAATACGACATTTAATAAGAATAAAATTATAAAATAATAAAATTTTATATAATATTCTGAATATTTTAATAAAAGTCGCAATCTTAAAAATAACTTTATTAAAAGTCGTTTGAGTATTATATTTTTATAATATGTCGTATTAATTATATCATATTTTTCTATTGAATGAAAATAGTTATTTTTTTATTAATTAGATAATTATATATTATAGAATGTAACATAATAACATAGTTATAAAATAAATTGGGTTCTAGTTCTTGTATGAGCTAGGCTTTTTATATTATGAAGGAGGAATGAGATATGTTAGGAACGATTGGTGGAATTTTAGTTATAGTAGGTACTACTATTAAGGCTATTGATGATTTAACGAATAATAAATAAGGGAGTAGGAATATGAAAGCTTATGAGATTAAAAATGCAATGATTGATACTTTGGATATATTTTTAGAAAGTAACCAAGATGAGATGGACAAAGAGAACTTTGATGATGTGATGGAATATTTAAGAGAAGAGCTAGAAAGTAAAAGTTCTAATATAGTAAGATACATTAGAAACTTAGAGCTAGAGAATATAGTAGCTAAGGCTGAGATAGATAGACTAGAGGAACTTAAAAAGAGCAGAGAGAAGAAAATAACTTCATTGAAAGGGTATATCAAAGGAATCTTATTAGAATTAGATAAAAAGAAGATTGAAACTGATTTAGGAAATCTTAGCTTGAGAAAAACTACAAGTGTAGAGATAATTGATTTATCTAAGATACCTAAAGAGTATTTAACAGTAAAAGAGGAAATTAAACCAGCTAAAAATTTAATAAGCGAAAGTCTTAAGAAAAATATAGCAGTCAGTGGTGCAATTCTTAAAGAAGATTATCTGTTAAAAATCAAGTAAGGAGAATGAGAATATGGAAAATAAAGAATTTATGAGTATTATAGATAGACTAAAAGAAAATATAAATGACAAGATAAAAGATTTCTTAGAGAATTCACAAGAGCTAAAAGACTTTATAGAGTTTAGAAGAAAGAACTTCTATAATTACAGTATTAGAAACAATATTCTAATCTATAAGCAAGATAAGACAGCCACTATGATAGCTAGTTTTAAAAGATGGAAAGAGCTTGGGTATAATATCAAAAAGGGAGCTAAAGCCATTCATATCTTAGTACCACTTATCAGTAAAAAGGTAGTTGATGGAAAGGAAGAGCAATATGTATATGGATATAAATATGCTAATGTATTTGATATTAAAAGTACCATTCCAACAGATAAAGCAGTAATCATTCCAGAGATTGATACTAGGATGAAGCGAGGGGATAGTAAATATAAGATAACAGAATTATTTAAAAAATCTAAGGAAATAGTAGAGCAGTATTTGCCAGTTAATGTAGTTAAAGAACTTCATGCTAAAGGTTGTACTGATGGAAATACCATTACACTTAGAAAAGATAGATATGTAGCAATGAGTGGAACTCTTATGCATGAGTTCATTCATTATTTAAACCATTTTGGAAAAAATCCTAAAAGTCAAAATCAAGAGGAAGTAGAAGCAGAGATAGGAGCCATGTTATATGGTTCCTATTTTAATTTAGACATAAGTGGAAAGTATAAGTATATAGCACTGTGGAAAAGTAAAGATGTAAGACTAGATGAAGCTTTTGATGTAGCTCTATCATCATTTGAGGAATTACTTTATGGAAATATGGATAAAAAAGGATTAATAGATTTAATTGAAGGAAAAGAGGAGGAATAATTATGCTAAGTACAAAGAGAGTTATCAAAATATTAGAGAAATTAATAGAAGAGATGGAGAAAATTAATGTTAGAAAGGTAGTAAGTATATCACTATCAGAAACTAACAGAAATATCCCTAAAATTCCTAAAGCAGTGATTAAGGAAATGTTAGAGGAAGTTAAGCAAAAGAATAAGACTAATCTATCTTTTGTAGATATACCTGATGACGATTCAA
>OGEP01001849.1_pt1 | contig 20894 bp, 21 predicted proteins | sample 1570721 | NCBI WGS metagenome assembly OGEP01 (sample SAMEA2582131, study PRJEB24529) | metagenome | biome: Human gut stool | place: China | collected 2011 | reverse complement strand
TCTTAAAGGCATCCTATGACAATCAGAGATATGGCTTGCAGGATAACTTTATGATCAAGTATCCGAAGCTCATTAAGACAGCAACAGAAAAGCTTGCAAATGTGAGAGAGGATGTAAAAGCAAGGGATAAGGAGCTGATTGATAATCCGGAATTTGCCATCACCATAGGCAAAGCAACTTACACAGAGCGAGTGGATGGCGGAACGATGATGCTTGAAGCAATCAGCAAGTGCAAGACCGGAGAGACAACTGCAATCGGTAAATTCCACGGATTGGAGCTGCTTGTGGAAAAGAACTTCCTTGGCATCAATTATATGGTGCTTCGTGGAAAGACTGAGTACAAGGCAGAGCTTTCCACAAGTCCGGTCGGCAGTATGGTAAAGCTGGAAAACCTGTTCAATGGACTCCATGAGAACATTGATTTCTTAGAAAAGAAGATTGAGCAGTACCAGAATGACCTTGAAGCATCAAAGACTGAGTATGATAAGCCATTTGCATACAGCACGGAGCTGGAAGAAAAGCTGGCAAGACAGTGTGAACTGAATGCCCAGCTTGACCTTGAGAACGCAAAGGCTGTGGATGCAGACCTGAGCGGACCGGAGGAAGAAAGAGAAGCTGATGACAGAATGGAATCTGCAGCAATTGTAGCAGAGGATAAAGGTGCTTATCCAGCCGACAGAGAGGGCAGAACACGATAGGAGAGTGAATAATATGAGCATAAGAAAAGTGGTCGCAGGACTACTGATTACAGCAGGGATTGCCATTATGGCAGTCCCTTTTTTCTGGCGGGCAACAGGAGAAAAACAGACAGAACAGCTCATAAGTGAATTTGAGCAGACATTGGAGGATGATTACGATGAAGAAACAGATGTGGAGGAAGAGCAAACCTCCATTAGTAAAGAGGATGAAGCCATTCTTAAAGAAGGCGGTGTTATCGGCATCATTGAGATACCGGGCTTAGATATCAGGTATCCGGTAATGGAAGGAACCACAAGTAAAGTGCTTAATGCAGGGATTGGTCATATAGAAGAGACTGCAGGAATCGGTGAGAGTGGCAACTGTGTATTGTGCGGTCACAATGGCAGCAGATATGGCACATTTTTTACACCACTAAGTCAGATATCCATAGGTGATGAAGTAATGATAACCGACAAAAATGGGCTGAAGCATATCTATGAGGTAACAGAGACAGAGGTAGTAAATCCGTATGATAACAGCATCAAGACACAGGGAGATGAAAAAGAATTAACTCTTTTTACCTGTTCCCAGAAAGGAACCATGCGTTTTGTGGTCAGGTGCATTTATAAGGAGGCGGTGATGGATGAATAAGAGATACCGGTTAGGTGAGATAGAAGAGGCAGTATCGGAAATGGAAGAGCTAATCGGGCTTGAGGATGATATTGTTGAGATTGATGATGACTTTCAGATAGTTGTAAGCGGCTGGTCTGTGTATGTCGAAAGCCTGAATCTGACACTCAGACAGGGAATAGCCTGTGTATGGGATGCAGAGGAAGGATTATTTATGCCTGATTTTGATGTGACTATCGTGTATGAGGGGAACATTGAAACACAGGAGTGGCTCTACTACGAGCAGGACGGAATGGTTGTTACACTTGGCAACTGGTTAAATGGCAGATTGTCTTGTGAACAGATAGAACAGCTTTGGTGTGAGCTTATCATACCGGAGCAAAACAAAGAACAAAAAGAAAGCGAGGAATAGCATATGAAGTATTCAATTAAGGTAAACGAAGTAAGAGCAAAAGAGGGCAGCAATATCAAAGGATTTGCAACAGTAGTATTCGGTGATTCATTTAAGATTACCAATATTGCAATCCTTGAGAATAAGGATAAGGGAGAGCTTTTCGTATCAATGCCAAGATACCGCTCCAATGAGCGTGATGAAAGCAACGGTGTGATCTATAAGGATGTGTGCAATCCTATCACAGCAGAGTTTCGAGAGGAACTCTATACCAATATCCTTGATGCCTATGCAAGAATTAAGGAGCCGGAGAAAGAGGAGACACAGAAGCAGGAGCGTACACAGGAAATGCCGGAGTTTTCCGTAACTGTGACACCTTATGAGAGGGAAGGCAGTAACATCAAGGGACTTGCACGCATTTATTTTGAAAACAGTTTCATCGTAAATAATATCAATATCGTGCAGGGTAAAGAGAAAATCTTTGTATCAATGCCTTCTTATAAGACAAAGCAGGTGGATGAGCAGGGCAAGCCAATCTATCAGGATGTCTGCTATCCGGTCACAAAGGATTTCAGGGAAAAACTCTATAATGAGATTATCTCGGAATATGAGAAAGCAAAGGATAAGAGCAACGAAAAGGCGAGGGAGAGTGCAGAGAAACATCATGGCAATCCCGATAAAGAAAAGGACAAAGAGGCAACACCCTTTCGATAATTAGTAATCAAGGTACAGGGGCGGCCAAGGCTGCCCCATTTACAGAATGGAGGAAACAGAATGGATATGGAAGCAGGAAAAACACTTACCAATGAGGAGGTCATAAGAGAACTTCTCGACTTATTAAAGAAAAATGCCATGAAAGAGCAGGCAAACGATGTATTTGAGATATGCAGCTATGTGGATGGACTGGAGAAAAAGATTGATTCCATGACGGAAGAACTCACCAATATGCAGAACCAGATCAAAGAAATGCAGGAAGATACTCTTGTCAATAATGCTAAAAAGGCATTGTCAGAAGCACAGGAGCGACTTAATACCAGATGTGAGCAGATAAAGTCACAGGTATTAGAAGTGAAAGAACATGTCAGATCTACTGCTAAGGGCATAGTCGAAGAAGCAAAGGAAAAGGGAAGAGCTGCATTATACAGGGTATCTGAGTTCTTAGGAATTAAGAAAAGACTCCTTGATATCCGAGAAAATGTAAGAGATGCAATCAAGACCACGGATAAGGATATAGCAAAGACAGCACTTCTTGCAAAAGGATTTCGTGAAGCAGGGCAGACAGCAGCCAATGCATTCCGTACTTTTGCTGACAAGCCGGAGGTGGATTACTCACAGAAAGAGCAGAAACATCCCATTACAAAGGCGGTGCTTGCACCTATGAAAGCAGTGAAAAAGATGCTTGTATCAATGGAACTTCATCTGGATGCTTCGATTGATAAGCCGGATAGTTTTGAGGGCGTGGGAGAAAACCTGTGTCCTTTTTTTGTCGCCTGAAATGCGACACATAAGAAATGGTTCTTGTTATAATTATGATAGCACATGAAATAAGAATCGTTTGAATTCATAGTTGTCCTTTTTATTGGACACATGGTGTGCGTATAATGTAAATACAAAGAACTTAAAAACATATGATAATAATGGACATAAGACAAGCCATAGTGACAGAGGTTTGTTTGGTGGATTCAATCATTACGATAATTAGGAGGACAGGGATATGTTAGGAACAGATGGAAGATTATATGATTCGGATTTTGACTTTGATGGAGATGGAAAACTTAATGCTTATGAGTATTCTGTAATGGATGATGTAGTTTTCGGTCATGAAGATACGGAAACAAGTGAGGTGGATGAACTGGAAGATGAGTTATCCTTGGCAGGACTAGATGCAACAGAGCTTGAATATATGGATGCAGATGAAAGAAGAGAGGCATTGGAGGATGCCGGCTTAGATCCGGTTGATTATGATTTTGACTAAAGGAGTGCAAGATGAAACAACAAACTGAAAAGAAACTACAGGCTAATTTGAAAGCAATAAATAATGATTTCAATACAGTTATTTTTGCGGATATTGAAGTGAAATTTAAGCTGATGGAGTTGGAAGCAATTAGGATATTAATTGATGATTGCGAAAGATTGATAAATGAAGATGCAGGTGAATGAAAGCAGGTGCCGTATATGAAAAAGAATTCGTTTGGACAAGGATTAGCAGTATTTTTGGTGGTAATAGGTATTTTTTACATTATTGGTGCTATTAGTGAAGCTAGTGAGCCTAAGTGCATTAAATCAGGCTGTGACAATAAGCAGGCAACAAATAGCAGTTATTGTTATCTGCATAAGCCTTATAGTGGAAGTAGTTCTTCACACAGCAATTCATCATATTCCAATAAATCAAGCAGCAGTTCTTCAAGTAGTCATAACAATAAATCGACAGCTGGAAGCAATGCATCATCGTACAATAGCAGTACAAAGAAAAGCTCTACTGGAACAAGTAGCTCAAAGAAAAGCAATACATATGACTCATATGATGATGGCTATGATGATATATACATGGATGGCGATTATGATTATGATCGGTATGACAGGGATAGTGATTACGCCGATGGTGTGGATGATGCAATGGATGAATTTGACGAGGATTGGTAAATATGGCAGGTAAACATGAGCTGGAAAAATTTGAATATCTGTTTGTTGATATCGAATGGAATCAGATACCGGGAACAAATGGGATAGAAGACAGGGAGCCGATTCAGATTGGTGTGGTAGCGACTGATGAAAGTATGAATTTGGGGCACCATGTTGCAAAAAAGACGACAAGTACAGGCTGTTTTTCTTTGAAAATATAGGAATGGAAAAAATCATTTTCCAGAGCGATGCGACTGAGTTCAGAAGAAAAATATAATCCGGATACATTAGTACTATCACATTCTACATTAAAATCTGTAATGCAGGCAAATAGTGAAGAAATAGTATTACAGAAAATTAAGATGTCATTCCCAAAATATAAGTATGTAGTGGTTTGGACAAAGGATACTTATGAATTGTTTAAAAGAGGTATGGACACTTATGGATATTCAATGCCGAGACATAGAGTTATTGTATTTCAAGAAGTTCTTATGCATATTGCAAGTGATGGAGTAAATCAAATTGGTTTTGAGCGTGCATTGAAACAGGCGGGCATTGAATATCAGAAAAACTTTCTTCACTATTCAAAGCATGATGCAAATTATATGTATCAATTATTTTGCAAATGCTATAAGGAATACACGAGGTGGACTAACCAGGAGATATGTTATCTGAGTCCAAGAACTCATATAATACATACTGGAAGCTGCCGATATTCTAATAGAAATCATTTGCTTGCTACAAATAAAGCAGCCAAGCATATGATTTTTCAGGGAAACAGAGTATGTAAAATATGTGGCTGTGAGGATGAATGGAACAGATTGCAATGGGGTGTAAGCTCTGGTGTAAAGCAGAATAACCGTGCAGAATATCTTAGAGAATTGCCGCTTACTGATGAAAATATGAGTATGATCTGCAACAAATTCCGATTAGATTACAATATTGCCTCAGATATGGTGTTTATCCGCACACCATTCAGTGGGTGGATTGTACATATTCAGAATGACAGGGTGACAAAACTCCGTCATGAGAATTACAGACAAAGAAGGGATGAAGCTTTAAAAATACATAAAAAGTGCTTTGAAGGTTATCACAAGCAGAAACTGCCTTCCAGTAGGTTCTATGATGTGGTAAGCTATATTAAGTATCATGACGAGGGAATGTTGAAGAGGCTTGGTGATAAAAGGAGCTGTATTGATATAATATTAGACAGGATAAGAGAGCAAGATGCAAAAAATATGGCATAGATAAAGGAGTCGGAAATGAGAGACCAAAAATTATATGAATCAGTCGGAAAATACATAGATAAATATTACATAGACAAGCCGGATGATATTAAACTGGATAAAGAAATGAAGTCTATATTTGATAGAATCTCGGAATTTAGAAAGAAAAAAGCAACAAAAAAATGTGATGCCGAAGAAGATGCAGATATTGAGATAGATGAAAGTGCCGTAGAATCGTTTGATGTTGAAAGTATGCAGAAAACGAAAGCAACTGACTCTATGTCTTCGACATTGGCAACAAATCGTAATATAGAAAGCCTTATGGGGCAGATGGATGAGACATTTTCCCAAAGACTATTGCGTTTAATTGATGAGAGAGGGATGACTGATTCTGAAGCATATAATAAAGCTTATGTGGATCGGAGACATTTCTCAAAAATCAGAAAAGATGTGAATTATACGCCAAATAAGAAGACTGTGCTTGCTTTTGCAATAGCATTAGAACTATCTATTGATGAAGCGAAGGATCTTCTAAATTCAGCAGGCTTTGCGTTCTCAAGAAGTTCAAAGACGGATATTATCATAGCTTATTTCTTACAGAATAAGATATACGATATGTTTGAAATTAATGAGATATTAGATGCGTATGGACAACCAATTTTTGAGTAGGTGAAATTGTCGCCTATCATGCGACCAGCTCTGTTAGTTTCGTAGATATAATGTGATTACAATAAACCGAAGGAGGTAAATCACATGAATGCGGAATTAACAGAGCTGGTTTTTATTTTGGACAGAAGTGGTTCAATGGGTGGACTGGAGAGCGACACAATCGGTGGATTTAACGGGATGATAGAGAGGCAGAAAAAAGAAGGAGAAAAAGTTAATGTGACCACAATCCTCTTTGATGATGAAGTGGAAATCATTCATGATCGTTTCCCGATTGATGCAGTTCAGCCGTTGACGGATAAAGAGTATTATGTCCGGGGATGTACAGCATTGCTTGATGCAGTAGGACAGGCAATTAACAAAATTGACAATGTGCAGAAACATTTGCCGGAGGAACATCGTGCCGGAAAAGTATTGTTTATAATCACTACAGATGGATTAGAAAATTCCAGTACAGAGTTTAATTACAATGACATTAAGCGAATGATTGAAGCAAAGAAAGAATGTGGCTGGGAGTTCTTATTCCTTGGAGCAAATATTGATGCAGGCAAAGAAGCTGAAAAAATTGGTATTGAAAGAAACAGGTCAGTAACATATGAGAATGATCATGATGGAGTAGCACTAAATTACGAAGCTGTTGGCAGAGCAGTGAGAGGCGTTACAAAAAGCAGAACCTGCAGTATAGAACTTGATGATGCCTGGGCAGATGATATCGCAGAATATCATGACAAGGCAGGAAAAAGGTAGGTGATATTTATGGTGGATGCAAGAGAAATGAAAAAGATACTTCGTAATAATGGATATGAATATCAAAGATGCAAAGGCTCACATTTTATGTATTCAAACGGTATTTATACGGTTGCAGTTAATAAAGACCTAAATGCAATGGTGGCAAAAAGAATTATTAAGCAGTACCACCTGCAGGTAGCAGGTGTGTAAGAAGGGAGAACAATTTTATGGCAATGATTGTATGTCCACAGTGTGGAGAACAGGTATCAGAAAAAGCAAAGAAGTGTGTGCATTGCGGTGCAATATTGATACCAGAAGAGAAGAAACATTGTACAGAATGTGGGGCTGAACTTGAAGAGGGGATGACAGAGTGTCCGAATTGTGGCTGTCCGGTTGATGATACAATAGGGCAGGAGACAGATGAAAAGCCGCAAAAGGTAGAGGTAACAGGGGTAAAGGTGACTAAGAAGGTAAAGATTATTATTGGAATTGTGATTGCATTATTGGTGGTCGGAGGAGCAACAGTATTTGGAGTGACACAATATCAGAAGAAAAAGGCAGCAGAGGAATATGCACAACGGGTGGAAGAGTATTCTGATAATCTGAAATTAGCTACTGTCACAATGCTGACAGGTGCAAGTGATGCTGAGTCAAGTGCAAATCTGATTAAGCAGGTATGGTATAACGCCATCTACGAGAAAAGGGATGATAAAACAGATAAGTATACTCGTCCCAAAGGATATTTCGTATCTGATTTTAATGATGCGTTAGGTAATCTGTATGCAGATTCGAGTTTCAGCAGCAAGATAAGCAGTATTGAAGATAATCAGGATACAGTCAATGCATTGATGAAAAAATTGAAAAATCCACCAGATGAATACAAGGATGCATACGATGCCGTATCGGATTTATATGATGCGTATATATCACTTACCAACTGTGCAACAGATCCTTCGGGCAGTTTGCAGACATATTCAAGTACTTTCAATGATGCTGATACAAATACGTTAAATGCATATAAGGCAATGGAACTGTATCTGGACGATTAAATAATGGGCAGAGCGTAGGATAGCACTCTGCCTTTTAAATGTTTGGACATCGGTTTTGGCATCGAACAAAAGCGAACAAAAGAAAGAGATATATCAAAAAGAAAGTTCGATATATCGAAGTATTTATTCATAATTTTGTTGATAGAACAATGCATATATGGTAAAATAGTCACTATGAGGAGTCGTATAGGTACAATATACGATAAAAGCTATATAGATGGTGATTAAGAAAACGAAGAGGTAGTGCATATGTCAGTATCGTATAACGGATTGTGGAAGCTATTAATTGACAAAAATATGAAGAAAGTGGACTTGATTAATGATCTCGGAATAAGTAGCAGCACGATTGCCAAGATGACAAAGGGTGAGAAGGTCTCTATGAATATTTTGGAGAAAATCTGTGATGAGTTAGACTGCGACTTTGGTGACATTATCCACTATGAAAAGAATAAGGATGGTGGAAACAATGAACTATAGTGCAGGTATGGTGTCTCAGGTATTTGCATTTGTAGAGACGAAACAGACAGCAGAACTTATGGCAGCAGGTATGTCGAAGGATGAAATAAAGGATAAGGTAATTGGTGAGAATCTTTATCAGCTTAGAAATGAGACCAGATTACGGAGGACATTCAATTATGTATATAATCGGCTTTCGTCATTGCCTGATGGAGCAGTAGAGCTTTTGGTTAAAGTGGATAATGAGAATGCAAAGCTGCTGACACTGATTGCAATTATGAATACAGATAAGCTCTTTTTTGAATTTGTATATGATGTGTATCGTGGCAAGGTAATACTTGGAGAAAAGACGATAGAAGATAGAGATATAAATGGATTCTTTGACGATAAGGCAGCTCAAAGTGAGGAAGTAGCAGGCTGGTCAGAATCAGGAATTAAGAAACTTAAGAATTGTTATATGAAGAATCTTGCAGATGCGGGATTGATTGAATCAACAAAGACAAGGGTAATCAGACATGCTCTTGTTAATTATCGTATAGAGGAACTACTTCACAGTAATGGGATGGATGCATATATCAATGCAGTTAAAGGAGTCTGAGCATGGCAAAGTTAAGTTTGGATGATAGACTGAATCAGATAGAAGACAAAATATCAGAGAAGTCGTTTAGAGAGAATAAAGGACTTGGAAATGAAGTCGGATATTATATATTTGATTATGATCCAAGAGAAGAGCTGTATGTGAGAAATCATATAGCATACCTTAAGGATAGAATAAATAACGGAAACAAAGATTTTAGAATAGTTGAGTTTGACCTGTTTCATCTGATGGTTGAGATATTGCAGGAGGAAGGCTATCTGGAAGCATTCTTTGATTTGGAAAAAGAGAATGGATTTTTTGAGATGGCAGACAGCTTGGTAGAAACATTGGGGTTGGATGAGACAAATGAGCTGAATCTAATCATATCAAGAATATTGCAGGAAGATTTGACAGACAGTGTGGTATTCCTTACCGGAGTAGGCAAGTGCCATCCGATAATAGCAAGCCACAACATCTTAAATAACCTGCATCAGGTGCTTGACAGTGTGCCGGTAGTGCTTTTCTATCCGGGAGAGTATAGCGGACAGGATTTGAAATTATTTGGAACGATGGATTCACACAACTATTACAGGGCATTCCGTCTGGTGTAGAGGAGGAAAATTCTCTGCTCCTGCAAGGGCAGTCGCATTTTCTAAAAGGAAAACAATTTTTCATAAAAATAGGAGAATTAACAATGCAGATTAAAAATATGTTTGAAAAGCAGATTGACCGTGACATCAAAGGTGTTATTAAAGTAGGTCAGTCGGATGAAGAAAATGTATATCAGGAATTAGATGAATATGTAGTGACTAAGGAACTTCTGAAGCATTTCAGGGATTTCTTCAACAATTATGAAAAGGGTGTAGACGGATATACAGATAAGATGGGTGTCTGGATTTCCGGATTCTTTGGAAGTGGTAAATCTCACTTCCTAAAAATACTGTCTTATTTATTAAAAAACAGCACAGTAGAAGGTAAAAGAGCTATTGAGTATTTTACAGGACGGCAGTCTGACGCAAGCATCAGACCGAAAATAGAAGATCCGATGCTTATTGCAGAGATGACAAAGGCTGGAACAATTGAGTCAGATGTCATGCTTTTTAATATTGATTCAAAAGGCTCAGCGAAGGTAGGCTCCGGTAAGGAGGCTATCGTTGAAGTGTTTATGAAGGTGTTCAATGAGATGCAGGGATATTGTGGTTCAATACCTTATCTTGCAGAATTTGAACGTCAGCTGGATAACGAGGGCAGATTTGAAGAGTTCAAAGAGAAGTTCGAGGAAAATGCAGGAGCACCTTGGGAGAAAAAGAGACAGGCATTTGCAGTTATTCAGGATAAAGTAGTAAAGACATTAGTCGAGATGGATTTCATGAGTGAGGAAGCAGCCCGCAACTGGTGCAAGAATGCAAAGGGCAGCTATGACCTCAGTATCGAGAAGTTTGTATCACTTGTGCAGGAATATTGTGCAAAGAAAGGACCGAATCATCATGTTATCTTCTTAGTTGATGAAATCGGTCAGTATATTGCAGATGATACACAGCTTATGCTCAACCTCCAGACAATCGTGGAAGACCTTGGAACAGCCTGCAAAGGTAAGGCATGGGTTATCGTAACGAGCCAGGAGGATATTGATTCTATTACAAAGACAAAGGGAAATGACTTCTCTAAGATTCAGGGACGTTTTGATACGAGACTTTCTCTTTCAGCATCCAATGTTGACGAAGTAATTCGTAAGCGTGTGCTTGCAAAGAATGAGACAGCAACACAGACACTTAAGATTTTATATGAGCAGAAAGAATCAATTATCAAGAATCTTATTACATTTACAGCAGATACAGCGGACAAGAAGCTGTATGCAGATAAGGCGGATTTTGCAGACTGCTATCCGTTTATACCATATCAGTTTAATCTTTTGGGACAGGTACTTACTGCCGTCAGAACACATGGCGCAAGTGGAAAGCATCTGTCTGATCAGTCACGTTCTATGCTTGCACTGTTTCAGGAGTCGGCAATCAGAGTAATGGATAAAGAGGATGGAGTATTGGTTCCGTTTAGCTTCTTCTACGATCCATTGCATAAGTTTATTGATCACCAGCACAGTCAGGTAATCTCAGATGCAGAGAATAACAGTAAGCTGGATGAGTTCGATGTAGAGCTTTTGAAAGTTCTCTTTATGATTAAATATGTCAAGGAAATCAAGGCAAATGTAGATAATCTTACTACACTTATGATTTCAAATATTGATGATGACAGAATTGAAGTCCGTTCTAAGATTGAAGAATCATTAAAGAAGTTGATTAAAGAGACACTTGTACAGAAGAATGGTGAAATATACATCTTCCTGACAAATGAGGAGCAGGAAATCAATAATGCCATCAACAATGAGTCAGTAGAGATGGGAGAAATCATCGGAGAGGCTTCTACAGTTATCTTTGAGGAAATCTATACAGAGAAGAAATATCGTTACAGCAGTCGTTACTTATTCCCATTCAACCAGAAGGTGGATGACCGATTCTTCAAGGGTAATCAGTCTAACGATATCGGAGTGACAGTTATTACACCTTATGGCGGAGATTATGCAGACTCTGCACTTCGTCTTCTCTCAGCACAGGAAAGCAGTGTGATTGTAAAGCTGCCAAATGACAGTACATTCCTTGATGAGATTACAGAATCCATCAAGATATATAAATTCCTAAATAAAAATGCGTCCGGAGCCAGAGGAAGCTTTGACAGCATCCGCAGGGCAAAGGAGGATGAGCGTATTGAGAAGAAGGACAGAATCCGAATCTTTATTGAGGATGCATTAAAGAATGCGGACATTTATGTAAATGGTGATAAGGCAACTATTTCGGCTAAGGAGCCGGCAACGAGAATCAATGAAGCACTCGGTAAGCTCGTAGCAATGAAATACAATAAGCTCACCTATATGGAGACAGCACCGGAGCTTTCAGATATCAGTGCCATCTTTAAGCATAGCGATGGTCAGATGAGCTTCCTTGGCACAAGTGACACCACACCAAATAAGCTTGCTTTAGAGGAAGTGGTACAGGTAATTGGATTAAATAATGCCAGACATATGAAGACATCCCTCAAATCATTACAGGATAAGTTTGGTGCAGCACCTTACGGATTTGATCCAAAGGATGTGCAGTGGCTTGTTGCAATGCTGTTCAAGCTGGGAAGAGTGTCTCTTACTCTTAATAGTCAGAGCCTGTCATTGCTTTCAACGAATTCGGATGAACTGGTCAGATATATTACAAAGCGAGAGTATGTAGAGAAACTCCTGATAGACATCAGAGAAAGAGCAACGGACGGACAGATTCGCTCCGCAAAAGAAGTTATGAAGGATTACTTCGGATTTACTGTATCCAGTGATGATGATGACAAAATCATGAGCAGCTTCAAGAGCAGAGCAAAGGATAAAGTCGAAGTATACGATGACATCCTTGTAGAGTACAGAATCAATCCAAAATATCCTTGCAAGCGACTGATGGAAGAGGCTAGAAAGAGACTTGCTGAAATCCTTGATATCAATGAGCCTACAGAGTTCTTCAAGACAGTAGATAAGAAGAGAGATGACCTGCTTGATGATGCAGAAGATACTGCACCTGTATTTGATTTCTTTAAGGGAGATCAGAAAAAGATTTTTGAAGAGGCAGTAAAGAATCTTGCATATTTTGGAAACAGCAAGACTTATGTAAGTGACCAGGAGCTGTTAAAGGTAGTCGAAGAGATAGAGACTATCGTAAAGGACAGCAAGCCTTTCAGTAAGATTCAGAGATTGCCAGAATTAAATAAGAGATTTGAAGAGCTTCATATGGGATTGCTTGAAAAGGAAGCAGCTATCATGGATCCATTAGTACATGACGACTTCCTTAAAGTGAAAGAAGTATTGGATACTAAGCCATTTGCGGAAGTGCTCCGTCCTCGTATCAATCAGAGATTTGATGAAATCTGGGAGAAACTCAGAACATCCAGTGATATTGCTGCAATTAAGAATATCAAGCTGGAAAGTGATACTTTAAAAATCAAGTGCCTGGATGAGATAGATGAATATGAGAGGGCACATCAGCCTGCACCGGAACCATCTGTTACACCGGTAGTACCCGGTAAAGGGCCGATTAATCCTATACCTGCACCGACTAAAGTAAAGACAAAGAGACGTAAGAATGTTTCCATCAGCAATGTAGCAGGGGCTAGAACATATTCGATAGAGTCAGAGCAGGATATTGATAAGTTTCTTGCTGAGATGAAGCAGAAATTGATGAATGAACTGGAAGAAGACACAATAATTACATTGAGTTAGAAGGAGGAAAAAATGCAGCTAAAAAGTGTAAGTATAAAAAATTTCAAAGGAATAGATGAAAAAAATATATTATTTAAGCCGGGTTTTAATCTAATTAAAGGTGCTAATGGAACAGGAAAAACATCAATACTTGAAGCAATTGCAGTTGGACTTGGAGGTTTTATTGCAGGATTACCAGATGTAGTAACAAGGCATTTTTCATCGGATGAAGTTAGAAAGGTATATATGAAAACAGGTGATGGTTCATATAACAAGACTAATATTATGCCATTGGAAGTTACTATTGAAGCAGTTTTAAATGGTAAAGAATACAGTTGGACAAGAGGGAAAAGTAGTATAAACGCTTCAAGAAGCACAACGCAACCAAGAGATATATGTCATAAAGCCGAAAAAATGGCAGAAGACAGCAATTGTGAATTTCCTGTATTGGCATATCTTAGCGCTGCAAGAGTGTGGTCACAGCGAAGAGAGAGAACAGATGATATATTTCGAAAAAATTATTTTAGGACTGTTGGATATACAGATGCACTGATAGATGCTTCAAATACCAAACTCCTTTTGAATTGGTGCATGAAGATGGAGATGCTGGAATGGAAAAAAGAAAAGAAGATTGCTGAATATGAAGCAGTAAAACATGCTGTATCGCAGTTTATGGATATTATGGAAGAGTCAAATGGCCATGAGGTATTTTATGATAAGCAGGAAGAACAGTTAATGTATAAGGTTGACGATAAAATATTGCCAATTATGCAATTAAGCGCAGGATATCAATCACTGGTTTGGATGGCGTTTGATATTGCATATAGAATGGCTGTACTTAATCCTGATAAAAAAGATGCCATTGCACAAACAAGAGGAGTTGTGTTGATTGATGAAATTGATTTACATCTACATCCAAGATGGCAGTGGAATATTGTAAATGCATTGAAATCGGTATTCCCTAATGTGCAATTTATTGCGGCAACACATTCGCCAATATTATTTGCGGCAACGGATAAATTATGGTTAATTGATGTGGAAGAAGATGAAGTGCGTTATTCAGAATCAAGATGTGGATATGATGCTAATTCAGTATTAGAAATATTTATGGGAGCAAAATCAAAAAATTCGAAAACAGAGGAATTAATACATTCTATTTATGTTGCTATTCAAAATCAGGAATATAAACTAGCAGAGGAACGAATAGAAAAGTTGGAGAGCATTACAAGCGAGAATTATCCAGATGTTATAATGGCAAGGATGGAGCTGAAGAGGAGAGTTAGGAAATGATTTATATAAAGAAAAATACTGAACCAGAATGGTTGACAGAGTATAAAAGACGCAATCCTACAGCTACTTATGATTCTGAATCTTTTTTGGGTTATAGAGAGAAGTTGCGTAAGGAATTGGTTAGTGAACAGCATAACTTATGTGCATATTGTTGTTGTAAAATTAGTGATGATAAAGCACATAATGAGCATATTGAGCCCAGACATCCTAGGCAAGGTTCAAGCACAAAATCATTGGATTATTCAAATATAGTTGCATCATGTAATAATGCAGATAGATGTGGAGCTAAAAAAGGAAATGATTATGAGGTTTCTAAATTTATTTCACCTTTAAATCCAAAATGTGAAGAGACATTTATATATTATCCTGATGGAGTAATGGAAGGAAATAAATATACGATTAATTTGTTAAATTTAAATAGTTATGAATTGAAAGAGGCAAGAAAAGCAGTATATCGTACTATTAGTAAATTAGATAAAAATACTATAGAGATGATATATTGTCAAGATGATGAGAACTTACCATCTTTTTATAATGTGATCAGATGGGTTTTAAAAAATTGAACTATATAGATACCGATATGGAGGATATAGCACATGAACAAAAATGCAATTAAGAAATTTGCAATAGATGCAAGAAATAAGCTGATAGCATCCGTTACGGATAAAGCGGGTATGCTTGGAATCACACCGGATAATTGCAGTGAAGCAATCACCAAAGGTGCTGATTTTGAGGTATACAAGACAGCAGCAGGAACAGAGGTAACACTTAATAAAAAAGAGTGTGAGCAGAGAAGAAAACTGGTAGATCAGATTTATGCAAGAGGCTTTGAAGCGGTAGTGGAAGAAGTTGCATATACATGGTTTAACAGAATCTGTGCTATCCGTTTTATGGAAGTGAATGACTATATGTATCCTGTAAGAGTTCGTGTGCTTTCTTCTGAAAAAAAATCCACTGTAAGTGGATTGGTAAAGAATGAGCCTGATGTGGTAACAATGGCGCCTGATATTGACTGGGATTTTACAGATAAAGAGAGAGAAGAAATCATTGATGCCAAGATGAATAACAGGCTTGATGATTTATTCAGAATGCTCTTTATCAAACAGTGCAACCTGCTTCATGAAGTGTTACCGGGACTTTTTGAAGAGACAGAAGACTATACAGAAATGCTTCTGAACATCTCATTCACAAATAAAGATGATGTGATTCGTATGCTGGTAGATGGTATTGATGAAAAAGATTTTAACATTACAACTGTTGATGAGGATGGTAAGGCAGCAGGACAGGTAGAAATCATAGGCTGGTTATATCAGTATTACAATACAGAACCTAAAAATAAAGCATTTGCAAAGAAAGGTAAAATCACAAAAGAGGAAGTGCCAGCAGTTACCCAGCTTTTTACTCCTGACTGGATTGTGCGATATATGGTACAAAACAGTCTTGGCAGAATGTGGGTAGAAGGACATCCGGATGATGAACTAAAAAGCAAATGGAAATACTATCTGGATGATGCAGAGCAGGAAGAGTCTGTACAGCAGGAACTTAACAAAATAAAGGCAGAGTATGCAACATTAAAGCCTGAGGATATAAAGCTTATTGATCCTTGTATGGGTTCAGGACATATTCTGGTGTATGCATTTGATGTATTTATGCAGATATATGAAAATGCAGGATGGTCACAGAGAGATGCTGCACAGAGTATTATCCAAAATAATATATATGGACTTGATATAGATGACAGAGCTGCACAGTTGAGTTATTTTGCAGTATTGATGAAAGCAAGACAGTATGACAGAAGAATCCTGACAAGAGGTATAGAACCGAATGCGTATGCTGTGCAGGAGAGTAATGGCATTAATCATGGTCAGCTTAAATACTTTGGCACTGGATTGACAGATACAGAGAAGAATGTAGCAGTATCGCAGATGGAAGGACTTCTTAACACATTGAATGACGCAAAAGAATATGGTTCTTTGCTTAATGTGGAAGATTATGATTGGGAGCTGTTAGAGAAATTTGTAGAGAATACAGATACAGAAAGCCAGATTTCTTTTGATACATATGGATTGGATGAGACCGCAGAGCAGTTGAAACGATTGATTAGAATTGGCAAGGTGATGGCACAGAAGTATGAGATAGTTGCTACGAACCCACCATATGCAGGAACAAGTAATCTTAGTGCAAAAGTAAATAATTTTGTGAAGAAAAATTATCCGGATAGTAAGGCTGACTTATTTGCAGTGTTTATTGAACGTTGTGGGGAGATGCTTAAGAAGAACGGATATCAGGCGATGATAACACAGCATTCGTGGATGTTTTTATCTAGTTTTGAAAAGCTACGTGTTAAGCTGCAACAAAAAACGATTATAAATATGGTACATTTAGGAGCTAGGGCTTTTGAGGAAATAGGGGGAGAGGTTGTACAGACAGTTTCATTTGTTTTGAATAAATCTGTATTAAATAAATATAGTGGTACATATTGTAGGCTTGTAGAAGGAGCATCTCAGAAAACAAAAGAAAAAATGTTCCTTTCTAGGCAAAATCGGTATTATACTAATCAATATGATATTGCGGTTATTCCTGGAAATATAATTGCCTATTGGCTCTCAAAGAATTATATAAATGCTTTTATAAATGGAATTTCATTAGGGAAAATTGCGTTTCCTAGACAGGGGCTTGCAACTTCAAATAATGATAAGTATTTACGACTTTGGTATGAAGTTGCTATTGAAAAGGTAAAATTTGATGCCATATCGTTATGTGATGCAGAAGATTCCAGAGCAAAATGGTTTCCACATTGTAAAGGAGGAAGTTATAGAAAATGGTATGGCAATCGTGATTATGTTATTAATTGGGGAAATAATGGTACGAAATTAAGAAACGATAAAAAAGCTGTTATAAGAAATCCTGAAATGTATTTTCATAGTGGATTATCTTACTCAGATGTATCTACAGGAAAATATGCTTTACGTTATTATGGTTCAGGATTTGTATTTGACTCTTCAGGTCCTATGATTTTCCTTAATTCTAATAATGTTATGTATAACGAGCGTAAATTGTTGGCATTAATGAATTCAACAGTCGCAAATAGCATTTTGTCTTTTTTGTGTCCTACAATTCATTATACACAAAGTGCTGTAGCAAAGGTACCATTATTTGAAGTAAAATATTCATGCAAAGAGGTAGATAATTGTGTAAATATTTCTAAATGTGATTGGGATTCATTTGAAACATCATGGGATTTTAAACGTCATCCATTAATATCTGTTATTTCGCAGAATAGAGCAGTTTTTGATAATACAACAGATATTGATTTAGCAGAATGTTACACCTGCTGGGAGAATGAATGCAATGAGCGTTTCAATCAGCTCAAAGCAAATGAGGAAGAACTGAATCGTATTTTTATTGATATTTATGGCTTGCAGGATGAATTGACACCAGAGGTAGAAGATAAAGATGTCACAGTTCGTAAAGCAGATTTACAGCGTGATATTAAGAGCTTGATTTCTTATGCTGTCGGCTGTATGTTTGGACGATATTCTTTGAATGAGGAAGGTCTTGTTTTGGCAGGACAACCATTTGAATCACATTTCTTTGAAGCTTCAGCACCGGTATGTGGAATTGGATTTGCAGGAGCACCAGGGGCATCCGTTCCAATAGGTGAATTTTATTATAAGACGGATGAGGGTGTGAAAAAATGCACTTATAATCCTGACAAAGATAATATCATTCCGATTAGTGATGAGGAATATTTCTCGGATGATATAGTTTCAAGATTCTGTGAATGGGTGAAAATTGTATATGGTGAGAAATCATTGGAAACAAACCTTGATTTTATTGCAAAAGCACTTGGAAACAAAGGAAACACAAGCAGAGAAGTAATCAGAAATTATTTTTTAAACGATTTCTTCAAGGATCATTGCAATACTTATTCTGTTACAGGATCTGGTAAGCGTCCTATTTACTGGCTGTTTGATAGTGGCAAGCAGAATGGCTTTAAGGCACTTATTTACATGCACCGTTATGATGCTGACACAGTTGGCAGAGTAAGAACTGATTACTTGCATAAAGCACAGAAATATGTAGAAACTGCAATGCAGAGTGCCCAGTATACGATTGATAATGCAACATCAGCATCAGAAAAATTGAAAGCTACAAAGGCGGTAACAAAGTACACTAAACAGCTTGCAGAGATGAAGATATATGATGAAGCAATTGCTCATGTAGCCAATCAGAGAATTGAGATTGACTTGGATGATGGTGTAAAGGTAAATTATGCGAAATTCCAAGGTGTGGAAGTGACACAAGAAGGTAAGAAAGCATTGAAAGTGGATTTACTGGCTAAAATGTAAAAAATACTTTTGCTTTTATTTAGAAAGAGAGTTTATTATATGACATTGCAAGAACGAGATTACACAATATTCTTAAATGACGAAGAGCGAGTAGCTTTTGAATTAGAAGAAAAAATAGAAAATCGAAAAGGTGTGAAAAATAATAGGGAATTTCCACGATTTTCACATCCGGATGAATCAGTAAGAGAGTTTATTTGGCATAGAAGGTCATTGTTTCCGAATAATTACTTGCATTTATTGGAATATAAAAAGCTTGATTTTGATGATGAAGCAGATCAATATCATGATGTGATTTATAAGGCTAAGAATGAGCAGGAAATACAACAGTATATAAAACAGAATCGTAAATGGTTTATTCCTGGTTCGATATTTCTTGATTATAATTTTGGACACCATGATGCGTATTTATTTCCAGAACAGAAATTGGGAAACGAATATGCAGTAGATTATATGTTATTGGGAAAAAATTCTGACGGATATAGTATTGTATTGGTAGAATTTGAAAAATCAGATACACCATATTGCCGTTCTACAGCTAATATTGAAAGCGAAAGCGTGAAAGAGGGACTTGCTCAGATTAAAGACTGGCAAAGGTGGATGCTTAAAAATCAAGATTATTTTATGAGAAACATAGGATTAACTCAGAAAGGAATTGATATACCAATATTTCGTATTTTTTATTATTTGGTAGTCAGTAGAAGAGATTATATGAATGATATAGCTCATGATATGAGAAGTCAGACAATGTACGATATGCGTAATCTTAAAATAGTTACTTTTGATAGATTGGAAGAAAACGTTAGGAAGCTGGCAAATAATCATTCGTGGTAGGAGGTTTTTATAAATGAAATGGGAAATATTGAATGAATTGAACCTTGTTGAAGACCATGAGCGAGAATGCAAATTGGCAACTGGTGGACTCCCAGAGAGTATATGGGAGACTTACTCTTCTTTTGCAAACACAAATGGTGGCACGATTCTGCTTGGAATAAAGGAACACAGAGATTCTTTTACAGTTGAAGGATTGACAGATAAGCAGATTGTTAAATATCAAAAGGATTTCTGGAGCGTCTTGAATGACAGAAATAAGGTGTCAAAGAACATCTTACTGAATCATCATGTCAGACCTGTGGCTGTCGGAGAAAAGAAAATACTAAGAATTGATGTACCTGCGGCAGACAGACACGATAAGCCGGTTTACATTGGGACAGACCCGATGAAAGGTACTTATAAAAGAGATTATGAAGGAGACTTCCTTTGTACCGAAGAGGCAGTTCGTGCGATGTTTGCGGATCAGAGAGATGTATCTGGTGATGTGGAAGTGCTGGAAGAGTTCGGATTAGATGTGCTGAATCAGGATACGGTAAAAGGCTATAGAATTATTTTTGAACAGCTTCACAGTGGACATCCTTGGAATGCCCTTGAAAATGATGAGTTCCTTATGAAACTAAGGGCAGCAGCAAAGAATAAGAATGGTACATTATCTCCAACGATAGCAGGACTTTTATTCTTTGGAGAGGCTTATCACATTACAGAAGTTTTTCCTAATTATTTTCTGGATTATCGTGAGGAATGCGATGATAAAGCGGTACGTTGGTTATTCCGGACACATTCTAACGAAGGTGATTGGAGCGGTAATATATATGACTTCTTCTGCAAGGTGCGCACTAGAATGGACGATGATGTAGCAGTTCCGTTTGCAAATAGACGAGATGGATATCGTGTAGACAGAGTGGATGTGCATGATGCATTGGAAGAAGCATTGGCAAATGCACTGGCGCATGCAAATTATTATGGCAGACGAGGAATCCTTGTGGTTAAAAAGGGTAAGGAACTTAGTATTTCCAATCCCGGTACTATCAGAGTAACAAAAGAAGAATTTTATGCAGGTGGCAATAGTGATCCACGAAATCCGAATATCTTAAAGATGTTTGGTTTTGTAA
>OGEP01001848.1_pt1 | contig 20908 bp, 19 predicted proteins | sample 1570721 | NCBI WGS metagenome assembly OGEP01 (sample SAMEA2582131, study PRJEB24529) | metagenome | biome: Human gut stool | place: China | collected 2011 | reverse complement strand
AAAGAGAGGACAAACACAATGACAAAAGTAATCAGTATCGAAGGAATGATGTGCAATCACTGCACCGGAACCGTACAGAAGGCACTGGAGGCAGTAGAAGGCGTGAAGGCTGTAACCATGAGCCTTGAGCAGAAAAATGCTACCGTGGAACTGGCTTCCGATGTGGCAGATGATGTACTGACCAAGGCTGTGGTGGATGCAGGATATGAAGTGAAGGGAATTACCGCAAGATAAGGTTTTACCGTCAGTTTTTGCCAACGTAAAAGGAGAAATGGCGCTGACCAGATGTTATGTTTACAGACATGACACTGGGCAGCGCCGTTTTGGGTCTATAGAGGAAAAAGTGATCCACAGGTACTTTTCACTACTGTATTTCAGGAATTTTTGCGGCATATGGGTCTATACAGAAAAAAATGTCGTCTGGATACTTAAATCATGGAAAATGAGTATCTGGAAAGTAAATTTTTCTCTATAGACCCAAAGGGAAACATTTTGTATGATTTTATGACAGAAAAAGTATCTGAGCGCCATTTTTTCCTGTATAGACCCATGCGAAAGAAAAAATAATTTTCCAAAGATTCTATATAAAGTTTATAATTTCTTAATTGATTTTCTCAAGATAAGTGTTATAGTAACAATAGAACAGATGAAACAGGAAGCATGTGAGTCTGTTCTATGCCAAATAAATCTTGTCAAAGCTTTTTATGAATGCTGGCATTCAACAAAGCTCAGGCAATGTTTAATGGTTCTGAACAGTTGCAAATTGTATAACCTTATGTGAGGAGGCGAACGATTATGAATATTGATAAATTTACACAGAAATCCATAGAAGCCGTCAACGGCTGTGAAAAGCTTGCCATGGAATATGGCAACCAGGAGATCGAGCAGGAGCATCTACTGTACAGTCTGCTGACACTGGATGACAGCTTGATCTTAAAACTTGTGGAGAAGATGGAGATCCAAAAGGATCACTTTGTAAACCGTGCAAAACAGGCTTTGGAGAAAAGAGTAAAGGTGCAGGGCGGTCAGCCTTATGTCGGTCAGTATCTGAACAAGGTACTGGTCAGCGCATCAGATGAGGCAAAGCAGATGGGAGATGAATATGTCTCCGTTGAGCATCTGTTCCTTGCCATGATCAGGAATCCCAACAAGGAGATCGCCGAGATCTGGAAGGAATACGGCATCACAAGAGAGCGTTTTTTACAGGCTCTGTCTACCGTAAGAGGCAACCAGAGAGTTACCAGTGACAATCCGGAAGCTACTTATGATACTTTGGAAAAATACGGTCAGGATCTGGTGGAGAAAGCGAGAAACCAGAAGCTGGATCCTGTCATCGGACGAGACAGTGAGATCCGTAATGTGGTACGTATCCTGTCCCGTAAAACGAAGAACAACCCTGTACTTATCGGTGAACCCGGTGTCGGTAAGACCGCTGTGGTGGAAGGGCTGGCACAACGTATTGTAAAAGGTGATGTACCGCAGGGACTGAAGGATAAGAAGATTTTCGCACTGGATATGGGTGCACTGGTAGCCGGCGCAAAATACAGAGGTGAATTTGAGGAACGTCTGAAAGCCGTACTGGATGATGTGAAGAACAGCGACGGACAGATCATTCTGTTCATTGATGAGCTGCACACCATCGTTGGTGCCGGCAAGACGGACGGTGCCCTGGATGCGGGCAATATGCTGAAACCTATGCTGGCTCGTGGTGAACTGCACTGTATCGGTGCTACCACCCTGGATGAATACAGACAGTATATTGAAAAAGATGCCGCTCTGGAACGTCGTTTCCAGCCGGTTATGGTAGAAGAACCTACTGTGGAGGACACGATTTCTATTCTGCGTGGACTGAAGGATCGTTATGAAGTATATCATGGCGTTAAGATCATGGATAATGCGCTGGTAAGTGCAGCCGTACTTTCCAACCGTTATATCACCGACAGATTCCTGCCGGATAAGGCGATCGACCTGGTGGATGAGGCCTGCGCCCTGATCAAGACCGAGATGGATAGTATGCCTACGGAGCTGGACGAACTGCAGCGTAAGGTGACACAGCTGGAGATCGAGGAGACTGCTCTGAAAAAAGAGGATGACCGGATCAGTAAGGAACGTCTGGCTGATCTGCAGAAGGAACTGGCAGAGTTAAAGGATCAGTTTAATACGAGAAAAGCGCAGTGGGATAACGAGAAGGCATCCGTAGATAAGCTTTCCAAGCTGCGTGAGGAGAGAGACCGTATCAACAACGAGATCCAGATCGCAGAGCGGGAAGGAGACTATGAGAATGCGGGCAGATTAAAATACAGTGAACTTCCTGCACTGGAGAAACAGCTGGAGCAGGAGGAAAATAAGGTCGGCGAATCGGATATGTCTCTGGTGCATGAAAAGGTATCGGAGGAAGAAATCGCAAGGATCATTTCCCGCTGGACTGGCATTCCGGTAGCTAAACTGACCGAGAGTGAGCGAAACAAGACCCTTCATCTGGATGAAGAACTGCACAAACGTGTGGTTGGACAGGACGAAGGTGTGACCAAGGTTACCGAAGCCATCATCCGTTCCAAAGCCGGTATCAAGGATCCCAGCAAGCCCATCGGTTCCTTCCTGTTCTTAGGACCTACCGGTGTAGGTAAGACGGAGCTGGCGAAGAGCCTGGCAGCAGCACTGTTTGACGATGAGAACAACATGGTTCGTATCGATATGAGCGAATACATGGAGAAATATTCTGTCTCCCGTCTGATCGGTGCGCCTCCCGGATATGTAGGATATGAAGAGGGCGGTCAGCTGACCGAGGCTGTGCGGAGAAAACCTTACAGCGTGGTATTGTTCGATGAGATTGAGAAGGCACATCCCGATGTATTCAATGTACTGTTACAGGTACTGGATGACGGGCGTATCACCGATTCTCAGGGTCGTACCGTAGATTTCAAGAATACCATCCTGATCATGACCTCCAACATCGGCGCAAGTTATCTGCTGGATGGCATTAACGAAGACGGCACCATCAAACCGGAGGCAGAGGCAGCAGTCATGAACGACCTGCGGGCTCATTTCCGTCCGGAATTTCTGAACCGTCTGGATGAGACGATCCTGTTCAAACCTCTGACCAAGGATAATATCGGCGGTATCATTCATCTGATCATTGCCGATCTGAACAAGCGTCTGGAGGATAAGCAGCTGACGATCCGCCTGTCGGACGAAGCCATGCAGTACATTGTGGACAATGCTTATGATCCGGTCTACGGAGCACGACCTCTGAAGCGTTATATCCAGAAGTATGTGGAGACCCTGGCTGCCAAGATGATCCTGGCAGATCAGGTGGAGGAGGGCGATACCATCGTCATTACCGTAGAGGACGATAAGCTTTCCGCAAAATGTGAGAAAGGCTCTAAAAATAAATAAACAGTAATACGAAAAGCGAAAGTGGCAGACTTGTCATTTTCGCTTTTTTCGTTTAAGATAATAGTAATAAAATTTTTAAAGTGAGGTTTTTTTATGATACCACAGGATCCGGTTATGTTATTAAGCTTTATCAATCTGAAACTCCGTGACTACTACGGAAGCCTGGAGCAGCTCTGCGATGATCTGGATGTGAAGGAACAGGAGATCAGGGATAAGCTGGCATCCATCGATTATCATTACAATGAAGAGAGGAATCAGTTTGTATAATACAACCAGCAGTCTTACAGGGAAAAAGGGAACCAGATGCCTGATCTGCACCGGCTGCGGCAGATGCCCCGGAGTGATCCGGGGGATGCAGGTAGTGACGGAAAAACTGGAGCTTCCTCCGTTATCTTTGCAGAATACGGAAGGTATCCGGCTGATGACAGTGGATATCGGAACGACTACCATTGCTATGCAGCTCTATGATGCAGACGGTAAAATAGTGGACAGTTGTCCGAGTGTGAATCCACAGGTCTGCTACGGTGCCGATGTGCTCTCCCGGATAGAGGCGGCAAGGGATCCGGGGAAGGCTGCGGATATGCAGAAAAAAGTCCTGGACCTCATTGAAAAGGGAGTGCAGCGGTTTTCCAAAAAGCTGCAGGAAAAGGAGTCTATACAGATGGTCATTGCGGCGAATACCACAATGGTCTATCTACTGATGGGCTGGGATCCGGCAGAGCTGGGCAGGGCACCTTTTCAGGTAAGTCATTGCGGAGCTGTGGACGCGCAGATTGCAGGCATCCCCTGTCATATCATTCCCGGATTGTCTGCCTTTGTCGGCGGAGACATCACTGCGGGAATACTGGCCTGTCAAATGCTGGAGCAGGAGGAACCTATGCTGCTCATCGATCTGGGTACCAACGGTGAGATGGCGCTGGGTAACAGACAGAAGCTGTATGCCTGTGCCACGGCGGCAGGACCTGCCTTCGAGGGCGGGGCGAACCGTGGTATCTGGGGCGCAGATATGGTGAAATTGTTACAAAAGCTTCTGGAAGAAGGACTGATGGATCAGCAGGGACTGTTAAAGGAACCCTATTTTACGAAAGGGATCCGTATCGGAGATGTGCTTGTGACGAAAGAAGCCGTGCGTGCGGTTCAGCTGGCGAAGGGAGCCATTGCTGCAGGCATAGAGATCCTGACGGAAAGCTATGGGATAAGGCTTTCTGATATTTCCAAGGTGGTGCTGGCAGGAGGATTTGGTTATTATCTGGATCCGAAGGCTGCTGCTGCCATCGGACTGCTTCCGAAGGAGCTGACAGAACGTACCGTGACCGGCGGCAACACGGCACTTGCTGGTGCTGCACTGGTGGGAAACAGGATGCTGACCGGACAGCTGCGATCATGGGATGATCTGCACCGGCGGCAGGAATTACAGATTCAGATATTGAATCTGGCGGAGCAGGTAAAATTCACAGAAACATTCTTAAAAAAGATGGATTTTTGTTAAAATTGCGCAAAAAAGTATAACAAAGCGCATAAAATGTTGTTTCATTATAGCAATAATTATGGTATACTTCTTAGTATGATTACATGTACCGGAGGATATTGTATGAGTACGAATGTTGAGAAACCAAAAAAATCTCTTTTTGCGGGGAAAAAAGAGAAAGCTTCCAAAAAGAAGCCAAAACCTGAGAAAAAGATGACAAAAATACCGAAAGAGAAGGCTGTAAAGATAAAGACACCGAAGAAAACATCCGGCAGGAGCAGCAAAAGCTCCAAACTGTTCAGTATACGCAATAAGATTGTAGTATGTTTCCTGGTGCCGATCGTGTTCATGATCATTATCGGTATCTCGGCATATCAGAAGTCTGCAGAAGGCTTAAGTGAGAAATATACGGATTCCACGTTACAGACTGTGCGTATGGCAACGGAATATCTGGATATGACCTGTGATTTTATCCGCTCTGAGGGCTTGAAGTATGCGTATGACGATGATCTGCGGAAATATTTTCTGGGAATGTTCGAGGATAATCCGGTAGATAAGCTGAACTTCCTGACAGCTACGAAGTCGAATCTATTATCGGTGCAGACGTCGAATCCCTTCATCAGTCATATGCACATTATTCCCAAGGAAGGTGTGGGACTTTTGTCTACTAAGCTTTCTTCCGGTGTGGATGGATTCCTGGATGAATATAAGGAGTCGGTAGCTTCCGGCGCTGGCAGAAGAAGCATTCCACAGTGGATCGACAGCCATCCGGTGTTGGATGACAAGGTAAAAGAGACATATCAGGACTACATATTGTCTTTCCAGATGATGAGCCAGTCTAATAACGCCTGCGTTGTTATTGATATGAAGCCCTTGGCAATTACAAACTTTTTGAAGGAGATTGATATCGGTGATGACAGTGTCATCGGATTCATCACTCCGGGTGGAAGAGAACTGGTAGTGGAGCAGCTGGAAGATGGTGAAGAGAGTACTCTGGCTGAGGATGAGACTGTATTCGTCGATCATGACTTTTATAATGAAGTAATGGATCAGGCAGTATCGGATTCCGGTACCGCGGAAGTGGATTTCCGTGAAGAAAAATACCTCTTTATCTATAGCCGCAGTGCGGAAGTAGGCTTTACCACCTGTGCACTGGTACCTATGCGTGTGGTGACCAGCCAGGCTGTGGAGATCCGTAATATGACGATTAGCCTGGTGATCCTGGCCTGTGTGATCGTAGTGATTGTAGGTATTTTTATTACAGTCGGTATCGAGAATAACATGAAACGTATCTCCAGAAAGTTTGGGGATGTGGCACAGGGTGATCTGACTGTGACGGTATCAGCCAAGGGTCATGATGAGTTCCAGGATCTGGCAGAATCCGCGACGAACATGATCACGAATACCAAGAAGCTGGTAAATCAGGTGAGCAATGCCACCGGAGAATTAGAAGTTTCTGCGCAGAATGTGGGACAGGCTTCCGAATTGATCCATGAATATTCCCAGGACATTACCCGTGCTATCGGAGAGATCAATGAAGGTATGGAGGAACAGTCCAGACATGCACAGGAATGTGTAGAGAAGACGGATATTCTCTCCAATGAGATCCAGGAAGTCAGCCATGTGGTAGAGCGTGTTGAGAAACTGGTAGATGAGACTGAAGGCATGATCAACAAGGGAATGGAGATCGTACAGGTACTGGGTGAACGTGCCGGTGAGACCACACAGATGACTGTGAAGGTAAGCGAGAGTATTGAATCCCTCCGCAAGGAATCCGAGATCATCAACAGTTTCGTAGGTACGATCACAGAGATTACGGAACAGACGAATCTGCTGTCTTTGAATGCTTCCATTGAGGCAGCCAGAGCCGGAGAGGCCGGAAGAGGTTTCGCTGTGGTAGCGGAAGAGATTCGCAAGCTGGCAGATGATTCCGCCAAGGCAGCCGGTGAGATCGGCAACAATGTTGCGAACATTACTGCACAGACGCAGAACAGTGTGGAGAGTGCAAGCCAGGCGAAAGCAATGGTAGAACTTCAGACCAAGGCTGTGGAAGAAGTAATCGCAGTATTCCGTGAGATGCAGGCTCGTATGAGTCAGCTGATCGAGGGACTGAAGGATATCGTGGTAAGTACCGAGAAGGCGGATGGCGAGCGTAGTGCAGCGGTAGCGGCAGTGAAAAATATCTCAGACATTATCGAAGAGACCGCAGGCAGTGCAGAAACCGTCAATGATGTAGCCAACAAACTGCTCTCACATGTAGAGAAACTGAGTGACACCGCAAATATGTTGGATGAGAATATGGAAGGACTCAAGAACGAGATCTCTGTATTTAAGATTTGAGCATAAGTGTCTATAAGAAGGAGATAAAAGATAAAGGAAGATCCGGAACAGAAAAGGCGGATCTTCCTTTACTTGATTTCGGAACGAATTGCTACGGTAGGAATTGCGGAGTGTTCTCATGCATATATTTGGGATGAAAGCTGACAGGTGGATGACTTGGCAATGAGAAAAGTGTTGGCGGGTATTCTGATCTTTGATGTGGTCATGGGCATATTATGCCTGGTAGTGGGAACAAGACAATACGCAGGGGATAGGCAATTGGATACCCGGGAGGAAAAAATTCAGGGATTACGGGAAACCCTGGCAGGAGATGTCAACTGTGAGGAAGAACTTGTTCAGAAGATTGCCCTGACTTTTGATGACGGACCGCATCCGAAGTACACGGAGCAGCTTTTGGACGGACTGAAAGAACGGAATGTGGTAGCTACTTTTTTCGTGACTGGGGAGAATGCGGAGAATTATCCGGAGATTATCCGAAGAGAACAGGAAGAAGGGCACCTGATCGGCAACCATACTTACAGCCATATACAGTTGACTTCCTGTAACCGGGAAACTTTCCGGGAGGAACTGGTGAGGACGAATGAGATATTAGAAAAGATCACCGGAGAGAAAGTCAGTTTCGTCCGGCCGCCCTACGGCAGCTGGGATAAAAGCTTTGAGAAGGAACTGAATATGTTTCCGGTATTGTGGAATATTGATCCTTTGGACTGGTGCTCCCACAATGCAGAATACATTGCAGCCAGGGTAGTGGAGAAAGCAGGAGATGGGGATATCATCCTGATGCATGACTATTATGATACTTCCGTTATCGCAGCGCTGGAAGTGATAGATGCTTTGCAGGGAGAGGGATTTCAGTTTGTGACGGTGGAAGAGCTTCTGTTTGACTGATAAATTATCCTTGCATCCTATCGTAATGTACGCATATAATATGAAGAGCAAGAGTGGAACAATATGTCGGATGGGTGCGATGAAGTGTATGGATCGCACTTAAAGGAAAACCAATGATAAACATAGCTTTTTGTGATGATGATCTGTCAGTGCTTAAGGAATTAAGCATATTGATGGACAGATATCGGGTGGATAGAAATCAGAATATAGCTTATGCGGCGTTTCACAGTCCGCTGGAGCTGCTGGCAGAGATAGAGCGGGGGACTGAGCTTGATATTATTTTCCTGGATGTACTGATGCCGGGACAGGATGGGATCAGCACCGCACAGGAGATTAGAAAACATGATACTTCAGTGAAGATCATATATCTGACATCCTCAGCGGAATATGCTGTGGACTCCTATTCGGTAGGTGCCTATTTTTACCAGCTGAAGCCGATCTGGCAGGAAAGCTTCTACCGCCTGATGGATTCGGTGCTCTCGGAGTGCCACCGGAATGAGGAAAAGATCCTGATCCTGCGCAGCAAGTCAGGAATCACCAGAATGGATCTGGACAAGCTGCAGTATTGTGAAGTGATGGGACGTACCTTATTGTTTCACAGGCAGGACGGAGTTGTCATGGACAGCGCCGGAAGACTGGATGATCTGTGCGAACAGCTCAAGGATTATGATTGCTTTATCCGCTGCCACAGGTCTTACCTTGTGAATTTAGCATATGTGCAGAATATTTCCAGTAAGACCGTCACAATGTGCGATGGTACCGAGATTCCGATCCCACATGGAAAATATTCGGAAATGAAAGACAGATTCTTTGATTATTTCTTTCAAAAAAATCAGACAATTCTTGGATAATTTTAAGCGGCCACGACCGGAGAACACCTTCTCCGGTCGATTCATGTCATTTTCGGGTCGATTCATGTCAAAAATGGTTTTCCAATGGAAAAATAAGGTACAATTCTTTCAGACAACAGAAAACTGTTGCTGAAAGGAGAAGAATATTATGAAGAGAAAAGTGATCACATGCGTTATGGGCCTGGTACTGGCAATGTCATTAGCAGCCTGCGGTGAGGAAGAAGTGGTTGTGGAGAACACCAATGCAGAAGTAACAGTAGAGGTACAGACCACAGAGGCGGCAGAAACTCCGGCGGAGACTGTTGCAGAGACAGATATAGAAGCAGAGGGTGGCCCCCTGTTACAGGTGGAGGTTATGGAGATTCCGGATCTGAGCGGCACGGAATGGACTTTTGCAGGCGGTATGATTGACGGTGTTGAAATGGAGGAAGAGGATCTGAATGCAACACTGGAGACTTACGGCGGTACTTTAGGGCTGGTATTCGGTGAAGACGGTGCAGTTACCATGGTACAGGGTGGCGGAAATGCAGAAGGTACATATGAGTATTCCGATGATAACACTGCTATTAAGATGACCCTGGATTTCGGAGGAACAGAGATTTCTTACGCAGGCTTTTTGTCTCAGGTAGGTGATACCGTGACACTGATCGCCATGTCTGATATGAATGGTTATGACGGACTTTATTTTGTACAGTAAAACACAGCAGGAAATATTGGAAAAGTAGAAAGAAGGAAAAGGGAGGGAAGAAATGACGATGGAAATTGTAATTATCGTAATGTTGCTTGCCTCCCTTTTTGGAGCCTGGGTATTGTCGGTGTGGCGTAAACTGGAAATGCAGGAAGAAAATATCCGCAATGCCTTACATCAGACACTGGTACAGCTTTCCGCCGAACGGGAAGCACTGGAAGGCTTGACGGAGCTTTTGAAAGATGTCATTGATGCAGAACTCTTACAGGAGATGAGACGTTCTCTGGAGAATGCACAGGATGGCGGAGAAGCACGACAGCCGGAGTGGATATCAGAACGACAGAGAGAATTATTAAAAGTACAGAATAAAATTGCAGAGATCTCGGAAAGTATGCCGCTTTTGCAGACACAGGAGACCTATCAGAAGTACTGGAAAGCAGCGAAAAGCTATGAACATATGGTGGAGACCAGCGGACTGATCTATAACGATTCCGCGGAAAGCTATAATGGGATGTTTCATAAGATGCCGGATCGTATAGCAGCGGGAATCTGTAGGTTCCATCGGAAAAAATTGATCGAGATCATGTAAGTTATATATATTTTAAGGAGGGTAAAGTTATGGGATTATTTACAAACAACAAAAAATTATGCCCGATCTGTGGAAGCCCAACACCGAGACTTTTGGCATCGGCAGTGGATGGACAGAATCTGTGCAAGGAGTGCGCAGGCAAAATCAATCTGCCGGACGGTGTACAGGATGGCATGACGGTGGATGATTTTCGGGAATATATCAACCTCCATGATGCGAACAAGCCGTTACGCGACAGCTTTACAGAGACTTATCGCTATAATTTCGGCTTTTTTAAGGGAGCGTTATTGTTGGATCTGGATCATCAGCTGCTACGTCTCGGAGACGGCGAAGCGGTATTTGCCATGGAACCTGCAAATATCAGATCTTTCCGCATTTTAGAGGATGGCGAAGTATTATTTGAGGGAGAAAAGGGGAACTTCCGGAGCTACAAGAGTGATATCAGGGAACGGTTAAAAGAATTGAAGCCCAGGATTGAAGAATACAAGATGCTGCGGCATGAGTATGAGATCATGGCAGAGATGGAGCGCAACAGAGAGCAGAACGGCAGGGATAATGACAGAGATTTCAGGGACCGGGTAACAGAACCGGACTTCAATATACCTAATCCGGTAGACAAATTTGCAGTGGAGATCATCCTGGAGCATCCTTACTGGAAGAACTTCTATAAGGAGACGGGTGCGCCGAAATTCAACAGCGATCATCCCAGTACCATTGATTATCTGGATGATTATACGCAGAAGACAGAGGAACTGCACACACTGGCACAGAATCTGATGCAGCTGATCGATCCGCAGGCGCAGGAACAGGTAATAGATCCTCATGTCTCCGCACAAAGCCAGGGCACTCAGAGTGCACCGCAGACCGCACCTGTACAGACAGAGGATCCGACTGTGGCATTGCCCAAGTATAAGGCATTGATGGATGCCGGCGTTATCACGCCAGAGGAGTTTGAAGCGAAGAAGAAACAGCTGCTGGGACTGTAAAAAGTGAATATTTCAAATTGACGGGCGCATGGCTGTCGGATATACTATAAGAGTATACTATCTTACATGGGTATGATACGGAAAGCAGGATCTGACAGCCATGAGTGATTTACAGAAGAAAGAAACATTATTGATCGTTGATGATTCCAAATTTCAAAGAGTAGTGATCAGGCAGTCTCTCGGGGAGTACTTTAATTTCGCAGAGGCTGTTTCCGGTGAAGAATGTCTTCAGATCATGGAGAAGGAAAGTGATGCCATTGATCTGGTTCTGCTGGATCTGGTCATGCCGGGCATTGACGGCTTCGAAGTACTGCGCCGCAGACAGAGCATGGAAGGCTTCAAGGATACACCGGTCATTGTTCTGACCAATACAGAGTCCGCAGCTTCCCAGTCGGATGCTTTTGCCCTGGGAGCAGATGAATTTATCATTAAGCCGGTGGATGCCCGTATCGCACTTTCCCGTATCAACAATACGCTGGGGGTAAAACGTAGATTACAGAGCAGCCGGGATGAACAGAAGGCATGGGAGACCAAATCTCAGATCGATGAAATGACCAGTCTGTTCAACAAGATGACAGTAGAAAAGCTGATCACGAAGGCCTTGACAGAGCATGAGAACAGAACACATGCTTTGATGTTAATAGATATTGATAATTTTAAGTCTGTCAATGACGTCTACGGACATACCATGGGTGACCATGTCATCAGCGTGATCGCGGGGGTGATTTCTTCCCAGTTCCGAAGCACCGATTATGTGGGGCGTGTCGGGGGAGATGAATTCTGCGTATTGATGGCGGATATTCCGTCGAGAGAGATCGCACTGATCAAGGCAGAGAATCTGGTTAGTCTTGTAAAATATAAGGAGAACTTATCCATACCGGAAAATATATCTATCAGTGTGGGAGTAGCTTTTTCCGAAGCGGATGATCAGTGCTATGATGAGCTGGCAGCAAAAGCCGATCAGGCTCTGTACGTCTCTAAAAAATCCGGTAAAGGGAGATACAGCGTCTACGGCGAGGAACAGCAGGCTCCCGAGAAAGTCATACAGGCCCTTGTATGGTCCGGCTCCCGTAATGTTACCAGCATGATGGAATTTGCCCTACCGGATTATGTACAGCTGAAGACAGTGGCTTCGGTGGAAGAGATCAGATCCTGTATGGAAGAAAAGACCGATGAAGATATTCCGGTATTGATCGTGGATGTATCGGAGGAAGAGGATCAGGGACAGAGGCGTTGGCAGGAGCTTCGAAACCTGACAGAAGAGCATACGTTTTCCATGATCGCTATCTGTAAGGAAGGCAATCTGGAACAAATGAAATGTGCTTTGGAGACGGAAGAAATTTCGGATCTCTTGCTGGCACCGCTGGAAGCGAATACGTTGAAACGACGTGTGAAGATCTGGATGCAAAATTGCAAGTTATGATAAAGTCTGTTATAATTGGCTGGAGCATATCAAAGGATGTGCTTCGGCCTTTTTGGATGATAGAAGCAGAGGATGTAACAGTATGGATTTATTTGAATATATGCGAAGCACCAATATGGAAAAAGAAGCACCGTTAGCTGCCAGAATGCGTCCAAGGACTCTGGATGAAGTCGTAGGGCAGGAGCATATCATCGGCAAGGATAAGCTTCTGTACCGTGCCATTAAGGCGGACAAGATCAGTTCCATTATATTCTATGGACCGCCCGGCACCGGCAAGACGACGCTGGCGAAAGTCATTGCTAACACTACAAGCGCTGAGTTCCAGCAGATCAATGCCACCGTAGCCGGCAAAAAGGACATGGAGGAAGTGGTGGCGAAAGCCAAAGAACTGCAGGGAATGTACGGGAAACGCACGATCCTGTTTATCGATGAGATCCATCGTTTTAACAAAGGACAGCAGGATTACCTGCTTCCTTATGTGGAGGACGGTACGATCATTCTCATCGGAGCTACCACGGAGAATCCTTATTTTGAGGTGAACGGAGCGTTGATCTCCCGTTCCGTGATCTTTGAACTAAAACCGATCCCCAGGGAAGCTATTAAAGAGCTTCTGAAGAAGGCGGTTTACGATACGGATCGAGGTATGGGAGCTTACAACGGTACGATCGATGAAGATGCATTGGAGTTTTTGGCGGATATCTCCGGCGGAGATGCCAGACATGCCCTCAACGCCATCGAACTGGGTATCATGACCACAGAGCCCGGCCCGGATGGTAAGATCCACATTACGCTCGATGTGGCACAGCAGTGCATTCAGAAGAGAGCGGCAAAATATGATAAAAACGGTGACAACCATTACGATACGATCTCTGCTTTTATCAAAAGCATGCGTGGCTCTGACCCGGATGCCGCAGTATATTATCTGGCAAGAATGTTAAATGCGGGAGAGAGCGTGACTTTTATCGCGAGACGTATCATGATCTGTGCATCGGAGGATGTGGGCAATGCGGATCCGCAGGCACTGGTAGTGGCAGTGAACGCTTCCCTGGCGGTGGAACGGGTCGGTATGCCGGAGGCACAGATCATTTTAGCACAGGCAGTCACTTACATTGCTACGGCACCCAAGAGCAACCGCAGCTATGAAGCGGTATCCCGGGCAATGCAGGAAGTGCAGGCCAGCGGAGATCTGCCGATTCCCACACATCTGCAGGATGCACATTATAAAGGAGCAGCAAAATTGGGACATGGTACAGGATATAAATATGCCCATGATTACCCGAATGACTATGTGGAACAACAGTATCTGCCCTATGAGTTAAGCGGCAGGGAGTTCTATCAGCCTTCGGGCAACGGCTATGAAGTGAAGATCCGTGAACATATGGCGAGAATCAAAAAAGAAGCGGCAAAACCAGAATAATTCCCGGAATTAGAATAATTCCGTGATCAGATATTTGTATATTTCCTGGTTTTTCCGCTGCCAGTTATCGCAGATGGCAGCGGCAGTTTCTTCCACGGGGACAGACAGAGTGATATCTACCAGACTGATGCCTCTGTCTTTTGCTACCAGGTGAGCTTCGTACTCACCGGAAGTGGATTTATAGTAATCTCCGAGGACGGATACTTCGTTGCGCAGTGTGAATTCATTTTCCTGAAAATAGGTATTGATCTCCTGCTTGATGGTATCACCAATGCGGTTCTCGAAGAAATTCAGTGTTTCTTTTCCCTCGTCAGTGATGGACAGATGTGTCCGGTTGCGGATCGACTGGGTGGCAATCATGCCGGCATCTGTCAGCTCATTGATGACCTGCTGTAAGGTCAGAAAATTCGTGTATTCTTTCCCGAGGATAAAGTCGCTTACCTGTGCGGTAGTGAGAGGGAAGGTAACGCGGTTCAGCATATAGAGAACGATGAGTTTGTATAGAGTAAGCGGATCTTGTAACATAATGTGAGTACAGCCTTTCTTATAGTTATGAATAGTTGTCTTTTTGAAACAGGTCACCCTGACGGATGCCCTGTTTTTTCATGCGATGATGTAATTCGTTGAGAACACTGCGCTTGTCCATACTCCAGGTGGGAGCGATCAACAGATTTTTCGGTCCGTCACCGGTGACACGGTGGATCACGATGTCCGGGGACAGATGGGCGAGACAGGAGATGACCAGATCGATATAGGCATCAAAGGTCAGAGCCTCGAACTTACCTGCCAGGTAATCATCCGCAAGATCGGTATCTTTCAGCACATGCAAGAGCTGTAATTTGATGCCGAGAGGCTGGATCCGGTTCAGATAATCCATTGTCTGAAGCACCTGTGTGTCCCCTTCCCCCGGGAGCCCCAGGATCGTATGGACGATAAATGGAATCTGCCAAGCCTTAAGATCTGCACATGCTTGTTCAAAACAGGACAGCGGATAACCTCTGCGGATATAGCGGGCGGTATCTTCGTGGATGGTCTGAAGCCCCAATTCGATCCAGAGAAATTTGTCCGGATATTCGTTACGCAGCTTCGCCAGCAGGTCCAGTACTTCTATGCCCAGACAGTCCGGTCTCGTGGCAATAGAGATCCCACACACATCCGGATGATCCAGGGCAGAACGATACACCTCTTCCAGATAAGGGAGAGGGGCATAGGTGTTGGTATATGCCTGAAAATAGGCAATCAGATCCTGCCCGGTTGCTTTGCTGCCGAACTTAGCCATACCTTCCGTGAGCTGTTCTGGCATTGACTTGCCTGCCATGTCCACAGCAAAATCGCCGCTGCCGCCTCTGCTACAAAAGATACAACCCCGAGTGCCAAGGGTGCCGTCCCGATTGGGACAGGACATCCGGGCATTCAGGGCTATTTTATAGCATTTATGGTGAAATGTATTTTTACAATAGGAATCCAGAGAGTAGTAGGGCTTGCCGTGCCATTCTCTTTTTATGTTATTCGGATACATTAGCGGATATGACTCTTCACGGCATTGGCTACGACTTCCGCTACCTGGGGATCGAAGGCTTCCGGCATGATATTATCATCGGAGAGCTTGTCGGCAGGTACCAGCCCGGCGATGGCTTCGGCAGCGGCTAACTTCATCTCTTCAGTGATCTGAGTAGCGCGTCCTTCCAGGGCACCCTTGAAGATACCGGGGAATGCTACCACGTTGTTCACCTGATTGGGAAAATCACTGCGTCCGGTTCCAACGACACGGGCACCGGCTGCCTTTGCCACATCCGGCATGATCTCGGGAACAGGATTTGCCATGGCGAACAGGATGGAATCATGGTTCATGGAAGCTACCATCTCGGGAGTGACGATGTTAGGAGCGGAGACACCGATGAAGATGTCAGCACCCTTCAGAGCATCGGCAAGAGAACCGGTTTCGTTATTTAAGTTGGTAACCTCGGTCATTTTTTTCTGCATCCAGTTCAAACCCTCGGTATCTTTAGAAACGATACCTACTTTATCGCACATGATGATATTGGGGAAACCATAGGTCAGAAGCAGTCTGGTGATCGCCACACCGGCGCTTCCGGCACCGTTTACCACTACGCGGCAGTCTTCCTTTTTCTTACCAACTACCTTCAGGGCATTGATGACACCGGCGAGTACGACGATGGCGGTACCGTGCTGATCATCATGGAATACAGGGATGTCTAAAATCTCCTTCAGACGTTCCTCGATTTCGAAGCAGCGGGGGGCGCTGATGTCTTCCAGATTGATGCCGCCAAATCCGGGAGCCAGATAGGTCACTGCCTTGATGATCTCTTCAGTATCCTGCGTATCTAAGCAGATGGGAACGGCGTTCACATTGCCGAATTCCTTGAAGAGGACTGCCTTGCCTTCCATAACGGGCATTGCTGCATAGGGTCCGATGTTACCGAGTCCCAAAACGGCACTTCCGTCGGAGACAACGGCCACGGTATTGGCTTTCATGGTGTATTTATAAGCAGCTTCCTTATCCTGGGCAATTACCTTGCAGGGCTCCGCAACACCGGGAGTATATGCAATCGCCAGATCCTCACGGGTCTTTACCGGAGTCTTGGATACGGTTTCAAGTTTACCGTTCCATTTTTCGTGCATCAGTAACGCTTTTTCGTTGGTTGTCATGACAATACCTCTCTTATTTTTTGTTTGGTCATTACTTCATATAATCATGGATGATTTGCCGGATACGAAATCCGGACGCTATTCATAATGATATAATAGAATCGATATCTTCGCAAGGATTTAGCACCACTTTTACAAAAAATAAAATTTTTATTTTGGGACTTCCTATTTGGAAAGAAATGTATTATAATGGCTTCAGATGCAGTTTTAATATCTTTTTATTCAACTGACATGTCGAATGTAAATCGGATGTAATTCCCCTTAGTTAACAGTTTTATAGTAAATCTTATTTCCATAGGAGGGTATATGAGAGAAAAATATGAATCACTTGCATTAGTTCAGTTAAAGGAGCTGGCAAAAGTACGTGGCCTGAAGGGAACTTCCACAATGAAAAAGGCAGATCTGGTAGAAGCTATGCTTGCAGAAGATGAGCGCCTGAAAAAAGAGGAAGAAGCTAAGGCAGCGGAAGAGAAACAGGAGGCTGCTAAGAGCGAAGAGGCAGAGAAGCCGGAGAGAACAGAACGCCCTGTCAGACAGGAGAGGAATTACAGACAGGACAGATATGATAGACAGGATAGAAATGACAGAAACTATCGGACAGACCGTACCGAGCGTACGGATCGTGCAGAACGCACTGACCGTTCCGAAACCGGTACAGAGATGGTCGGCGTAAGAAGTGAAGCTTACACCAGAGAGCGTACCTTCAATCCGAATAACGTGGCATACGATGAGAGCCAGTATCCCAAGGAACTGGACAGCGGTATCGAAGCCAGCGGTATCTTAGAGGTTATGCCGGATGGTTACGGATTTATCCGTTGCGAGAATTATATGCCCGGTGAGAACGATGTGTATGTGGCTCCCAGCCAGATCCGCCGTTTCGGACTGAAGACCGGTGATATCCTGGTTGGAAATACGAAGATTAAGACGGAAAAAGAAAAATTCAGTGCATTGTTATATCTGAAAAGCGTGAATGATCTGAATCCGGATGTAAATGCAAAACGTCCGAATTTTGAAGATCTGACTCCAATCTTCCCGAATCAGAGGATTCGTCTGGAACGGAAAGGAGGAAGTACGGCAGTCCGTGTGATGGATGAGATCGCACCCATCGGAAAAGGACAGCGTGGTATGATCGTAGCTCCTCCGAAAGCAGGTAAGACAACCCTTCTGAAAGAAGTGGCAAAATCCATTACCACCAACAATCCGGAGATGTATCTGATCATCCTTCTGATCGATGAGCGTCCGGAGGAGGTTACGGATGTAAAAGAGGCGATCGAGGGACAGCATGTGGAGGTTGTCTATTCTACATTCGATGAACTGGCTGAGCGCCACAAGAGAGTGTCAGAGATGGTGATCGAACGTGCAAAGCGTATGGTAGAGTCAGGAAAGGACGTAGTGATCCTTCTGGACAGTATCACCCGACTGGCCCGTGCCTACAACCTGATCGTTCCGCCAAGCGGACGTACCCTGTCCGGTGGTCTTGATCCGGCTGCATTGCATATGCCGAAGCGTTTCTTCGGTGCAGCGAGAAACTTAAGAGAAGGTGGAAGCCTGACCATACTTGCAACGGCTCTGGTTGATACTGGCAGTAAGATGGATGACGTGGTCTACGAGGAGTTCAAGAGTACCGGTAATATGGAACTGGTGCTTGACCGGAAGCTGTCCGAGAAGAGAATCTTCCCGGCTATCGATATTCCCAAATCCAGTACCCGTCGAGATGACCTTCTGCTGGATCCGGACGAGCAGCAGGCTATGGACAATATCCGTAAAGCACTCAATGGAATGAAAGCAGATGATGCCGTAGAGACCATCCTCAACCTGTTCTCACGGACCAAAGACAACAAAGAATTTGCACAAAATGCAAAACAGACAAGATTTTTCTAAGAAATTCTTGCATCAGGCATGTGCCTGTGCTATAATCTAATGGATAATGTAGGTGATTGCTCACAGGCAATCAGAGAACCGCAGGGACTTGCGGGGTTAGCCCGGGATATCTTACCGTGGAAGTATCGGAGCGGTATTGGCCGGGAATCAGCACCTGTGCTGGAAGTTCACGAATAATAAGAGAGGTGAAAAGAATATGAGAGAAGGAATCCATCCGGAGTACTATCAGGCAACCGTAACCTGCAACTGCGGTAACACATTTGTTACCGGTTCTACCAAATCTGATATCCATGTGGAGATCTGTTCCAAGTGTCATTCATTCTACACTGGACAGCAGAAAGTGGCAGCAGCCCGCGGACGTATTGATAAGTTCAATCGTAAATATGGTATCAGCAAATAAGATTGCTAAAAGTAAGGTTGAGGTTAGAAGTAATCTCAACCTATTTTTAATTAAACCAAAGGATGTGAAATATTGAAACCATCAGGAATAGGCGGTCAGGCAGTGCTGGAAGGCATTATGATGAAAAATAAGAGCCAGTATTCCGTAGCCGTGAGAAGACCGGACGGCGAGATCGAGGTAAAGACTGACGAGTATGTTGGTATTGCAGGAGACAAAGCCTGGGCGAAGCTGCCGTTGATCCGGGGAATGGTGAATTTTATAGATTCTATGATCCTGGGAATGAAGACTCTGTCCTGGTCCGCAAGCTTTTATGAGGATGAGGAAGAAGAGGCAAAGCCGGGAAAATTTGAGAAATTTCTTCTGAAGCTGTTTGGTGAGAAGGCAGAGAAAGTAGTGATGGGAGTGACCGTGGCATTTTCTGTGATCATGGCAGTGCTGATCTTTATGCTGCTTCCCTACTTCCTGTCCGGACTTTTTCGGAAATTTATCGTATCCAATACACTGCTGGCCATTGTGGAAGGCTGTATCCGCATGGGAATCTTCATTCTCTATGTAGCACTGATCTCTTCCATGAAGGATATCCGCAGAACGTATATGTATCATGGTGCAGAGCACAAGTGTATCAACTGCATTGAGCGCGGAAGAGCACTGAGCGTGAGAAATGTGCGGAAAAGCTCCCGTTATCATGCGCGCTGCGGCACCAGCTTTCTGTTCATCGTTATGGTGATCAGTATTATTTTCTTTATCTTCATTCGGGTAGAGTCCCCGGTGGCGCGAGTGGTCGTCCGTGTGCTGCTGGTTCCGGTCATTGCCGGAGTGGCATATGAGTTCATCCGCCTGGCAGGACGCAGCAACAATATTGTCATGCGGATCTTAAGTCTTCCGGGCAAAGGGATGCAGATGCTGACCACCAAAGAGCCGGATGATGACATGATCGAGGTTGCCATCGCAGCAGTGGAAGCAGTCTTTGACTGGAGAGCATTCCAGGGACTCAAAGAGGAGGAGCCGCTAGATATGCCAAAGCTGGAATCCGGGCAGACAGACGCACCGGAACTGGAAGAGCTGGATGAGATCAAGATCGAGGATCTGTAGATGACACTGGGAACCTTATTAAAACAAGGAAGAGAGATTCTTCAGAATGCCGGGATCGCAGAGTGGGATCTGGACGCCTGGTATCTGCTGGAATATGTGACAGGCGTGAGCCGCAGCCAGTATTTTCTGGACCCAGAGCGGGAAGTGCCGCAGGAACAGGAAGCCGCGTACCGTCAGATGATAGACAAGAGAAGCACCCACATTCCGCTGCAGCATCTGACCGGAGAGCAGGAGTTTATGGGCCTTACATTCAAGGTCAACGAACATGTGCTGATCCCCAGACAGGACACCGAGGTGCTGGTGGAAGAGGCACTGAACTATGTGAGGAGCGGCATGGACATTCTGGATGTGTGTACCGGATCGGGATGCATCTTATTGAGCGTTCTGAAGCTGGGAGAGAAAAAGTGCCGTGGAATCCTTCACGGAACCGGTGTGGATTTGTCCAGAGAGGCTTTGCAGGTGGCAGAAGAAAATGCCGGGCGGCTTCAGGCAGAAGCCATATTTCTGCACAGCGATCTCTTCGCAGAAGTGCAGGGGCAGTATGACATGATTCTGTCCAATCCACCATATATTGAAAAAGCAGTGGTGGAGACACTGGAAGAAGAGGTGCGTATCCATGAGCCACGTATGGCACTGGATGGCGGAGAAGACGGCCTTGATTTTTACAGGAAGATCACGGCAGAGAGTGTGCAGTATTTAAGAAAAGGCGGACGGCTGCTCTTCGAGATCGGCTACGATCAGGGAGAAGCAGTCAGCGCCCTTATGAAGGAACATTTTGCAGAGGTGCGCGTGATTCAGGATCTGGCAGGACTTGACCGG
>OGEP01001842.1_pt1 | contig 21019 bp, 20 predicted proteins | sample 1570721 | NCBI WGS metagenome assembly OGEP01 (sample SAMEA2582131, study PRJEB24529) | metagenome | biome: Human gut stool | place: China | collected 2011 | reverse complement strand
AGACCTATATTCCGGACTGTGTGTTCGTGGATATTTTCAGTGGCAGCGGCGGCATCGGTATTGAGGCATTGAGCCGCGGTGCCAGAAAAGCATATTTTATCGAAAATGCCCCGAAGGCATTAGCATGTATCGAGGATAATCTGGCATTTACGAAAATGAAAGACCGTGCTATAGTATTAAAGCAGGATGCCTGTGCAGGACTGACAGGTATCTATGAAAAACACGTGGATGTCATCTTCATGGATCCTCCCTACGATCAGGAGCAGGAGCGCAGAGTGTTAGAGCAGCTGCGTTATGCAAAATATGTCTCTGAAGAGACCCTGATCCTCGTAGAAGCTTCTCTGCATACAGATTTTTCCTATGCAGAAGATCTGGGATTTGAAGTGATCCGCGAGAAAAAATACAAAACCAACAAGCATGTGTTCCTTCGCCGGAAGTAACACTGAAAGGTGTGATTTTTATGAAAAGAGCTGTTTACACTGGAAGCTTTGACCCTGTCACCAACGGGCATATGGATATCATAAGACGGGCAGCCGAAATATTTGATGTTCTGATCGTCAGTGTTTTGAATAATAAAGAAAAGACCCCGTTGTTTTCTGTAGAAGAACGTGTTAAGATACTTAAAGAAGCTACAAAAGATCTGCCCAATGTGCAGATTGACAGTTTTAGCGGTCTTTTGGTAGATTATGCCAGAGAAAAGGATCTGCATGTCATCGTAAGAGGCTTGCGGGCCATTACGGATTTTGAGTATGAACTGCAGATGGCACAGACGAACCGAATGTTATCCCATGGGAAAATAGACACGGTATTTCTGACCACCAGCCTGGAATACGCATATCTCAGTTCTTCCGCGATCAAACAGATTGCCAGCTTTGACGGAGATATTACCCCTTGTGTTCCAGATTTTGTAGCGGATCTGATTTATGACAAATATCGTCAGAAAAAGCTTTCAGAGAATAGTGATGTGTAAATAAGGAGAGTTTCATGAGCAGCAGAATCGAACAGGTAATTGATGAAATAGAAGAATACATTGAAGGTTGTAAGCCGAAGTTCATGTCCAGCACAGAGATCATCGTCAACAAGGATGAGATTGACGAGTTACTGCGGGAACTGCGCATGAAGACTCCGGATGAGATCAAACGTTATCAGAAGATCATCAGCAATAAGGAAGCGATCTTAAACGATGCCAAAGCCAAAGCAGAAGCTCTGATCAACGAAGCCACGGTTCATACCAATGAGCTGATCAACGAGCATGAGATCATGCAGCAGGCATATGCCCAGGCGAATGAGGTCGTCACCATGGCAAGCAAGCAGGCACAGGAAATCTTAGATAATGCCACGATCGAGGCCAACAATGTAAAATCCGCTGCCATGCAGTACATGGATGATATGCTGGCCCATCTGGAAAATATTATTGCTTCCTCTACCCAGCAGGCAAGTGCAAATTACGATGCCCTGATCGGCAACCTGAACCAGTATCGTGATATTATCCAATCCAACCGCAGTGAACTTCATCCTGTAGATGAGGATCTGGAGGATGTGGATGTTCCCGCAGGCGGAACTGACAATCTCGATGTCATGTAATCATATAATTAATCATAAGAAACCAGTTTTCTGTAGAAAGCTGGTTTTTTAAAAATAAAGGAATCAAGAGAATGAAAGTAAGCAATATACAAAAAGGGCTGTTAGTCAGGACAATGATCTGTGCGGTCAGTCTTGCTGCAGCCTGTTTTTTTAAAGCTTCCCTGAACGTTCAGGCATCGCCAAGAGCACAGGAGACGGGAGAGAGGGTCACTGTTGTCATCGATCCCGGACACGGCGGCGACAACGAAGGAACCCTGGAGGGAATTACCAAAGAGAAGGAAATGACCATGGTGACTGCCCTGGCCATGTATGAGGAACTGACAAAATACGACAATGTGGATGTCTACCTGACCCATACCGACGATGTATCCATGTCGTTGGCAGACCGCGCACAGTTTGCTGCGGAGCGGAATGCGGATTTTCTGTTCAGCATTCATTATAACGCTTCCGTAGATCATGATCTGTTCGGTTCCGAGGTATGGATCTCTTCCGTACAGCCCTACAATGCCTACGGTTACCAGTTCGGCTGGGAACAGATGCAGCAGATGAAAGGAATGGGACTGTTTTTACGCGGTGTGAAGACGAAGCTTAAGGATAACGGAGATGATTATTACGGAATCATAAGAGAAAGTACTGCCAGAGGGATTCCGTCCGCCATCATTGAACACTGCCATGTAGATGAGGGCAGGGATATTCCGTATTGCCAGACGGAAGAGGACTGGAAACGGTTCGGCAGAGAGGATGCGTTGTCCGTTGCAAAATACTTCGGATTGTCCGATGCAGACACGGGTGTCGATTACAGTGCTGAGGCAGATGCGCTTCCCGAAGTCTCCCTGCAGTCCATTCTGCCCGCCACCATACGAGATAAGACGGAACCGGATATTTGTCTGCTGTCACTGCTCAGTGCAGATTATGACACCGGTGAGGTGACTTTGGAAGTCACGGGAACAGATTATGACTGTCCCATGATGTACTATGATTACAGTACAGACGGTGGCAGGACATATTCCGAGCTACAGCCCTGGCCGGATCTGGATATTATGTCAGGAACCTATCCCGACACTTTTACCTTTTCACTTACCTTTACGAAGGGCGAGCAGCCGGTGATCACCGTCAGAGGATACAATCAGGCGGATCTGTTTACCGAGAGTGCTTCCATCACCTTTGATAAGCCGTTTGTTGATCAGGAAAAGGCAGCCAAAGAAGCATTGGAAGCAAGCCTTGCGGCAGAAGAAGCCACTTCCCTGGCGAATGCCTCCAAAGACAGTACTTCCGATTCGGTAATCACCATGGCGGATGCCGCTGGAAATAATGGCATATTCCAGGTTTTGAATGATAAAAAGCAAGTGAATTTCAGTGTGTTTCTGATCATTTGCGGAATTTTGGTTGCTCTGCTGCTCGTGATATTTCTGCTATATCAGATCCAGCTTAGCAGACATAAGAAGCGCAGACGAAGAAATCATAACAGAAATCAAAGCAGAAATGTATCCGGAGACAGAAGCCGCCATCCCAGGTAATAAAATGCGGTAAGCAGTGTCAGCACGAGCTTATGAATAATATATTTTTTCAGAGAAAGCCCTGTATTCCGGATACAGCCGGCAGTTTGGGCAATACCGCTTAAGCCCCCGAACGGAAGTAACAGTAAAGTATATAACGGATAGCGGTCCGCCAACATCTGCAGCCCTCCGGTAATCTCCAAAAGTGGTGCAAGGAGATGACTTTGGTGCAGGAAAAGCCCGGGCAACAGATTCAACAGATTGAAAAAGATCATATATCCACCAAGACGCAAAATACTTAAGCCTGCGGCATTCACGGCATCGTCCAGGGCATACGGCAGGGATGTCCGGACAGAGGATTTGGTTACAGGCTGTGAAACCATAGAAGTGTCCTGCAGACGCATGCGATAGACCGTGTATCTTAAAAATAGTCCGTAGATAACAGGAATGCCGTACATCCCCATAAGATAGGGCAGCTTAAGGGTCCGGTGCAGCAAAGGCAGCACAAATCCCAAAAAGTAAACCGGTCCGAAATTATTGCAAAAAGCCAGAAGAAATTGTCCCTCCGATACAGATAGCTCCTGCCTGTTACGAAGTTCAGCCGTCGTACGTGCACCCATGGGAAACCCACATAAAAAGCCCATAAGGATCGTATAAATCGCAGGATCGGATAACCGGAACAGTTTACCGAAAAAAGGTCTTATGGGACGGATGAGACTTTCCACCAGCCCCATGCGGATCAGCATTCCTGACAGAACCATAAACGGGAAAAGCACCGGAACCATTTTTTCATACCAGAGTCTCAGTCCCAGGGCTGCATAGGCAAGACTTAAGGACGAGTTCGTCAGCATACAGAACGTCAAAAATACAAAGAAAAAAACGCCCACTATTTTTTTCATGGAGATCCCCGTTAAGAGGTTTGTATACTATATGCCAAAATGAAATAAATAGAAATGATAGAAAGTGAAAAGTTCATGCGTTTGGATAAATTTTTATGTGAAAATAATATAGGAACCAGAAGCCAGGTAAAGGATGCCATTCGAAAAGGGATGGTAACGATCAACGGCATGGTTGCCAAAAAACCGGAAGAAAAAATAGAGGAAACCAAAGACATCATCGCCTTTCGGGGGCAGGAACTGCGGTATCAAAAATATGTCTATTATATGCTGAATAAGCCGGAGGGAGTTGTTTCCGCAACCAATGACAATACGGCACCTACCGTGTTAGAGCTACTTCCCGCACAGGGCAGAAAGGATCTGTTCCCGGTGGGAAGACTGGATAAGGATACCACAGGGCTTTTACTCTTAACCAATGACGGTGCCCTGGCACATGATCTGCTGTCACCGAAAAAGCATGTGGATAAAACTTATCTGGTGCGGCCAGATCATCCTCTTTCCGAGGAAGATATCCGCCATTTGGAAGAGGGGCTTGATATCGGGGATGACAAACCGACTGCCCCTGCAAAAGCGGTGATCACGCTGGATGGCGATCTGCTGCTTACAATTCACGAAGGCAGATTTCATCAGGTCAAAAGAATGTTACAGGCAGTGGGAAATCAGGTATGTGCACTGGAGAGAGTATCCTTCGGACCGCTGACCCTTGATCCCTCCCTTCCACGAGGAGCGCATCGTGCATTGACAGAAGAAGAGATCTGCGCACTGGCTAACACACAGCATCAGAAGAAATAAGCTACAAAAGGAGATAATTTTATATGCAATTGAAAAGAATGTTTTCCACAGATGATGTGAAAGGAACCAGAGGGTATCTTCGTACCCAGAAAAATTATGAGATGATAAGAACCGTGCTTTATTTTGCCATTTCTCTTGCACTGTTTATTGCCGGCTGGTGCAGCACCGGAAGCAGAGAGAACCTGTTAACCATCGTGGCGGTACTGGGATGTCTTCCGGCATGCAAAAGCCTGGTGGAAATGTTCATGTATTTACGCTACAAGGGCTGTGATGAGCGGGATGCCGCTTTGATCGCGGCACATACACAAGGCCTTACCGGACTCTACGACTGTGTATTTACTTCTTATGAGAAGAATTTCTGTATTCATCATCTGACAGTCTGTGGCAATACGATCTGTGGATACACTGCGGACCCGAAGTTCGAGGAGCAGGCTTTTTACAAACACATTCAGGCGATTCTGAAAAAAGACAATTACAGAGAGACTTCTGTGAAAATATTTAACGATCTGGATAAATACGTAAAACGCTGCGAACAGTTAAAGGAACTGCCCACACAGCCGGAACTGACGTCGGGAATCTGCCAGACCTTAAAGAGTGTGTCTCTGTAACCTATTTTGTTTATATACTTTTCAAGGAGTGGTGTCTTATGCAGTTACTTACTATTGGCAAAAATCAGGCAGGACAGCGCCTGGATAAATATTTGAAAAAAGCTCTGCCCGGTGCAGGCACCGGATTTTTATATAAAATGCTGCGCAAGAAAAACATTACATTAAATGGGAAAAAGGCAGAGGGAAAAGAAATTCTTACTGAGGGGGATGAAGTAAAATGCTTTTTCTCCGAGGAGACATTTGCTTCCCTGTCCGGTACTAAGAGTGCGGAAGATACTTCCGATTACCGTAAGGCGTACCGTTTGCTAAGGGATGTCTGTGTCATTTACGAGGATGATGATATCTTATTATTGAGCAAGCCTGCCGGAGTCCTGACGCAGAAAGCAAAACCGGAAGATCTTTCCCTGAATGAATGGCTGATCGGGCATCTATTGGAGACCGGGGCTATAAAAGAAGCAGATCTTGCCACGTTCCATCCTTCCGTCTGCAACCGTCTTGACCGCAATACCAGTGGCATTGTATTATGCGGCAAGACGTTGGCGGGATCCCAGGACTTAAGCCGCATCATTAAGGAACGAACGGTTCGAAAATACTATCAGACGATCTGCAAAGGTAAGATTTTACAGGAAAGCACGTTAGAAGGCTACCTGTCCAAGGATGAGCACACCAATACTGTAAAGGTGTATGCCAAGAAGCCGGAAAAACCGGAAGAGGCTTCTTATATTCAGACGATCTATACTCCGGAAGCCGTGGCGGGAGACTATACCCTGTTAACTGTGGAGCTGGTCACCGGTAAAACCCATCAGATCCGTGCCCATCTGGCAAGCACCGGGCATCCGTTACTCGGCGATACGAAATACGGAGATCCCAAGCTGAACCGAAAAATGCAGTCGGAATTTTCCCTGCACCATCAGCTTCTGCATGCCGGGAGGGTCTGCTTCCCGGAGGGAGAAGAAGGAGCTCTTGCAAAGGTAAGCGGCAGAACCTTTACAGCCCCGCTTCCCGGTAAATTTGCTATGATCTTACAGGCACTGAATCTGATATCGGATACTGCCTGCTAGAAAGGATACACGAAAATGGCTACATGGAACACCCGCGGACTTCGCGGATCCACACTGGAGGATATGGTTAACCGTACCAATGAAAAATATGCGGAAGCCGGACTTGCTCTGATCCAGAAAATTCCCACACCCATCACCCCGATAAAAATGGATAAGGAGAGCCGCCAGATCACGCTGGCTTTCTTCGAGCAGAAGAGTACTGTTGATTATATCGGTGCAGTACAGGGTATCCCGGTATGCTTTGATGCCAAGGAATGTGCGGTGGACACCTTTTCCCTGCAGAATATCCATCCCCATCAGGTGGAATTCATGCAGCAGTTCGAAAAGCAGGGCGGCATCGCTTTTTTCCTGATCTTTTACAGTCACAAGGATCTGCTGTATTATCTGCCTTATGAGATGCTTCGGTTTTTCTGGGACCGAGCAAATGACGGCGGCAGGAAAAGCTTCCGGTTCGAAGAACTGAATCCGGAATATATTCTTCCGAAGCATCAGGGAATTCTGGTGCCGTATCTGGATATTCTGAAAAAAGATCTGGAAGACAGAGAAGAATAATTTAATGAAGAAGCGCTTGACACAGCAAAAGTCTCCGATTATACTACAAATAGTTTCATATGCTATCATGATAATGAGGTAGCACGTTAATATAGTAAAGTATATGAATTGAGGATGCATTATGAATAACAGATTATTACATACGCCGGAAGGTGTCCGGGATATTTACGGCAAAGAATATGCCAGGAAACTGGCAGTGGAACAGAAGCTGCAGAAGGCGATCCATTGCTTCGGATATGAGGATATTCAGACACCCTCCATTGAATTTTTCGATGTATTTTCCAAGGAGATCGGAACCACACCCAGCAAGGAGCTTTATAAGTTTTTTGACAAGGAAGGAAATACATTGGTGCTGAGACCGGACTTTACCCCTTCCATTGCCCGTTGTGCAGCCAAATATTTCATGGAAGAGAAGGTTCCCCTTCGCTTCAGTTATAACGGCAATACCTTCACCAACACCTCCAATCTGCAGGGTAAATTAAAAGAAGTGACACAGATGGGTGCGGAACTCATTGGCGATCCTTCCGTAGAAGCAGATGCGGAAGTCATCAGTATGGTCATCGAGGCACTGAAGAGTGCGGGACTTACCAGATTCCAGGTAACCATCGGTGAGGTAGACTATTTCCGCGGGCTCTGTGAGGAAGCCGGTCTTGATGAGGATACCGAGAGAGAACTCCGTTCCTGCATCTCGGGCAAGAACTTTTTCGCCGCCCAGGAACTGCTGGAACAGAAACAGATTCCGGAGCCCTATCACAGTATTTTATTAAAGCTTGCCGATATGTTCGAGGATATGGAATCCTTAGAGGCTGCCAAGGCATTAGCGAAAAATGAACGTTCCTTACAGGCAATTGCCCGACTGGAAAAATTAAAGGAGCGTTTAGAGCAGTACAAAGTGGCGGAATATATTTCCTTTGATCTCGGAATGCTCAGCAAATACCAGTATTATACCGGCGTGGTCTTCAATGCATATACTTACGGCATCGGTGATGCAGTGGTAAAGGGTGGCCGTTATGACAATCTCCTTCGTAAATTCGGCAAGGATGCGGCAGCAATCGGCTTCGTCATCGTCATTGATGATCTGCTGGAGGCGCTGTCCCGACAGAAAGTCGATATTGCACTTCCGGCTTCCGGCAGGGTATTATATTACAGTATGGGAGACGAAGCGGACTATCAGGCAAAGCTTGCCGAAGCCATGAAATTAAGAAAAGAAGGAATTCCAACCGTGCTTTCTCCGGAAAATAAAAAAGCTGAGGAGGTAAGGCAGTAATGAGTGAAGAAAGATATCTTACCTTTGCCCTGGGTAAGGGCAGACTTGCGAAGAAAACACTGGAGCTTTTTGAGAAGATCGGCATTACCTGTGAAGAGATGAAAGACAAGGATACCAGAAAGCTGATCTTCGTCAACGAAGAATATAAGCTTCGCTTTTTCCTGGCAAAGGGTCCCGATGTTCCCACTTATGTGGAGTACGGTGCCGCCGATATCGGTGTAGTCGGTAAGGACACGATCTTAGAAGAAAACCGTAACGTCTACGAGGTACTGGATCTTGGATTTGGCAAATGCCGGATGTGTGTCTGTGGTCCCGCCTCCGCCAGAGAGCTGTTAAAACACCATGAGCGTATCCGCGTGGCAAGCAAATATCCCAATATCGCCAGAGAATATTTTTACAATAAAAAGCATCAGACCGTGGACATCATCAAATTAAACGGGTCGGTGGAGTTAGGACCTCTGGTGGAATTATCTGATGTAATAGTAGATATTGTGGAGACCGGTTCCACCTTAAAAGAAAACGGACTGGAAGTTTTAGAAGAGGTGTGCCCTCTGTCCGCCCGCATGATCGTCAATCCTGTCAGCATGCAGATGGAAGCCGACCGGATCCGCAAGTTGGTAGGTTCCATCCGCGAGCAGTTAAAAATACAGCCGTAACCAGACAGATCAGAAAATAGAGCAGATAAATCACAGCATATTGATTAGGAGAGTACCGTTATGAGAATCGTAGCATTGGATAAAGAATCAAAACAGAGTATTTTGAACGACCTCTTAAAGAGAAGTCCGAATAATTACTCTCAGTACGAAAGTACTGTGAATCAGATCATTGACAGAGTCCGCGCCGAGGGTGACAGAGCTTTATTCGATTATACTCTGCAGTTCGATAAGTTTACTTTAACCGCAGAAAACATTCGTGTCACAAAGGAAGAGATTGCGGAGGCTTATGCGCAGATGGATGAGAACCTGATCGATGTGATCCGTCAGTCTGCGGAAAATATCCGTGTTTTTCACCAGAAGCAGCTTCGTAACAGCTGGTTCGATGCAAAGCCGGACGGTACGATCTTAGGCATGAAGATCACGGCTATCGAGAGAGCCGGTGTCTATGTTCCCGGTGGAAAGGCAGCTTATCCTTCCAGTGTATTAATGAATGTAATCCCTGCGAAAGTAGCCGGTGTAGATGAGATCATTATGACCACTCCTCCCGGAAAAGACGGAAAAGTCAATCCCGGTACCTTAGTAGCTGCTGATATTGCCGGTGTAGACACCATTTATAAAGTGGGCGGGGCGCAGGCTATCGCCGCTATGGCATTCGGAACCGAGTCCGTCCCCAAGGTTGACAAGATCACCGGCCCCGGCAACATCTTTGTCGCCCTTGCCAAAAAGGCAGTCTATGGCTATGTGAGCATTGATTCCATTGCCGGTCCCAGCGAGATCCTGGTATTGGCGGATGAGACTGCTACACCCAGATACGTTGCGGCAGATCTTCTGTCCCAGGCAGAGCATGACGAGCTTGCAAGTGCTATTCTGATCACTACTTCCAAGGAGCTTGCCGAGAAGGTCTCCGAGGAAGTGGACGGTTTTGTCAAAGTCTTAGAGCGTGCTCCCATTATTCAGAAGTCTTTGGACAATTACGGCTACATTCTGTTGGCTGACAATATGGAAGATGCCATTGATGCAGCTAACGCCATTGCCTCTGAGCACTTAGAGATCATTACAAAGAATCCATTCGACACCATGACCCGTATCCGCAATGCCGGTGCGATTTTCTTAGGAGAGTATGCTTCCGAACCTCTGGGAGATTATTTTGCAGGTCCGAACCACATTCTGCCTACCAACGGTACCGCAAGATTTTTCTCTCCGGTAAATGTAGATGATTTCATCAAGAAGACCAGTATCATTTCTTATTCCAGACAGGCACTGGAAAAGGTACATACACAGATCGAGACTTTTGCGAAGAGCGAAGGCTTGACCGCACACGCAAACAGTATTAAAGTGAGATTTGAAGACTAGGAGACATTATGGAACGAAAAGCATCTGTGACCCGAACAACAAAGGAGACCGATATCGCCATCACCCTGAATCTGGACGGCAGTGGAAAAGCGGATCTGTCTACCGGCATCGGATTTTTTGATCATATGCTGGACGGCTTTGCCAGACATGGATTTTTTGATCTGGACTGCAAGGTTGAGGGAGATATGCAGGTGGACGGCCACCATACGGTGGAGGACACCGGTATCGTCTTAGGCGAAGCCATTAAAAAAGCGGTGGGAGACAAGAAGGGCATCAACCGTTACGGTTATTTTATCCTGCCCATGGATGAAGTGCTTGCCTTATGTGCCGTTGACTTAAGCGGTCGGCCTTATCTTAATTTTGAATGTGAGTTCACCGTACCGAAGGTAGGGGAACTGGATACTGAACTGGTGAAGGAATTTTTCTATGCCGTATCCTACAGCGCCGGTATGAACTTACATATTAAGATGCTGTCAGCTGGCAACAATCACCATATGATCGAAGCCATGTTCAAGGCATTTGCCAAGGCTCTGGATCAGGCCGTTTCCTATAACCCGAAGGTAACGGACATCTTAAGTACCAAAGGAAGTCTGTAAGAAAATACGTGCCTGTGGTCCGTACCCCGCAGGCATAGAAAAACGCGAGGATTACTATGATCATCAAGAAATTTGTTCCCTGTATTTATTTATATCATGAGCATGCGGTGAGAAACCTTACGGATACTACTATCGTAGATACAGATCCTGTCCGTCTGGCAGATTATTACTGTGAGCACAACGCAGATGAACTGATCGTGTTCGATATGTCCGAGCAAGATGCAGAGCATGACGCTGCTCTGGATATCATCAAGGATATCTGTGCCAAAGCAGAAGTAGATGTCATCGGTGCTGGCAATGTAAAGCGCATGGAGGACGTTAAGAAATTACTTTATGCCGGATGTAAAAAGGCGGTTCTCGACTATGAGAAAGAGAGTAATATTGAGATCACGGAGGAAGTCTCCCTGAAATTCGGCAAGGAGAAGATACTGATCTCCTATAATGATCCCGCCGTTTTGGAATTACATAAAGAGAAAATTGAAAAGTATGTCTCTGCCATGATCCTGATGAATCCTCACCAGATCCGGGAGACGCAGAGTATTCTGTCCCTTCCCTTTTTCGTGCAGATCAATCAGGTAGCACTGAACAAGCTGTTAGAGATCTTCGCATATGAAACTGTATGCGGCATCACCGGCAATACCATCAACGATAATGTAAAAGAAATCGTTGCCCTGAAGGATCTGTGCCGGGAAAATGATATTCCCATCGAATCCTTCCAGGCTGCTTACAAGTGGGAAGATTTCAAGAAAAACAGTGACGGCATGGTACCTGTTGTCGTGCAGGATTATCGTACCCGGGAAGTTCTGATGATGGCTTACATGAATGAGGAAGCTTACGAGCAGACACTGAAGCTGGGCAAAATGACTTACTACAGCAGAAGCAGACAGGAATTGTGGCTGAAGGGCCTCACCAGCGGACACTACCAGTATGTGAAGGAATTGGTGGCCGACTGCGATATGGATACGATCCTTGCTAAGGTATCCCAGATCGGTGCTGCCTGCCATACCGGCAGCAAGAGCTGCTTCTTTAATGAGATCACGAAAAAAGATTACGAGGAAAGCAACAATCCCTTACAGGTATTCGAGGAAGTCTTCGATGTGATCAAGGACCGTAAGGTACACCCTAAGGAAGGTTCTTATACCAATTATTTATTTGATAAGGGAATTGACAAGATCCTTAAGAAGTTGGGAGAAGAGGCAACAGAGATCGTGATTGCCGCGAAAAATCCCAACCCCAATGAGGTCAAGTATGAGATCAGCGATTTCCTGTATCATATGATGGTACTGATGGCGGAAAAAGACGTCACCTGGGAAGAAATCACCACAGAACTTGCAAACCGTTAACCATCGTCTCCACCCAGGTCTTCAGACCGGCACCGTAATCGACTCCGGTCACATACTGAAAGATCTGGTCCATGGAGATGCCCGCAAAACATTTCTTATTTTGATCCAATAACAGAATTGTCAGAAACAATACTCCGGCCAGAGCAAGACGAATCCGGAAGGTACCGCCGCCATGCGATGCGGTCTCCGACAGATTCTCCTGCTCCGGCTTTATTTCTGTCTGTCTGCGCATTTGCTGCAAAAGTTGTGCTGTATTCTTATTATCCAATGGTTCCAAAAATAACCCTCCTGTAAAATATTACTCTGCCATTTATATTATGTATGTTTTAGGACTGGCAGAACTATTTTTTATAAGGTATAATGATAAGATGTCGGGATCAAAAGCCCCCGACTTTGATGCCTACGGATTGCTCCGTGCTACGCACTCCTACAATCATAAATTGAGGTAAGTATTGATTATGAACGAAAAATTAGCATTAAGCGATGATATTCTGATGAAGATTGAGAAACCTGCCCGTTACATCGGCAACGAAGTGAACGCAGTGGTGAAGGACTTAAAAAATATAGATGTCCGTTTCTGTATGTGCTTCCCTGATGTCTACGAGATCGGCATGTCCCATCTGGGCATTCAGATCCTGTACGGCATGCTCAACTCCTGGGACGATGTCTGGTGTGAGAGAGTCTATTCTCCCTGGGTGGATTTAGATGCCATCATGCGTAAGGAAAATATCCCTCTGTTTGCCCTGGAGAGCCAGGATCCGGTGAAGGGCTTTGATTTCTTAGGGATCACCATCCAGTACGAGATGTGTTATACGAATATATTGCAGGTCCTGGATCTGGCACAGATCCCGCTGCTTGCAAAGGAACGTATGGATGACTGTCCCATCGTCATTGGCGGAGGACCCTGCACCTATAATCCGGAACCCATTGCAGACTTTTTCGATATCTTCTATATCGGTGAAGGCGAGACCCAGTATCGTCCACTGATCGATCTGTATAAAAAGTGCAGAGAAGCGAAGGCGGGAAGAGAGGAATTCTTACGCCGTGCGGCGAAGCTGCCAGGTATGTATGTTCCCAGATTCTATGAAACTACTTATCATGAGGACGGCACCATCGCTTCCTTCCGGCCGACCGAAGAAGGGATTCCCGCTACAATCCGCAAGGAACTGGTGACGGATATGACCGACAGCTTTTATCCCATGAAGCCCGTGGTACCTTATATTAAGGTCACGCAGGACAGAGTGGTCCTGGAGATTCAGAGAGGATGTATCCGCGGATGCCGTTTCTGCCAGGCGGGGCAGCTGTACCGTCCGGTCAGAGAGCGTGATGTGGAAGTATTGAAAAAATACGCCATGGAGATGTTGAAAAATACCGGTCACGAAGAGATTTCCTTAAGTTCCTTAAGCTCCAGTGATTATAGCAAACTGCCGGAGCTGATCGACTTTCTGATCGAAGAATGTGACAAGAGACATATAAACATTTCTCTGCCGTCCTTACGTATCGATGCCTTTTCCCTGGATGTCATGAGTAAGGTGCAGGATGTGAAAAAATCCAGTCTGACCTTTGCTCCGGAGGCCGGCAGCCAGAGACTGCGGGATGTCATCAATAAGGGACTCACCGAGGAAGTGATCCTTCAGGGTTCTGCGCTGGCTTTCGAGGGCGGCTGGACCAGGGTCAAGCTGTATTTCATGCTGGGACATCCCACTGAGACCGAGGAGGATATCCGCGGCATCGCCGAGCTGTCCAATAAGATCGCAGCCACTTTCTTCGATACGGTGCCGAAGGAGAAACGTGTCAACGGAAGAGTACAGATTGTCACCAGTACCTCCTTCTTCGTACCGAAGCCCTTTACTCCATTCCAGTGGGCACCCCAGTGTACCAAGGAAGAATTCGTGGAAAAGGCATATCTGACCAGAAAAGCCATCTCCGAACAGTTGAATCAGAAGAGTATCAAGTACAACTGGCACGAAGCGGATGTCAGCGTCTTAGAGGGTGTGCTGGCAAGAGGCGACAGAAGATTGTCCAAAGTGCTTTTATATGTTTATCACAAGGGCTGCTTCTACGATGCCTGGAGCGAATATTTCCACAATGATGTCTGGATGGAAGCCTTTGATTCCTGTGGTCTGGATCCTGATTTCTATTCCCACAGAGAACGTCCTTTAGACGAGATCCTGCCCTGGGATTTTCTGGACTGCGGTGTCTCCCGTTCTTTCCTGGAGAGAGAATGGCAGAAGGCGAAAAACGAGACGATCTCCCCGAACTGCAAGCAGGCATGTCAGGGCTGCGGTGCCGCCAGATTCGGCTGCGGTATCTGCGTAGAGCCCAGAGGCTGATCGTACGAGCCACACCCTTATGGCACGTTATTGAATATTGAAGAATAAGAGGAAAGGGAAATTGCAGGTCTTTCAAGAAAGGCCGCATAGAAATCTGACAGAAATTATGAAATTAAGAATTAAATTCAAAAAATACGGACCGGTACGTTTTATCGGTCATCTGGATGTAATGCGTTTTTTCCAGAAAGCCAACCGCAGAGCAGAACTGGACGTAGCCTATACCGGAGGCTTCAGCCCCCATCAGATCATGTCCTTCGCAGCACCTTTGGGCGTGGGACTGACCAGTAACGGAGAATATATGGATCTGGAGGTGCATTCCCTGACTTCCTGCGAGGATGTTAAGACACGGCTCAATGCAGCATCTGTACCCGGCATTGAGATCACTTCCGTGAAGATTCTGCCGGATAAAGCAGGAAATGCCATGGCAAGCGTGGCTGCCGCCGGATATACCGTAACCTTCCGGGAGGGCAGAGGTCCTCATTTTGAACTGAAATCTGCCGTAGAGCGGTTCCTTAAAAAGGACGAGATCCGGATCACCAAGGAGACCAAAAAAGGAAGCCGGGAAATCAATTTAAAAGAAGGCATCTACGAGATGAAAGCTATGGATGGTAACAGCCTGTATCTGCTGGTAGATGCATCCAGCGCCGGAAATATCAAGCCGATCCAGGTAGTGGAGGCATTATTTGCTGAAAATGGAGAACCCCTTCCCGAGAATGCCCTTATGGTCAACAGAGAAGAGACCTATTTAAGAAGCGATGTCTTAGAACTGCTTCCCTTAGATGCCATCGGTTATGACAGCGAAGAAGCTTACAAAGCAGCTTCCGGAGATGCCGAATGAGCCGCAGTCTCACCGGCGGCAGACCGGCAAGAGAAAAAGAAGTAAATGAGATCCGCAAAAATACGGACTGTACCGCCGGGAAACTGATCTTTACAAAGCTGCGTGATAGAAATGTGGCATTGCTTGTGAACTCCGGTGGAATTGCCGCTGTGCGGGTGCTGCGTTCGAATGCAAGTAAGATCGGCGGAATCTACCTGGGAAAAATACAGAATGTGGCGAAAAACATCGATGCCTGCTTCGTGGAGATTGCCCCCGGGGAACTATGCTTTCTGCCACTACGGGAAGCAGGTACGGCACATCTTACCAACAGACAGCCGGATGGAAGCTTAAAAGCCGGAGATGAACTGGTGGTCATGGTCACCAGAGATGCCCAGAAGACAAAGCGGGCTTCCGTTACCACAGATCCTTCCCGGATGAAGCAACAGCTGGTAAAAAGCGGCATTGCCCCTGAAAACGCCCAGGAAGCCCTCCAAAGCCTTTTAGAACAGTCATCCCACAAAGTATGCCCCACCTGCCTTCATGCGCCTTCTGAAGTCATCTACGAGGTGTTGGAGCAGTTGGCAGATCCATCGGAATACAGTGAAGTCCTTACGGATGCCCCGGAGATCTTCCACAAGCTTTCCGAAGGCAGTCATCCTCTTTTGCAGCAGAAGAGCCTCCGGTTGTATGATGATCCTGCCATTTCCCTGCGTCTTTTATATTCTCTCGAACGGGGAATGGATGAGGCACTGGATACAAGAGTATGGTTAAAATGCGGCGGCTATCTCGTCATCGAGCCCACGGAAGCATTGACCGTCATCGATGTCAATTCCGGCAAAAATGAATCTAAGAAGATAGGAGAAGAGACCTATTATCAGGTCAATGCTGAAGCGGCAGAAGAGATTGCAAGGCAGTTACGTCTCCGGAATCTGTCCGGTATCATTATCGTAGATTTTATCAATATGGCAGAAAAGGAAAATCGTCAGAAACTGCTGGAATACCTGAAAACGTTGACCGCACAGGATCCACAGCATCCACGGATCGTGGATATGACACCACTTGGTCTGGTGGAGATCACCCGTAAAAAGTCCCATCCAACTCTGGCAGAACAATGGAAAAAATATAAAAACTGCTTATAAACCAGTCAACTCTCGTTTGGCTGGTTTTTTGTTATATTTCACAATTTTAGGAAACTCTTTTTAGTAAAAACGTTTCTTGAATATTCCCTGTTAAAATGCTACTCTTGTATCAAAGGAAACTAAATTTAATATTTGAGTTTCCAGAGAGACCTATGAAAGTATTCTATTCTAAAGACGGAGGAACACCTATGGATACCACAGATGCTCTGCAAAAAAATATTTTGGATGCCACCCTTCGTGTATTCGATCGGAAAGGGCTGAAGTTCACGATGGATGACCTGGCAAAGGAACTTTCCATCAGCAAAAAGACCATCTACACCGTCTATGACGATAAGGAAGCACTATTCCTTGCCATGGTAGATTATATTTTTGACTCCATCAAGGAAAGCGAGCAGATGATTCTGACGGATCCTGCGCTGGGAACCATCGAAAAGCTGCATCGCATCTTAGGTGTCCTGCCGGAAGGCTATCAGAATATTGACCTCAGAAAGCTGTATTCCCTACGGGACAAATATCCTAAGATCTACCATAAAGTGGAGCTTCGTTTAGAAACCGGCTGGGAGCCTACGATCCAGCTGATCGAGATGGGCATGGCAGAGGGCAGTATCCGCCCGGTTCCCATCTGTCTGGTGAAAATGATGCTGGAAGCCTCCATTGAGCAGTTTTTCCAGAGAGATATCCTCGCGCAGAACCATCTGACTTACGTGGACGCCTTAAATGAGGTTGTAAATATTCTCATGTACGGAATCACACAGAGGCAGTAAATACGAAGACAAAAAGGGAGAAGAACTTATGACACATAGATTTTACTTAAACGACGACTGGCTGTTCACCGAACAGTTTGAGGACAGTTTAACGGCACCGGAATATCCGGAAAACACGCTGCAGCCGGTACGTCTGCCGCATACCTGTAAAGAAACCCCGTTTCATTATTTTGATGAATCCCTCTACCAGATGGTCAGCGGATACAGACACCATCTGCAGATTCCTGCGGACTGGCAGGGAAAACGGATCCTGCTTACTTTTGAGGGAGCTGCCCATGACAGTACTGTATTTTGTAACGGGAAAAAGGTGGGAGAGCATCACTGCGGTTACACTGCATTTACCGTAGATTTAACGGACAATGTCCTCTATGGACAGGATAATCTGCTCTGTGTCCGCTTAGACAGCAGAGAGAATTTAAACGTTCCGCCCTTTGGCTATGTGATCGATTATATGACCTATGGCGGTATCTACCGGGATGTCCGGCTGGAAGTAAAGGAAAAAGTCTCCCTTTCGGATATCTTCGTCCATACAGCGATAGATTTCAGATCGTCTCCCGTGACAGCGCAGATCACCTCTGAGATCACGCTTACGGAAAGTAATGAGAACATAACCATCCGACAGTACTACATGCCGAAAAATACCGCAGGCGCGCAGGAATCCTGGAATCTTTTGTGCGAACAGACCATTTCTGCAGATACTGCCTGTGACAAGAAGATTGCTCTTACGGCAGCAATTACCGATCCTCTGTTATGGGACACTGAAGAAGCCAATCTCTATATTTTAAAGACACAGCTATATCAGGACAATACGCTCCTGGATGAGACTAAGACCACGTTTGGTATCCGGGAAGCAGTATTTAAAAAGGACGGCTTTTACCTCAATGGCAGGAAGGTGCGGATCCGCGGTTTAAACCGCCACCAGAGCTACCCTTACGTGGGATATGCCATGCCGGAGAGCATGCAGCGTCTGGATGCGGATCTTCTGAAAAAGGAGCTGGGTTTAAATGCCGTAAGGACTTCCCATTATCCCCAGAGCCATTATTTTTTAGAACGCTGTGATGAGCTTGGACTTTTAGTATTTACGGAATTCCCCGGCTGGCAGCATATCGGTGATGATTCCTGGAAAGCACAGGCGGTGGCAAATGCCGAAGACATGATCCGACAGTACCGTAATCATCCCTCCATCATTTTATGGGGAATACGTATCAATGAGTCACCGGATGACGATGCTTTTTACGAAAAAACCAATGCCGTGGCACATAAGCTGGATCCCACAAGACCCACTGGTGGTGTCCGTGCCATGAAAAAAAGTCATCTGTTAGAAGATGTCTATACGTATAATGATTTTCTGCACGACGGTGAGATGCCCGGCTGTGATCCGAAGAAAAAAATCACCTCCGATATGGAGAAGCCTTATCTGATCAGCGAATACAACGGGCATATGTATCCCACGAAGGCCTTCGACAACGAAGAGCGCCGCAGTGAGCATGCGATCCGCCACGCCAACGTACTGGATGCTGTGGCTGGTCAGTCCGATATTGCCGGAAGCTTTGGCTGGTGCATGTTCGACTACAATACCCACAAAGACTTCGGAAGCGGTGACCGGATCTGTTATCATGGTGTCATGGATATGTTCCGGAATCCGAAGCTGGCTGCAAATATCTATGCCTGTGAGCAGGAGCAGACTCCTGTGCTGGAGATCACTTCCTCCATGGATATCGGAGAGCATCCCGGCTGTAACCGTGGCAACATTTATATTCTATCCAATGCAGACAGCGTGAAAATGTACAAAAATGACCGGTTTATCAAGGAATATCTGCCGGGTATGTCACCTTATAAGCACTTAAAGCACGGTCCCATCCTGATCGATGATTTTATCGGAGATTCTTTTGCACAGAACGAAAGATTCCGTAAAAAACATGCAAAGGAGATCACGGATGCCATGAATCTCGTAGCGCGAGGAAGCCTGAACCACATTCCGAAGAGATTATATCTTATGGCTTTAAAACTGCTTCTGATCTATCATATCGATTTTGCAGAAGTGACCAGGCTGTATACGAAGTACATCGGTGACTGGGGCGGTACAGCTACCGTATATCGTTTTGACGCTATCAAAGACGGCAAAGTCGTAAAATCCGTCACCAAAGAACCGGTTCGTGAAATCCGTCTGGAAGCAGAAGCAGATCATACCATTCTGACAGAACAGCACAGCTATGATGTGGCACTGGTGCGGATCCGTGCAGTGGATGACCATGGAAATGTGCTTCCCTTTTATCAGGAGCCGGTTCGTCTGATTGCGGAAGGTGACATCTCCATCATCGGACCTGACACCATTGCTTTACAGGGAGGCATGGGCGGAACTTATGTTAAGAGTCTGGGAAGATCCGGTCGGGGAGCTTTGCTGTTGCAGTCACAGACGGCAGGGGAAGTGCGGATACCTTTTCAGATTAAGATTTAATGAGCCTCAAGGAAAAACAAGTGGCTGCAAAGCAGACATTTGTTTTTCTGGGCTCATTAGCGAACGAATATCCTGCGAAGCAGGATGAAGAGTGCGATAGCACGAATTCGTGAGCTTATGATATAACGATTTAATGGTTTCATTTGAGAGAAAGATTTCAAAGGATTTCAAAAGATTGCATAAGAAAGGATCAGGGTTAATCATGAGTTTAAGCGGAAAAGAAAAATTTTCTTATGGACTGGGTGCGGTAGGCAAGGATATGGTATACATGCTGTCTGCCAGCTATATTTTGTATTATTATCAGGATATTTTAGGCGTGAACGCCGTAGCCATGGGTATCATTCTGCTGGTTGCAAGAGTGTTCGATGCGTTTAACGATCCCTTCATGGGCGTCATCGTAGCCAAGACCAGAACCAGGTGGGGGAAGTTCCGCCCCTGGCTGATGATCGGCACGGTGACCAATGCCGTTGTTCTGTATCTGATGTTCTCGGCACCGCCTGCACTGAACAGCAGTGGACTGGTAGCTTATGCTGCAGTCACCTATATTCTCTGGGGCGTGACCTATACCATGATGGATATTCCCTTCTGGTCCATGATACCGGCATTTACTCACAGTGGAAAAGAGCGTGAAGGATTGTCTACGTTGGGACGTTCCTGCGCCGGTGTCGGCTCTGCCATCATCACCGTGATCACCATGCTCTGCGTCAATGCCCTGGGCGGAGGAGAAGAGCGGGTCGGTTTTTCCCGGTTCACCCTGATCATTGCCGCGCTGTTCGTGATATTTATTGCTGTTACCTGTATTGATATCAAAGAAAAATCAACAGTAAATGTGGATGCTCCTTCCATCGGTCAGATGTTCAAGGCACTGATTCAGAACGATCAGGCGATGGCAGTGGTCATTACCATCGTACTGATCAACTGCGCGGTCTATACCACCTCCAACCTGGTAATTTATTTCTTTAAATACGATTTTGGCGGAGATACCTGGTACAATTCCTATACACTGTTCAACACCTTCGGCGGGGCAGTACAGATTCTCGCCATGATGCTTTTGTTCCCGTTACTTCGTAAGTTGATGAGTACCATCCGGATCTTCTATGTCAGCTTCCTGATGGCAATTGCCGGATATGCTGTATTGCTTCTTTTATGTTTTACGAATATGAGTACTGTATTTTTACTGTTCATTCCCGGCTTCCTGGTCTTTGCCGCCAATGGTATGCTGACCGTACTGACCACCGTATTTTTAGCCAATACCGTAGATTACGGTCAATGGAAAAATCATCGCAGAGACGAGAGTGTCATTT
>OGEP01001839.1_pt1 | contig 21056 bp, 34 predicted proteins | sample 1570721 | NCBI WGS metagenome assembly OGEP01 (sample SAMEA2582131, study PRJEB24529) | metagenome | biome: Human gut stool | place: China | collected 2011 | reverse complement strand
AGGAAAATAAGAGAGAAGGACATTCCAAACGCCAGAAATGACGGGAGGAGTGTCCTCTTTTTGTGAAAATATAAAAGAAGAAATACCTTCACTTCCAGATGTTTATCATTTTTCAGTAGATATGTTAGAAGCTGAAATAAAAGAAATAGTGGAATTAGGTATAGAACACGTTATAATGTTTGGTATACCAGCTGAAAAAGATGCTTGTGGTTCAGAAGCATTTGCAGATAACGGAATAGTTCAGAGAGCTGTTAGAAAAATAAAAGAAGTAGCTCCAGAGATGAACGTAATAACAGATGTTTGTATGTGCCAGTACACAAGCCATGGACACTGTGGAATATTAACAGAAAAAGGTTATGTTGATAACGACCAGACATTAGAATATTTAGCTAAGATAGCAGTTAGCCACGCAAAAGCAGGTGCTGATATGGTAGCTCCTTCTGACATGATGGATGGAAGAATAGGTGCTTTAAGAAATGCGCTTGATGAAAATGGTTTTGAAACAGTAGGAATAATGGCATACAGTGCAAAATATGCTTCAAGTTTCTATGGACCATTTAGAGATGCTGCAAACTCAGCTCCATCATTTGGAGATAGAAAAACTTATCAGATGGATCCAGCAAACAGTACAGAAGCTTTAAGAGAATGTGCTTTAGATATAGAAGAAGGAGCAGATATAATAATGGTTAAACCTGCACTTTCTTACTTAGACGTTATAAGAAGAGTTAAGGATAACTTTGATATGCCACTTTGTGCATACAATGTTTCTGGTGAGTATTCAATGCTTAAGTTAGCAGTTAAGGAAGGGCTTTTAAATGAAGATGCTATAATGGAAGCAGTTACTTCAATAAAAAGAGCTGGTGCGGATATGATAATAACATACTTCGCCAAAGATATCGCTAAGAAAATAAAATAATTAATGTTGGATAAAAAAGACTAGTTAATCCTAGTGTAATCTTGAAAAGGGAAGGAATATATTCAAAATACTCCAGGCTTCGGCGCTTTCTTTGTCTAGCTCGAACTCCGTTCGAGGCTAATGACGAAAGCGTCATGCAGATTGTCGTTATTTTGAATATAATTCCTTCTTTTTGGTTACACTCGCTTTTAACTAGTCTTTTTTTATCCCAATAATTAATTATGTTTATAAGTCTGTCGCTCGTACAAGGTTGGGGAGTAGTTTGAAGTTGGGTATTTTGAGAAAATTGAGAGAAAAATGAAGAAAGATTATTTATAGGTTTGTGGTATAATTTACATAAATAAAATGAATTATAAATTTGAAGTTGTGGAGGTGAGAAGATGGAGCGAATTATAGATAAACCCTATTTTACTTATACTACTTACTCTACTTTATCATCAGGATTAAATGTAAAATGTCCGAAGTGCGAAGGATTTGGGATTGTAATAGCAAATGATAATACAGCCTTTTTCAAATGTACAAATTGTGGGCATACAGAGAAAAAAGATCGAACAATTTATCGCTATGATGTGCATAATCAATGTAAATGCTGTGGACGATATTATCGAGTGGATATTCAAGATGAGGATAAACAACATTTTAAAGTTCTGCATGTTACTTGTCCATTCTGTAAAACTGTGATGTCGGGGAAAGTCCATAAAACAGCAGAAGCATTTTCTTATATTGGAGAAATAGAAAATGGAAAGGAACCGTATTTTGGTTTTGAATTGTGGTTTTTGGCATTTTTTCACAATAAACCAGTTTGGGCGTTAAATAGAGAGCATTTAAGCTATCTAATTAACTATATCAGTGCTGATTTGCGTGAAAAACCATTTAGTTTTCAAAAGAAAACACAAGCAGACCATCTTCCTACTTTTATTAAGACAGCAAAAAATAGGGAGCGCATTATCAAGATTTTAAAGGATATGCAGAAAAAATAATAGAAGGGGAATTGAGTAATAGGGAAAATTAGTGCTATAAGGATAAAAGCTTTTAAGAAGTCAAGTGTCTTTTGAATATATTATAGGAGTTGGTTTATATGATAAAGAATAAGAAGGATTTTGTTGTTTGGGGAGTGACTTTTATTTCTTTGGCGCTTCTTGATTTAGCGTTGTGTTTTGCTAAGGATTTTGATTATTATTCTGTTATGATGACGTCTTTGATGTTTATGTTCGGGTTGAATGGGATAGTTAATTCAATGTTTGATGAGAGCGACAAGGAGAGAGAAGAGCAGAGAAAGGTAGATTCAGCGATTGAGTTTAAGGCAAATAATATAGCGATTACTGTTACCAAGATTTGCGTTGTGTTGTTTTTCGGTGGGATTTATCTTCTTAGAGGAACTACTTGGATTACAGAGGCGCTTATGGGATATGGTATGGTTGCAATGGTTGTTTTTGATGTGATGATTTTCTCTGAGTTTTTTGCGAAGATTTATTATATAAGAAAAATGAATGGATAAATTAAAAGGACAAGATAATAACTAATCTGTGATTTTAGTCTAAGATAAGTTAATTTTCTTGTCCTTATTTTATCTGATTTTTATGCTATAAAAATTCTATTCCTCATTAACCAACATAGAGTCTGCGTACTTTTCTGCAGCTTTTTCACTGTCAAATGTATCAAGTCTTACAAGTATGAAAGTATTATTTTTGCCGATTTCTGAAGTGAAGTCTTTGTAGTCGCCGTTTCTATGGTCAATAGATTCCATTGCGTTGTTGTATGAGTAAGTAAGCGCTGATAGGACATATGAGCCACCTGGAACAAGTTTTACATTGTATTCTTCACCTACATCTTCCGCACCAAATGATGGCATAACTGCGTTTGGAGCTTTTTCATCTTTGTTTAATAAGCTTATGTCAAATTTAGTACGAGTAGAAGTTGATGATAGGTTTAGTGTACAATTTTTCCAATCATCATCTATATCGTAAATCATAGTAAATGATTCTTTATTGCTTTCGTCAGCAGATCCACCAAACATAACCACATTGTTTTCTACCATAGAGCCATTTTTCCAAACTTCATAAGAAAGCACTGTTCCTTTAACATCTTCTGGGTAGTTTACATCCACTACAAATGGATATTCCCCTGATAAAGCTGCAATCTGTTTTTCTCTTTCTGTCAATGTTACTGGAGTTACATCAGATGCTTTTCCAGCCTGAGAGCAACCTGTTGCTAGAAGAGATACTGCTAAAATTGATGCTAAAACAAGATTTTTTTTCATAATAATTCTCCTTTCGAGAAATCTTTTTAAAACCTATAAATCTTTTAAAAGTTTTCTCTTTTAATTTCGTATATAATGTGTTCCATTTCTTTTCCGTTGTATATTTTTACATAGCTATCTACTGAAATCATTCCATGCTCCCAGGCGTACATAATTCATATGTATCACTTCCAATTTATTTTGTTTAGTTTATTATACTATGAAAAGGATATTCACAAAAGAATTAATATCAAAAGATACAAAATTGTAATATAATTTGAAATAATTTATCAAGTTCTCTAAAATAATAAAAAAAGAAGTTACCATAATATAATTACGATAACTTCTATAAATATAATAATATATAATTATAAAATACTAAACAGCAGCACGTTCGCATTTAGCATTGTCAAATTCTCTCATTTTTTCAATCATTGATTCTCTGATTTCTTCTCCAAGCTCTACAGTTTTGTATCTTGGATTTTCTATGTGTTTGTAAACTGGATCTAAAAATTCAACCTCAACATCTTTAGAGTTGATTTTTCCAACAGGCTGATATCCTTCATAAGTACCCTTAGAATTTTTTATAACCATTGGAACAATAGGGCATTTTGCTTTATAGGCGATTTTTAATGCACCAGATCTAAAGTCTGAGATATATGCATTGTCGTCTTTAACCCAAGTTAAATCACCTTCTGGGAAGATAGCCATAGAGTGATTATTTTTTATATTATCAGCAGCCTGGTTTATAGCCTTCATTCCTTCACGATTGTTTTTTCTGTTGATAAAAACACATTTAACAAGTTCAATCCACTTGCTTGCAATAGGAATCTTTCTCCAAACTGGTTCATCTGCAATTACGCAACCTATACCCCTATCAACGCTGTCTACTAAAATGTAGCTATCAAGCATACTAGAATGGTTGATTACGAAAAGAACTGGCTCTTTTGGAATTCTCTCTCTACCGATTACATTTACATTGATTTTAACCTTTTTTAATGACTTAGCAGCAATCTTTTTTAAGAATGCAAACTTCTCTTCTAAAGTGTATTTATCTGGATTTTTTCTAAACTTATTTAGCTGCGGGATTGATGAGATAAATCCAAAAATCTGCAGTATCCGGAATTTTATATAGTTAAACAAGAACAAAACATCTCCTTACGTTCTAAATTTTGCAAAGAATATTTTAGCATAAAACGAAATTAAAGTCTATAAACTGAAAGTGTAAATAATTATAAAAAATGAAATAAATTTGATATAATAAAAATATAAATTAAGAGTACGATTGAAGGATTAAAAGGAGGAGGAAATGGAAATTACATTAAAGACATTTATAATTATCTGCCCATTTTTGTTTTTGGCAGGTTTAATAGATGCAATTGGTGGTGGAGGTGGACTGATTTCTCTTCCTGCGTATTTAATTGCAGGACTTCCACCACATACAGCAATTGCAACGAACAAGATGTCCTCTACATTTGGGACTACACTTGCTACTTTGCGATTTATTAAAAATAAATTGGTAAACTTCAAATTGGCTATACCAGCAGTTATTGCAGCAATTATTGGTTCATCGATTGGAGCACATATTTCTTTGCTTGTAGATGATAAAGTGATGATATACGTTTTAGTTTTGGTTTTACCAATATCTGCATTTTTTGTGCTTAATAAAAAAACATTCCACGATTATGGTTCTGATGAGATTGTTTTGGATAAACGCACATATGTAACCGCATGTGTAGCAGCGTTTTTCATAGGGATATATGATGGATTTTATGGACCAGGAACGGGAACATTTTTAATAATAGCGTTTACTGTATTTGCAAAAATGAGTGTAAAAACATCAAATGCACAGGCGAAAGTGATAAACCTTACAACAAATATTACCGCACTTATTATCTTTATTTTGAACGGGCAAGTAATGTTTATGATTGGGATAGTAGCTGCAATATGCAACATGATAGGAGGCTATATAGGTGCTGGGCTTGTAATGAAAAATGGTGCGAGAATTGTAAAACCGAGTATATTATTTGCATTATTCTTGCTTGTACTAAAAGTAACTGGGATTATATAAATTAAAAAAATAAAAAAATAAGATATTAACCTGAATTTCAATAAATGGTTTAATATCTTATTTTTTTGTGTTCAATATTGCAATTTCACAAAATAAAGTAAAAAAAACAAGGTGGCATTTTTCCAAAGAAAAAGTGAAATGTCACTTGAAAGAAGACAGATGAATCCTTCTAATGATAGATTGTCTTTAGAAAGATTGTAAAAAAGTTAGGAGGAAGAATTCTATGAAAATGATGATAGAAAATGATTTTGTATTTAGAGCAGGTCCAAAGATGGCAACAGTTTTAGGCATTAATGAGGCTCTTGTTTTGGGTATGGTGGATTATTGGATAAATAAAAACAAAGAAAATGGTATAAATTACAAAAATGGTAGATACTGGACTTTTAATACATTAAAGAAATGGCGTGAGAAATACTTCTATTTTTGGAGCGAAAGAACAGTTCAGAGGATTTTTGAGTCATTAGAAGATAAAGGGCTTTTAATAGTAGGTAATTTTAACAAAGTAGGATTTGACAGAACGAAATGGTATAGTATCGATTACGATAGATTTGACGAACTTGTTGCTGAAAAAAGTGATTTGATTAATAAATATGAGATGAAAGAAGTAGAGGAAGAATTGGAGATTGATACGACAAATTGTCCAGATGCAACTTACCAAGTTGACGAGATGCAAAACGACAGACTGCCATCTTGCAAAACGACAACTTGTCATAATGCAAATAGACAGATTGACTATAACAATACCAATAACAACACAACTAAAACAACATTTATTACACAACAACCAGGGCAGAGGGTGGTTGCCATAGAAACAAAAGGTATGTTAAAAGAGTTTTTAGGATATTCATATACAGATAGTTATGCCAGTAGGGTTATTAATATTTTGATGAGCAAGGAAAAAGATTGTGATTATTTGCGTGAAAAGATTGAGCTAGCTAAAAATAGGAATGTAGATAATAAGTGTGCGTTCTTGATGGCAGCGTTACAATCTGATTATAAGAGCGTCAATGGTAGCACTAAAATAGATAATTATGGTACAAGAAAAAATAGGAACAAGTTTATCAATTTTGAGCAGACAGTGTACAAGTATAGCAAAGAGGAATTAGATGAGATGATCAGGAGAAAAAATCGGTTTTAGATGTTTTATTTTTAAAATTTAATAAAAATTTGTGATGGTGCTTTTTTTATACGGTGTTATGTGGTAGAATAAAAGAAATTAGAACCATATTGGAATGTAAATCCTTTATTATTCTATTAATTTGATTAGATCCATATTGGAATAGAAAAAGCTACCTATGTTAAATGGTGGCTTTTTTTTATTTAATTAAGTTGCTTCTAAAAAACATAAATTTAACAGAAAATAACATTTTCTTAAAGTAAACGAAGATTCTGAACATAGATATAACACAGTTATGGCCTAAAAATAGCACTTTTTTAATAAACTTAACATAGAATTAACAACTTAACACAGCTTTAAGTCTTATTTTTCTATAAAAATTAGAAAAGTTGTTGAAATTTCAACAACTAATCTAACTTATAATTATTGGAAAAGGCTATTTTTCCGCCATTTTTCCGCCATAATGTTACTTGGCGGAAAGTTTGTTTATATACTCTTCAAATTTTTCTGCTGATTCATCTTGAAGAGTTTTAGTATTGGCAGTATAAACTTCCATTGTAGTTTTTACATTGCTATGTCCTAATCGCATCATAGTAGATTTTAAAGAAGCTCCGCTTTCTACTAACATTGTAGCATGAGTATGACGTAATTGATGCAGATGAAAATCAGAGTCTATTTTTCTTTTTATAGCCATGACCATAGTATTTACATCTTGAAAATTGACAAAAGAGCCATCTTTTTTCTTAAATATAAAATTGTTGACTATATAGTCTTTGCCAAAACCTAATCTTTCGATAGATTGAGTTTTTTTCAAGTTTTTAAAAATTGCTAATAAATCATCTGAAAATGATATATCTCTTATTGAAGATATTGTTTTAGGTCTAGATAGTTTTAATGATCCTTCAGTTACAGGAACTTTTATAGCATTATTAGTGATATGTATCACTTTGTTTTCTAGATTTATATCAGACCAATTAAGAGCAAGGAGCTCTCCTTTTCTCATACCAGTACTATATGCAATCATAAGAAGAGCATATTGCCAACTATCTTTATAAAACATATCTAATATCTGAGCAAATTTTTCTGGTGAAATAAAATCTTTTTCTTTATCTATCATAATATCATCCTTCTTCCTTTTTAGAGTAATATGTTCTGCAGGGTTTTGCTTGATGTAATGACAAGGGTGTACCGCATATTTTAAAGATGCCTTTATAACAGCTAGGTATACCTCCAGTGTACTAAAGCTATATGTATCCATATTTGAATCAACAAAATCTTGTATAATGCTAGGAGAGAGCTGATTTAGCTGGTATGAACCTAGATAAGGTATAATATTCTTTATATGGAACTCATAAGCTCTCGAAGAATTGTATGCTAGATTTTTATATACATAGTTATCCATCCACATTCTTAAAAAATCTGCATATGATGTTTTTCCGTTATCAACATAGTTGAATCCCTTTTTTATATCTTCCTCAACTTCTAACATCAGTTTTATAGCTTCTTTTTTAGTTTTAGCACCAGTAGCTGCTCTTTCTATTCTTTTTCTTTTTCCATCAACAGGTGCCATTTCAATCGTATAGTACCAGGTATTACCCTTTTTTCGTACGCTTCCCATAAATGTGTAACCTCACTTTCTTAGTGTAAATCTTGTTGAAACCTTAATGTTTTATTTATTTTATATTCAAATTAACATTAAGATAAAAACATATGTTCTTATAAATCGCTAATAAAAGGCGGATATGACCGCCAACTAGAGTTCATTCTTTTCAAGAACTTCATCATATATATTTAATAGTTTTTTGCACGCAGCAGAGTAGAGAAGTCTTATAAAATGTATATCGTGTTTCTGAAGTACTTGCTTCATCAGTGTCATTATTCCACCATATATTTTTATTTTTAATAGTAATATTTTCCATTGTAGTATTTTGAAATTCATATATACCACCTCCATGGAAATATTAAAACATATGTTTGGATTAAGATAAACCACTAAAAAGTGGGGTTAGAATTAAGGGTATAAAAAAGAGAGTAAAAAAATTACTCTCTTGAAAGATTATTCATTTGTATTTTCATTTGCTAGTAAAGTGGTTATAAAAGCACTTAATAAATCTTTTTTTGATACATTTTTTTCTTTTAAAATATTTGTAAATTGCATATGTATTTTTTCATCAATTGAAAAAGAAATAGTTTTTTGATTTTCTTTAGGTTTTGAAAAATAGTCAAGAAGTGAATCGTAATCTGTATTAGTATTATTTATGTATGTAGATACTATTTTACTTTTTCTTTTATTTATAGTATAAGTATCTTTATGTATTTTATATCCTGAACCATAAACAATAACATCGTAAGCATTTCTATGAGGTATTGGCTCAGCTAGACCTTTAGAAATTAGTTTATGAAGAAATATTGTTTTTTCAGTTGGTGTTACAGGTTGTGGAACAAAGATTTTTTTATTCTGTTGAATAGCATAATCAACAGAATGCCGAGTTCCACTTTTTTCTTCTGATTCAAAAACAATAGTTGACTTTGAAAGACCAGTTACTATTCTATTTCTATGAACAAATCTAAATTTATCAGCTTTTGTTCCGATAGGATATTCACTTACAAGTAATCCATTGTGTTCTAATATTTCATCGGCTAACGATTGATTTTCAGGTGGATAAATAGTATCTAGTCCATGAGCTAAGACAGCTATTGTTGTACCATCATTATTCAAGCAAAATTGATGACTTAATGTATCACTACCTTCAGCCAATCCACTAACTATAGTAAATCCTTCATTTACTAAGTTTGGTATAATAGAACTAGCAGCATTAGAAGTGAAACCAGTTGGTTTTCTTGTTCCAACACAAGAAATACTTTTTTCATGTTTTTTAAAGAATCCACGTCCTTTATAATAAAGAATAACAGGAGCATCTGGAATATTCTTTAAATTTTTTGGATATCTTTTATCTGTTATCAAAATATGTTTTATTTTATTTTCTTTACTTTCTTTCAAAATCAAACTAGCAGCATTTAAAGATTTTTTTAGCTGATCTAAATCAGATAATACATTAGAATACTTATTTAAGTCTAAATTATATTCAAATTGTATTTCCATAAAATTACCTTCAAATATAGACTTAAAATCTTTCAATGTTAGTAGCTCTAGCATCAATCTTAAAATTGTATTATTTAGTCCCATGCTTTTAAGAGCTATAATATATACGTCCATTAAAAACAGTCCTTCCTTATCTTATAATGTTATATTAATAATATAGCATTGATAGTTATGTTTCGCCATTAAAGATTGAAAATATTATATAAATTTTCAGTTTCTTCTTTGGCTTTAGTATTTATTGTAAATTTACTTTTAGCAATAACGCAACGATTTATTAGCTTGGCTGTATAATCTTTTGAGAAGAGATTACCATCTAATTCATAATTTTGATATTGATAATTTTTTCTAAAGGTTCCCAATGTAACGAATATAATTTTTTTTACACCAGCACTTTTTAATAGATTTCTGGCACATTCAAAAGAATTACCATGAGTTAGATAATCATCAAATATACAAACATTTTTACCACGAAGCTTATCTTTATATACTGGATTTAAACATATAGTTTCAAAATGCCTTGCTGAACCAACTTTTATACGAATAGCTTCATCTATATAATGACTTTTATCAGTAGCCATATGTCTAATTAATATATTATCAGCGTTTTTCTTTTTAGAAATTACTCTAACTTGTTCTTTGAAATTTAGCATTTCAGGATTTAATTTTGTAGAGGATGATGGGAAAATACCCCATATATCTATATTATCAAAAGTTTTTGAATTACATATTGCAGATAAAAAATGATACAAATATATATCATAATATTTTCTTTTTCCTTTTTTTAAAACACTTTCAAAGGCTTCTATTATTTCTTTTTCTTCAGCAGACTTGGAATAATATTCACTTCTTGCATCTGCTAAAGATATAATTTCTGTTTCGTCTGGTAATTTAATATAAGAAAACCATGTGGTTTGATTTAATATAGTTTTAATGAACCTTAAAAGCTGATTAGTATCTGAAATATGTATTCCATATTTTGAAGCTTTTTCTTCTTTAGTTTTATACCACTCAGGAAATAAGTATAATAATTTATCACCAACAGCCATAAAGAAATCTTGTTCTTTTGTACCGATAACTATAAATAGTGATTTATGAAATTTCTTAACAGTTTTCTTTACATAATCTCGGCTGCAAAATGTAATGTTATCAGGATAATTTGTTTTATAGTGCTTATATGGATTTAATCTATTTTCGTTTCTAGAATAAAAAACTAGACCTAAATCTAAAGAAATAGACTTTTTCAAAAAAGAGTCGATATCTTCTTTATTAGTATTTTCAAAAAAATCAATAGACATTAAAAGATACTTTTTTTTCTGATTCATTTACAATCACCTCATTTTAAAATTTGTTATATATATACACATTGGGATAGTTACTCAAAATGAGATAACGATTATCCGTTATGTGTAGATAGTCATAGTTAAGCGATAGATAGTAAAAGCTCTGCATTAAAATATCTTTACTTACAGATAACGCATCAGCAAGCTCATCAACTGTTGACGGTCTTTTTCTTAACTCATCTATCAATTCATCTTTTGGTACTAAAAAATTGCATGCCCATCTAAGAGCTTTAGCCTCACACTTATCTATATTTACTTTATCAAAATAATTCTTAGGCTCTATATTATCACCTACACTTGTGAAGTGATGCCCTAGTTCTTCAGCTAGGACCTCAGTCATACGAATAGTGTTGCTTTTAAGAATGTTTGCCATAAGGATCATGCAGATACCATGTCTAGCAACATATAGAGCTTCAGAACGATATTCTGGGATTTCATCAACAAATTTAACAATAATATTTTCTTTTTCAGCTAAGTCAAGGAGTTGCTCAAACTTAGTCATTTTTCTTTTTCATTTCTTCAAAAATTAAATAGTCAATGAAATCATCAAGTCTTTTTCTACCTTCCTCTGAAAGTTGCTGAGTACGGTCATCAGTATGTGCTGCAATTGTGTTCTCCTCATAATTTCTTATATTTGTTCTACCTAATAAGTAATCTATAGATACACCAAAGTAATCTGCCATCAATATAAGTAAATCCTGAGAAGGAAACCTTTTATTTGTTTCGTATTTTGATAATGATGAATACGATATATTAAGAGCATTTGCAAGTGTTTCTCTATCTAAATTAAATTCTTTTCTTAATTCTAATAATCTGTTACCTAAATTCATAAAATCACCTCTTTTGATTAATATAGCACAAATTGTCCAACTCAAAAATAATTTATACAATAAGTCCAAAAATATATTGACATTGGACAAAATGGGTAATATAATAAAATTAAATAAAGGACAAATTGTCCAAAATAGAAAGGAGTTGAGAAGATGAAAACACTTATAGAATTTCGAAAAGAGAGTTCCTTAACTTCCACTCAAATGTCGGAAATACTTGGTGTTACACTATCATATTATTGCAAGATAGAAAAAGGTACAAGAAATCCAAGTTATAATTTTTTGAAGAAATTCAAAAAAGCATTTCCAAAGGTAGACGTAGATAAAATTTTTTTTGGTAATAATTTGGACAAAACGTCTAAAAAAACTATTTAAAATTATTTTTACACAATTTGTATAAATATTAAATTCCTAAGATGTAGTTTAAAACCTTTAAACACACATATTGGAGGTGAAAGAAATGACTAGAGAATCAATCCTTGGAAAGAATAATCCTTTTTATAAAGCAAGGATAGCCTCTAATAAAGATGATTTCAAAAATAGACGAGATGCTGCTGAGAATATATACATCAGTAGAAGACGGCTTGAAGAAATCGAAACAGGAAAGAGAGAGCCATATACAGATGAGCTTTTGATAATGGCTGAAGCTTATGATGCACCATACTTAGTTGAACACTACTGCAATCACATTTGTAAGATTGGGCAAAAGTTTGGTTGTAAGTATGTTGAGAATAAGGGAGATGCATATAAAGCAACAGTAATGTTTATTAAATCTTTGAAAGAGGCAGAGCAGGCAAAAGAAAACATATTAGAAATACTTTCAGATGGTGAGATTTCACAAGATGAAATATCAATGTTAGATGAAGCTATAAGCAAGTTGAATGAAACAATGACAGATATTATCAATCTGAAAATAGCATTAGAAAAAGAAAAAATCAAAGGAGGTAAAAAGTAATGACAATAACAAATTTAGAGCCAGTAGTAATGGTAGCAGAGGCAAAAGATGTTGAGTTAGTTCCATTAGGAGAAGAGCTTAACATAAGAACAGATGAAAACGGAGAAACAATAATAAGCGGTAGAGAGTTACATGAAAGTTTAAAAATAAGTACTCAATATACTAAATGGTTTGAAAGAATGACTGAATATGGATTTGTTGAAAATGTAGACTTCATAGCTATTAGTCAAAAAAGACTAACAGCTCAAGGTAATGAAACAACATACACAGACCACCTACTAAAGTTGGATATGGCAAAAGAGATTGCAATGATTCAGAGAACACCAGAAGGAAAAAGAATAAGACAGTATCTTATTCAAGTTGAAAAAGCATGGAACAGTCCAGAGAAAATTATGGAACGTGCTTTACTGATAGCTAAGAACAATATAAACAGACTAGAGATTGAAAATAAGGCAATGAAGCCTAAAGCAATTTTTGCTGATGCAGTAGCATCTAGTGAACAGTCAATTCTAATTGGAGAGCTGGCAAAACTGTTAAAGCAGAATGGAATTAATACAGGTCAGAAGAGATTGTTTGAGTACTTGAGAGAGAATGGTTATTTGATAAAGAGAAAAGGCTCAGATTACAATATGCCAACTCAGAGAAGTATGGAGCTAGGGATTATGGAGATTAAGGAAACAGTTATAAATAATCCAGACGGAACAGTAAGGATAAACAAGACACCAAAGATTACTGGTAAAGGGCAGACATATTTCGTGAATAAGTTTTTAAACCCAAAGGAGATGTAGAGAGATGGAAGATAAGGTAAAAGAGTTAGAAAAAAGAATAGCAACCCTAGAAAGAGAATGCCAAGGGTTGCGGTTAATGGTTGATTTCTTACAAGACATAGCTATAGCTACAGCTAACAAAGAAGGAACATGCTTATTTTCCTATCATCAGTTGTACAGCCCATCCGCCAATAGCGATAAGGAGCTCATGATGTTTATTAATGAGGTTAGAAAATTTGCCGAGAACCCCGCGTACAGAAACAGTAGACTTAGTGTTTTCAATGTTTTCTAAAGTTTGTATAAGTTCTTCTGATTCAGATTTATCTATATTTAGGGATTCAAGCAACTTAGAGATTTCCTCAATAGTACAAGATTGATTTATAGTTACTGTATTTTGATTACCTATAACTGAGTTACCAGATACTTCATTGATATTAAATACAGTACTAGATTCAACTGAATTATTAGTTTTGTACTTGATTATACAATCAGTATAAGAAGGATCTAACGGTTTAACAGATTCAACAATAAGTTTTTCTTTACTTATATCTTGTATAAGAGTATCTCCTGCTTTAATTATTACAACTGGTTCATTACTTAATCTTATAGATTGAATAGAATCCTTGTAATTACTAGAACAATAAAAAGCATGAATACTTCCAAGAGGAAGATTTCCTCTAAATACATGGAAAGGTATACATTGTTCTCTAAAAATTTTTAATTCTGCATCACTAAAAAGGCAATCTTTGGAAAATTTCATAATAATACATCCTTTCAAAAATATTAAATTGGAGGTGAGAGCAATGCAGGAGCTACCGATACATTGCGTTAATCTAAAAGCTTTTAGAACTAGCTTGAATATGTCCCAAAGAGAAATAGCAGTTAAGTTAGGAATAACGCAATCCACATATTGGCGGATAGAAAATGGAGTAATAAATCCATCGTATAAATTTCTGGAAAGATTGGCCAATTCTTTTCCAAATGTAAACCTAAACGAACTGTTATTTGAAAGAGAGTATTCAAGTTGTATATGTAATATAACAGCTTAAAAAAATATTGTCAAATAAGATAAATACAAACAAAAAAAATAACTATAGAACACTATAATCCACGATAATTAATAATTTTACATAGCGAGAGAATTAAGTTGAAACTATAAAACACTATACAATGCTATATTTAACGATTTGAAAGGAAAAATAAAATGAAAAAGTTTCAAAAAAATTTAAAACAGTTTAGAAAAGATAACAATTTAACTCAAAAAAGACTTGGAGAGTTAGCAGGATGTTCTGAATCCAATATCAGTTATCTTGAGAGTGGTAAAAGCACTCCAACGTTTGAGTTGATAAAAACAATATATGAGATAGACCCAGACATAGATTTGAGAGAGTTTTTATTTGGAGAGGAGGAGTAGCAGATGCTTATAAAGGTCAAGAAAGAGAATTTAAAATCAGAGAAAAAGTTAGAGAATAACTTATTTGAACAGCCTAGAAATGAAAGATTTTTAGATGTTAAACAAGTAGCTGAAAGGTTAGGAATAGCAAAAACAAATACACAAAAGGTTTATAACGCAATAAACAATGGCTATATAAAGGCATCTAGAACTAGTAAGACAGTTGTAAGAGAGGGATGGCTTAACAACTTCATTATAGAGCATGAAGGTGAAGATATAAGCTATATGTTTAAGTAAGGAGCAGAAAATGAACGATTATAGAAGTCAAAGTAAATACACTATGAACAGCTACAAGATAGATAGAGAGCATATAGAGTTTACGGATCAATACGTTAATGATAAGAGTACTAGAGCAATAAAGAAAGATAGTTTGAAAGTTATAAAAGATAGAGCAGCTAAATATTTGAGAGGTGAGTAGGATGAAAGATGTAAAAATTTATTACACAGATAAAGAATCAATTCCAGTAAGTTACAACAGAAAGGTTATGCTAGAAAAATTCAAAAAGTATGGAGAAAAATCACTTGGAGGATTTTCAATAGATGATGCTTTAGAGAGTGCGTTTGAATATGGAATAGAGTTCGGTGCAAGCTGTATGTATGATTATTTAAATGATGATGAAGATGAGGAGGAAGAATAAGATGAAAAAGGCAGATATGTTTTTAAAAGGTTTTAGAATGAGCTACCTGGTTTTAGGAGTTCTAAGTGTAGCAGAAATGATGGGAATAGAAGTAAATATGGTTTTATTCAGCTTTATATTCTTTATGGTTACATTCCCAGTAGATGCATTAATTGACAATATATACCTTGTTAGAAAAGCAGAAAAAAAGCTTTATAGCAAAAAGAGAAAGGCAGTGAGATAAGTGGGTAGACGAAATACAAATGGAAAAGAGATGGATGAGTTTAGAAAGCATCTGAAAGAGTTCAGAGAGGCTAAAGGATTTAATAAACGACAGTTTTCACATGAAATAGGAATGAGTGAAAACTCTGTTCAAAAGATAGAAAAAAATCAAAAGAATCCAGGATATAAGTTTTTAAAAGCTTTGAATGAAAAATATCCAGAGATAGACTTACTTGAATGGTTTGGATTTAAGGTGGTGAGATAGATGAGCATATACAGAGTAGCATTTATAGCCTATGAACAAGCTATGTATAAATATTTAAATGGATATGTAGATGAGAAAGGCTTTAGATGGCTGATGGGAAAAATAATGGATGCACTTAAATAAAAATAAAGCTCAGAGAAAAGATACCTGGCAAGTAAATACTCTGAGCTTAAATACAAACATCATAGAAAGGATAACAGAAAATGAGCGAAAATACAAGAAAATACTTAGAAGCTGAAGTAATAGTAAGTACAAAAGATATGAGCAGAGAGGATTGGCTTAAAGCTAGACAGATGGGAATAGGAGGAAGTGATGCAAGTGCAGTTGCTGGATTAAATCCTTGGAAGTCAGCTATGCAAGTCTACATAGACAAGAAAGAAGAAAATCCTAAAGAGTTACACAGTTTCAGAATGGAACTAGGAAACAAATTAGAACAGACAGTAGCTGATATATTTACAGAGCAAAAAGGTCTTAAAACTAGAAACGTAAATGGACTTCTTAGAAATCCTAAGTATCCATTTGCAACAGCTAACATAGATAGAGCAATAGTAGGAGAAAAAGCCTTCCTGGAATGTAAGACAACTAATAGTTATGCTGCTAAGGATTGGGAGGATGGAAAAATTCCAATCAACTATGAGATACAGTGTTATCACTATATGGCAGTAACAGGATCTGAACATTGTTACATAGCAGCTCTTATAGGTAATCAAGATTTTGTAATACATAAAATTGAGAGAGATGAAGAAACTATAAATCAGTTGATGGCAATAGAAAAAGAGTTCTGGGAAGAAAATGTTTTAAAAGATGTTCTTCCTGATCCAGATGGCTCTTATGTATGCGGAAAGTTTTTAGATGAGAAGTATAAGAATGTAAATGACGATACAGTCAATCTTTCTTATGTGAAAGACTCAGATAATTTGCTTAATAGATATGAGGAAATAAAAAGCGATATAAAGGATTTAGAGAAAGAGAAAAACATAATTGAACAAATATTCAAGGAAGAACTTAAAGAAGCTCAGAGGGGCACTGTGGGCGACAGAATAGTGACTTGGAAGGCACAAGAAAGAGTAAGTATAGATTCTAAGAAGTTAAAAGAAGAACTTCCTGAGATAGCAGAAAAATATAGTAAAAAATCTAGTTATAGAGTTTTCAAAATAAAATAATTTAGTTGGAGGTAAAGAAAATGGCATCAGAAAATTTAAAAGGAGCATTAGAGAAAAAAGCAATAGGAACAGCAGTTAAAAAAGCTAGTCCAAGTAAAGGTATGGAACAGTTACTTAATAAAATGGCAGGTCAGATACAGAAGGCTCTACCAAGTATGGTTAGTAGTGAAAGATTCCAAAGGGTAGCACTTACAGCATTCAGTAATAATGTAAAACTTCAGCAGTGTGAGCCAATGAGTTTTATAGCTGCAATGATGCAGTCAGCTCAGTTAGGATTAGAGCCTAATACACCATTAGGACAGGCTTATTTAATACCTTATGGGAAACAAGTACAGTTCCAGATAGGTTACAAAGGGTTATTAGAATTAGCTCAGAGAAGTGGAAAAATAAAATCTATATATGCTCATACTGTTAGAGCAAATGATGAGTTTGACATAGATTATGGATTAGAACAGAAACTAGTACATAAACCAGATTTAAAAGGAAATAGAGGAGAAGTTATAGGATACTATGCAGTTTATCATCTTGATACTGGAGGCAATAGTTTTATCTTTATGACTAAGGATGAGATATTAGAGTTCGCTAAAAAGAAAAGTAAGACTTTTAATAACGGACCTTGGCAGACAGATTTTGACGAGATGGCAAAGAAAACAGTTATTAAGAAACTTCTAAAATATGCACCAGTAAGTATAGAAATGCAGAAAGCTATGACAGCTGATGAGACATCTAAGTCTGAAATAAGTGATGATATGAGCTTAGTTGAGGAGGATGAATACATAGAAGGTGAGTTTGAAGAAGTAGTTACAGAGGGTGATGAGTAATGGCAATTTACAGATCAATACAGACTGCATTTTGGCAAGATGCAAAAGTACTAGAGGAGATGACACCAGAGGACAGATATTTTTATCTGTACCTCTTGACTAATCCTGCAGTTAAGCAAGTTGGAATTTATCAGCTTACAAGAAAACAGATGGCATTCGAGCTTGGTTATAGTATGGAATCAGTAAATGCATTACTAGAAAGATTTATACATCATCATGACATTATCAGATATGACTATGACACAAGAGAAATCTGTATTGTCAATTGGGGGAAATATAATTTTCCTAGAGCTGGAACTCCGATTGAAAACTGTATAAGAAAAGAGCTGAGAGAAGTCAAACAAACTGATTTTATAAAAATAATCTATGACAAGGTTGAAAATAAAAAGATAAAAGCAGTTTTTGATGAGTATTTCAACGAATGTCCGTCACGGATACCGTCACGGGATACGTCACGAGTATCGTCACGGGGGGAAAAAGAAAAACAAAAAGAAAAACAAAAAGAAAAAGAACAACAACATAGCGTGACGGAAAATAAGGCTGATGAAATCAGACTATTGAAGAGTTCTTTTAATGAAATATCTGATGAGGATATTGAAACAATTCTTGGAGTATTGGAACAGAAAAGAGAAGGTATCAGTTATCTTAGGGAAAAGATAGAAGTTGTTCAGAATACAGATAATGTTAAGAGCATAGTTGGTTATCTTATAAAAGCAATATTGAATGATTATAAGAAGTTTGAGAAAAAAGGAAGTAGCAGCAGGAACAAGTTTAAAAACTTTGATGAAACTGTTACTAAGTATAGTTCTGATGAACTGGAAGAGAAGATAAGACAAAGTCAAAATAAAAAGTTTGGGTAGGGGTTAGCCTCTACCTGAACTGAATGATCAGGAGGAATGAAGAAATGAGAAAAGGTGTAAGGTTAACAGAATTAAAATTAGATAAAAAGATAAATAAAATAAGAGAAAATTGTTGGGAGAACTTCGTATCTTGTAGAACTTGTGATAAAAGAGTTAGAGATTTATGTGGTGGTGGATGTTTTAACTCAGATAAAGGAATAAGTCTGAAAACAGTAGCAGAAATAGAAGAAGCCTATGATATACTAACTGACTTAAAAAAATATGAAAAAGAAGATTACAAAGGGGAATTTAAAAGAGGATTAAATTCTACAGGGTTAGTAGTATATCTGACTTTAAAAGGAATAATAATAATTTGGGAGGGAGAAGAATATGAAGGTTTTGAAATTTGGACAAATATAAAAAATGAAGAATTAAGCAAATTTAAATATTTAAAAGCACTAAAAAATCTAGAATATAAACATACATTTGCTGGAGAAGGATTTAAATATTTCGAATGTGTTCCAGAAAGATTAGTTGAACAATTATATCTGTTTATGAAAGGTGAATAAAAATGATGGACAAAACAATAGATGAAAAGCTAATAGAATTAAGACTATATTGCAATGATACTCAATGTAATACTTGTCCATTATCTAAGTTTATGAAACAGAATCTAGGAACTAATAAATGTGTAAAAAATAATTTATTAGAAAATGAAATTAACGAGGCATATAAATTTATAAACGGTGAAAGAAAAATAGATGAAAACTTTATAAAGGTAACTATAACTGAAAAAGGAGAAGTTAAGGTTATAGCTGATAAGAATTTTATAAAGATGGACAAGAGAAAAAGAGCTGATTATTTAGAAGTAACTAGAGATTTGATAATACAGTTATGGATTAAAGCTGAGGAGGTAGCAGAAGATGGAGATAGATAAAGATGGAGTTAAGTGGTACACAAAAAAAGAACTAATGGAGCTTCTTAAAACAGCTGAGAGAGTTCCTATGAGAAATTTCAATCCATACAACATAAGAGAGATGAAGTTTATGTTGGCTAAATTCTGTAGAGAGGAACAAGAATGTAATGGGTGCTATGATTGTGCACTATTAAATGAGTGTTTAAATATACCAGAAACATTAGCAGATTGGCTATTGTTACAAGATACATACGATAAAGAAGGAATGGTACAAGTAGAAAAGTTATTTAATAAACTGATGGATGAAGGGGTGTTGTAGATGAACGATAAGAAACTAAGATATCTTTTAAGATGGATTAAAAATTTAGAAAAAGTTGAAATAAATAAAGACGATAAGTTCTATTATATAGCTAATTTAAGAGTTTTGTACAAGATAAAAAAAGAACATATGTATCTAAATCCTGAAGCATTTAACACTAAAAACGGAGATATTATTATAGAAAATATGTTAGAAGTTGGAATAGAAGCATATATGCAACGTATAGGATGTACAACAGAGGACGGAAATAGATTAAAAGCTCTTATCTATTCAGGGCATGGATATTCTATATATTTAGATGCAGAAATATTTAATACATTTGGAGCTAATACAGAGGTATTTTTCAATGTAGAAACAGGAATAGCGAGAATAGAAAAAATGGATAGACGAACAGAAGAAACTGAGACAGTTGGGTACATTAAGCCAGAAGTTATAGAAAAGGAGAACAAATAATGAATGCAATACATTTAGTTGGACGATTAACAAAAGATCCTGATATGAGATACCTACCAGGAACAGAAACAGCATCAACAAATTTTCAGATAGCTGTGAAAAGAAATTTTAAAAATAGAGAAGGTAAATACGATTCAGATTTTATACAGGTACAAGTATTAGGGAAACCTGCTGAAGCAGCTGCTAACTATCTTAGAAAAGGGAATAGATGTGCAGTAGATGGTAGGTTACAGATAGATAATTGGAAAGATGAGAAAAGTGGAGAATGGAAGAGTTTCACAAAAGTAATAGCTACTAATGTGGAGTTTTTAGAGAGTGCAAATAGTACACCAACAATTCCAGAAGAGCCACAGTATAATCCACCAGAAGGATTTGGGGATGATATAGGTTATAACACAGTTGACGATGATGATGTGCCATTTTAGGAGGTGTGAAAGTGATAAATGAAACCGAGCTGATAGAGACAATGGCAAGGTATATACTTGCATACGATATGAAAATGAAACTTATACCAGCGATTATAGAAGCTGCTAAAATGTTAAACGATACACGAAAAGATAATGATGAGCCAGATATAAAAGCTATAAAAGAAGAGCTAGAGAGTAAATATAAATGGGAATTTAAGTTTCAGGAAGGAGAATAGAATGGAC